>Ga0206815_1220_pt1 | contig 12558 bp, 10 predicted proteins | sample Alteio_BWOrgCont_91_FD_152864 | JGI IMG/M metagenome (GOLD analysis project Ga0206815, IMG submission 152864) | Enriched cells from forest soil in Barre Woods Harvard Forest LTER site, Petersham, Massachusetts, United States -... | ecosystem: Environmental > Terrestrial > Soil > Temperate forest >...
ATTCAAGCGAAGCTGCCGGGGCAGGATGCCACTTGGCTCAAGACTTTACGTCTTCAAGCCTTGGAACAATTTAAACGGGTTTTCCGACAGACGAACTGGAATCCTGGAAATACACCAATCTCTCGTTAAACCTTTTAAAAGAATCCTTTGCGTTCGATGCTCCGGCTTCTACTACAGCGGTGGCCACTCAATTGAAAAAAGCTGGTTTTGATACGGATAAGGTCCACTTGTTGGTCTTTGTGAATGGCTACTTCTCCAAAGAACTTTCCTCTTTAAAGACTCTAGCCAAGGGCGTTACGGTTCAAAACATCGCCTCAGCTTTAACCAATGAAACGGTGAAAGCTTTTGTGGGCAATATTGCCCTTTCTCAAAACCGGGCTTTTACGGCCCTGAATGCGGCTTTCTTTACAGACGGTCTTTTTGTTCAACTGGAAGCGGGTAAGGTTTTAGACGCTCCGGTTCATGTGGTTTATGTATCCACCAATGGTAGCCAAGCGACTCAATCCCATCTGCGCAATCTTTTGGTGCTGGCTAACGATTCCAAGGCCCATGTGATTGAGCATTACTGGGGCGAAAACGTCAGTTCTTATTTCACCAACGTGGTGACCGAAGCGGCACTGGCAAAGGGATCGACTCTCGAACATATGAAAATCGGCCAAGAAGACGCCAAGGGCTATCACATTGGTTCTTTAATCGCGCAACAAGAAGAGGGAAGCCATTTTACTTCGCGCCTTTTCTCAGTTGGCGGCGCTTTAACTCGCAATGACACTGAAACGACTTTAGGTCAGAAAAAGGCTGAGTGTGTGTTTGAAGGTTTATATCTGGCTAAAGATAAGCAACATGTGGACACCCGTACCTTTATCGATCACCTTTCTCCCAACTGTAACAGCACTGAGGTTTTTAAAGGTGTTATCGACGATCAAGCGGTGGGTGTGTTTGATGGCCGTATTCTGGTGCGCGAGAACGCCCAAAAAACCGATGCTCGTCAATCCAACAAGAATCTCTTGCTGACTAAAGAAGCTAAAATCTACTCAAAACCGCAGCTTCAAATTTACGCGGATGACGTGAAATGCTCGCATGGCTCCTCGACCGGTCAAATTGATGATGAGGGACTCTTTTATTTACAGTCCCGCGGTATCAGCCGGGAAGAGGCCAAGAAGGTTTTGGTTTATGCCTTCGCTGGTGAGATGGTTGAAAAGATTGAGAACGCCTATTTGAAGCCCGCTTTAAAGAAAATGGTGGATGGTTGGATGGAGGTTTCCTAATGGCGACCATTCAAGCCGAATCGACAACCCAAACTTACGATGTTCTTAAATATCGCAAGGATTTTCCAATTCTGAATCAAAAAGTTCATGGCGTGCCGTTGGTTTATTTAGATAACGCCGCGACTACCCAGAAACCTTTGTCGGTCATTGAAGCTGAAAATAAGTATTACCGTGAATACAACGCCAACATTCATCGGGGCGTTCATTTGCTGAGTCAGCAAGCCACTAAGGCTTACGAAGACGCTCGGGTTAAAATCCAAAAGTTCATTAACGCCGCCAACTCCGCTGAAATTATCTATACCCGTGGAACGACCGAAGGTATCAATTTGGTGGCTCAAACCTGGGGCCGCAAAAATGTGCAAGCTGGCGATGAAATTCTGCCATGGAACATCATTCCAATATCGTGCCCTGGCAGATGCTTTGTGAAGAAAAAGGCGCCAAATTAAAGGTGATCCCGATTAATGACGCGGGCGAATTGCTGATGGATGAGTTTAAAAAGTTGGTCACTTCTAAGACCAAATTGATCGCTGTTACCCATGTTTCCAACGCTTTAGGCACCATTAACCCGATTGCCCAGATTATTCAATATGCCCATTCCAAGGGTGTATTGGTATTGATTGATGGCGCTCAATCGATCCCCCATGTCAAAGTCGATGTTCAAGCGCTGGACTGCGATTTTTATGCTTTCTCCGGTCATAAGATTTACGCCCCGACAGGAATAGGGGTTCTTTACGGTAAATACAAACTTTTAGATGCCATGCCTCCGTATCAGGGCGGCGGGGACATGATCGCCTCCATCACTTTTGAAAAAACCACTTACGCCAAACCGCCGAATAAATTTGAAGCGGGAACTCCCCATATCGCGGGCGTGATTGGCTTAGGCGCGGCACTCGATTATGTTTCGGCAATCGGCGTGGATAAAATTGCCGCTCACGAACATGGACTGTTGGTTTATGGAACTCAGGCCCTATCTAAAATTAAAGAAGTTCGTATTATCGGAACTGCCACGATGAAGGCGGGAGTCATTTCTTTTACTTTGGGCGAGATTCATCCCCACGACATTGGAACTATTTTAGACAAGCAGGGTGTGGCCATTCGCGCCGGTCATCATTGCGCCCAGCCGGTGATGGAACGGTTTGATATTCCCGCTACCGCCCGAGCTTCTTTCGGACTTTACAACGTGAAAGAAGAAATTGATGTTCTCGTGACGGCGATTCAAAAGACCTTGGAGGTTTTCGCCTAATGTCTGATTTTAGCGATCTTTATCAAGATCTCATTCTCGATCATCAAAAGAGCCCCCGCAATTTTGGGGAACTGGCGGATGCTAACCATCACGCCGATGGTTATAACCCCTTGTGCGGCGATAAGCTGACTCTTTATTTGAAGTTGGATGACGTGGGTACGATTCAAGACATTCATTTTAAAGGTTCGGGCTGTGCCATCTCGAAAGCCTCAGCTTCGATGATGACGGTTGCTTTAAAAGGCAAGAAAACTTCTGAGGCGGAACATCTATTTCATGAGTTTCATGACATGGTGATGGGAAAGATCGACAAAGCTCCCGAAGATTTGGGAAAGTTAAAAGTCTTTGAGGGTGTGAAGGAATACCCGGCCCGTGTGAAATGCGCCAGCCTGGCATGGCACACCATGGAAGCCGCTCTACATAATGAAAAGGACGTTGTCTCCACCGACGACGGCAAGGGAAGCGAAGGATGAATTACGAATTAGTCACCGTTACCAGAGACTGTAAAGTCATTACCATTCCTTATGGGACTGAGAGTCTGTTGTTTCAAGACGAAAAGGTTTATATCACCCAAACATTAGGCGGCAGCTTTACAGTACAGCGCGACAACGGCCAATTGGCCCGGGTATCCGGATCGGACGCGGACGCTATTGGTAAGCCGGTGCCGGACGAAGCTAAAGTTTTCAAGATGGACTACAACGACGATCCGGTCGACGAAAAGACCGTTGAGCAAAACGTTTGGGAACAATTAAAGACCTGCTATGACCCGGAAATTCCCGTGAACATTGTGGAATTGGGCCTTATTTACGGTTGTTTGATCAAGGCTGTGCCCGAAGGCGGCAAAAGAGTGGAAGTGGTGATGACCTTAACGGCGCCCGGTTGCGGTATGTCGACGGTTTTAAAAAATGAAATAGAAGAGAAACTTAACCGCATCAAGGGTGTTCGCGAATCTTATGTTGAAGTGACCTTTGATCCGCCCTGGACTCAAAATCTCATGACCGAAGCCGCCCGGCTTCAATTGGGCATGATGTAAAACTGTCTTTCCAGGTTAAAACGAAGCGTATTTAATTGGGAAGTTTTAGTTTTGTCGATAAAATGGGTCCTCTTGGTTCTATTCCACTTCCGGGGTTTTTATGGCTTTCAATATCAAATCAATTCCTCGGCCTTCTTGGCCCAAGTGGTCTTTCGTGGCTAAAGTTCCCGATTACTCCTGGAGTTCTTTACCCCGAATCCTATTCCTCAAAGTTTTGGTCCTTATTCTTTCCCTTTTGTTTTTAGCGGTCAGTCTTCTTTTTTTAAGCTATTCATTTATTGAAATCACCACGAATACTTTGGGCGTGAACGCTCAAGTGGCGGAGGGCTCCCGGTTGTCGGACACGCCGGTGGGAAAATACCGGTTGGTTTACGAAGGTACCGGTTTATTTAAGGCGGCCGTGATAAAAGATCATGTGGAATATAAAAATGTTTATTGTCTTTATCCCGCCTGGCCCAATTACGCGGAGCCGACCCTGGATGACATGGTTAAGGTTTGGCCCGCGAAAAAGCCCTTGATCGCCGCCCCAGAAATGCAGGGTAAGGGCTGGATCGTATCGGTGTTTTTCTTATTGGTCGGCTTGGTCATGTTTGAGTTTTTTATATTAGCTTGGACAATTCACTAACAAAACCCTAAAAAGATAACTGCCCGCCCAAAACCAGCCCGTTGGCACAAGCATAGAGCTTGGGATTGAGTTCGAGAAAGCTTTGTTCCGGGAGTTTTTGGATCAAGTGGTTATAGCGTTGAATCGCGTTATATTTACGGCCCTCCGCCATGTTGTGTACAACAAAATAAATCCCCAAACCAATTTGCGCTGTCAAGATTCCTGTCGCGATGCGGTCAGGCACGTCCGAGTTGAAAATCACGGTCGGTTTATAAAAAAGGGCGATATCGGTGGATAGAGCAAGACCTGCGGTGAAGACAAGCCAGGCGACTAAGTCGGTATCTTCCGCGTCCCGAATCAGTTGGGACGCTACCGGATCCTGTAAGGGATAAATTAAACTTTTAAAATCCTTATAGTGGGTGATTCGTTGGCCATTCAGGTGGTATTGCATATCGCCACCCAGGACATCTAAAAAGCCGAGATCGGCCTGGGTTTCGATGGGTGTGTTGGTGTCATTTTGGAGTGCTTGGGCTTGCGCCCGAAGGAAACCGGGAAACATCACTGGTATTAGGAATAAAAAAAATAATTTGGCGTTGAACAAGCGAGAATTCCTTTATGTGGTTCGTCGGATTGAAGTTTACCTTTTGGTCACATACTTTCCTATACCCGCATCCACTTTTTGGCCTATTTAACGCCGTTTTTAGCTTGCGCAATCCCGCTAAATCGCCTATTTTTTCAAGCGGGGCTCTTTTCGGTCGTCGCACCATTTTATATAGGGATTTTGCCATGGCGCTTTCGTTTCAAGAACTCATTATGACCCTCAACCAATACTGGAGCCGCCAGGGCTGTGTCATTCAACAACCCTACGATCTGGAAAAGGGCGCCGGCACCTTTAATCCCGCTACTTTCTTCAGGGTCTTGGGCCCCGAACCCTATCACGTCGCTTATGTCGATCCTTGCCGTAGGCCCAAAGACGGCCGTTATGGCGAAAATCCCAACCGTATGCAGCACTATTACCAATATCAAATTATTCTTAAACCCTCGCCGGAGAACATGATTGAGCTTTATCTGGGCTGCTTAGAGGAAATTGGTATCCGCCAGGATGAGCATGATATCCGCTTTGTGGAGGATGACTGGGAATCGCCGACTTTAGGCGCATCGGGTTTGGGATGGCAGGTCTGGATGGATGGAATTGAAATTACCCAATTTACCTTTTTCCAGGTAACGGGCGGTCTAGAATTAAAACCGGTTTCCGGAGAAATTACTTTCGGTCTTGAGCGTATCGCAACGGTTATTCAAGGTGTGGATAGCGTGTGGGATCTTCATTATGGCGGCAAGAACGTTACCTATAGAGACATCTTTCTTCAAAGCGAAAAACAATTCTCGGCCTTCAACTTCGAACAGGCTAATACCAAGATGCTCTTGAGACACTTTAAAGAATACGAAGGAGAAGCTAAACGGCTCCTTGGGTTAGCTTTAGTGGCTCCGGCTTATGATTATGTGATGAAGGCTTCTCATACCTTTAACTTATTGGATGCTCGAGGCGCCATTTCTGTAGCGGAGCGCACTAACTATATCGCCCGGGTGCGCGCGATGGCCCGGGGCGTCGCGACGGCTTACGTGAAAGAAAGGGAAGAGTTGGACTTCCCTTTGATGAGGAGGTCCTAATATGGAAAACCTAACCGCTTTAAAAGACGCTGTTCTGGAGATTGGCTGTGAAGAACTGCCCGCTTCTTATATTAGGCCAGCCATGGACCAAATGGTCGTGGCGGCGGAAGCCTCTTTAAAAGAACACAAAATTACATACCAGCATCTTTATACCTATTACACTCCCCGCCGTTTGACGCTTTTTTTTAAGGGTTTACCTGAAATGCAGCAGGACACTTCTAAAGAAGTAACTGGGCCATTAGTTTCTATCGCTTTTGATGAGCATGGGTTGCCAACTCGCGCGGGTGAAGGGTTTGCAAAGGCTCAGGGTGTTTCTGCGGCGTCGCTTCGCCGTATGCCGAGTCCCAAGGGCGAAGTTGTCGTCGCCATTAAAAAGGGCGGGGGACGCTTAACTTCCGAAATAATGGCGTCCGTTTTTCCCGAAGTCATTAAAAAAATCCGCTTTCCCAAAGTACAACGCTGGGGCAATGGTGATTTCCTCTTCGCCCGACCTGTTCGTTGGGTTTGTTCCGTGTTTTCTAGGTCAGTTATTCCTTTTGAAATAGCGGGTATTTATAGCAGCCGTGAAACTTATGGTTTGCGCTCTCTTAAATTGGGTGCCTTGGATGTGGTTGAGGCGGGTGATTATATAGAAGTTCTTAAGAACGCCGGCGTGATTGCGGACCCCGCCGAACGTCGTGGTTTAATTTGGAATAAAGTACAACAAGTCGCTTCCGAAAAGGGAGCGGTGGTGCCCGCTGACCCCGAACTGTTAGATGACGTGAACAATCTGGTGGAATCGCCTGATGTAATTATGGGTTCTTTTGACCCGAGATACTTAGAATTGCCAGATCAAGTGATTGTGACTGCTATGCGCGAACACCAAAAGTATTTCGCGGTTCGTGACCAGCAGGGAACACTTCTTCCTTATTTTATCGGTGTTATCAACGGTACGCCTAAAGACAAGCAAGTCGTCATTCGTTCTAACGAAGCGGTTCTCAAAGCCCGCTTGGAAGACGCCAAATTCTTTGTACAGGAAGACTTAAAATTGTCTTTAGAAGCATGGGCTGAAAAGCTTTCCGGTATTACCTGGTTGGAAGGCATGGGAACCATGGCGGATAAGTCTGTCCGTCTATCTAAGTTAGCCGCAAAAATCGCCGAAAACTTTAAAGCGTCTAAAGAAAGCATCAAGACAGTTCAAGGCGCAGCCCTTTTATGCAAAGCCGACTTGGCTACGAACATCATTCGCGAGAAAGAGTTCAATAGTTTGCAGGGTTATATGGGCGGGTTCTACGCGATTCAACAAGGTAAGGCTGAAGCGGGCGCGGCTATTCAAAAACACTATTACCCTCGTTTTTCGGGTGACAAGCTTCCTGATACCAAAGAGTCTTCTATATTGAGTTTGGCGGACAAGATGGACACCATTGTGGGCTGCTTTAAGGCCCGTATTATTCCTACTGGCTCGCAAGATCCATTCGCGTTAAGACGGCAGGCTTTGGGTATTCTGCAAATCATTTTGGAAAACCGTTATGCCATCTCATTGGAAGAATTAGTCCAATTAACCCAAAAGGCTTACACGGGTAAACCCAAACCTAACGAAACCAAAGAAATTGTTGAATTCTTAAAAGGGCGTTTGCAGACGGTTTTGGACGCGCGTGGTCTTTCTTTCGATGTGATTAATTCGGCTGTGGCCACCGATGCCCCAACTTTAGTGGAGATGGTGACGAAGGCTGAGACCATTCAGAAAAACAAAAATGACAAAGATTTTCAAAACTTGGTCACGGCCGCGGGTCGTGTGCTCCGTATTTTGCCTGAAAAGAAAATATCTGATAAAGTTTCTAAAGCCCTTTTGAAAACGGCGGAAGAAAAAGAGCTATTTGAAAAAATTCAATTCGCCAAGAAGCTTATCGATGATCAAGAAGTGGGAACCCCTGATTATTATCAGGATGTGATCGGTCATTTAGAAACCTTGGTTGAACCGATTCATTCTTTCTTTGAAAAGGTTATGGTAATGGATAAAAACGCCAAGGTTCGTGCGAACCGGTTGGCTTTGCTCAAACATGCGGGCGACCTTTTCTTGGTAGTGGGTGATTTCCGTAAGCTGGTATACGCTTCTGAGGCCGCTCACTAAGCTTAGTTTCTTTCCTCGTTTTGCCCAAAATACATCGTTTTATTGCCCTGAAATATGTGTACTTTCGTTGAAATCAAAACCATGTTTGTTACAATATGCCCCCTTAAAAAATCAGTCTCATCAATCAGTTTGAATCTCTTGTTTTTTATCTCTAGGAGGATGAACCATGCCGAAAGCCGCTAAGAAATCGAAGAAGACCTCTAAGTCTTCCGCTAAATCCGCTACCAAGAAGTTCGTGTACTTCTTTGGAAATGGAAAAGCCGAAGGCCACGGAACCATGAAGGATGTATTGGGTGGAAAGGGCGCTGGATTGGCCGAGATGACCAATTCAGGCGTGCCGGTTCCCCCAGGATTTACCATTATCACGGAAGTGTGCCGCCTCTATTATGAACACGGCAAGAAGACCCCTGAATCTATTGACAAGGAAATGCAGCAGCATTTGGCCAAGTTGGAAAAGGCTTTGGGCAAGAAGTTTGGGGACAGCCATAACCCGTTGTTGGTCTCGGTCCGCTCGGGCGCGAAGTTTTCCATGCCTGGCATGATGGATACCATTCTCAACTTGGGTTTGAACGACAAAACCGTAAAGGGTTTGATCGCTTCCACCAATAACGAACGCTTCGCTTATGACAGCTATCGCCGTTTCGTGCAAATGTACGGCAACGTGGTGATGGAAATGGGTAAGGAAGTGTTTGAGCGCGTGCTGGACCATGTGAAAGAAGAAAAGGGCGTTAAACTCGACACCGACTTGTCCGCCAACGATTTGAAGGAATTAGTCGAGCAATTTAAAAAGTTAATTAAAGAAAAAACAGGAAAAGAATTTCCTCAAGACGTTCTGGCCCAGTTGCGTGGCTCGCGTGACGCTGTGTTCCGGTCTTGGATGAACGACCGCGCTAACTTCTACCGTAAACAAAATGATATCCCTCACAACATTGGAACCGCCGTTAATGTGCAGTCAATGGTGTTCGGCAATATGGGTGAAGATTCGGGAACGGGAGTTGGTTTTACCCGCAACCCGGCTACCGGTGAAAAGAAGTTTTACGGTGAGTATTTATTGAACGCTCAGGGTGAAGACGTGGTGGCGGGAATTCGTACCCCGCAGCCAATTTTGCACCTCGAAAAAGACATGCCCAAGGTGTTCAAACAGCTCTATGACACCACCAAGAAATTGGAAAAGCACTATCGCGACATTCAAGATTTCGAATTCACCATCGAAAAGGGAAAGTTGTTCATGCTCCAAACCCGATCGGGTAAGCGCACGGCTGCCGCTGCGGTGAAGATCGCGGTCGATATGGTGGCTGAAAAACTCATCACCAAGCCGGAAGCTTTGGCCCGTGTGGAACCTATCCAACTCGACCAGTTGCTCCATCCAGTGTTTGACCCTAAGGCTAAAAAAGATGTAATTACCAAGGGTTTACCAGCTTCTCCTGGCGCTGCCACTGGTCAAGCGGTGTTTACCGCTGAAGAAGCGGTCATTTGGAAATCTGAAGGTAAGAAAGTCATTCTGGTTCGTTTGGAAACCTCGCCGGATGACATTCACGGTATGGACGCGGCGGAAGGTATTTTGACTGCCCGTGGCGGCATGACCTCACACGCGGCCGTCGTTGCTCGCGGAATGGGTAAAACCTGCGTGGCGGGCTGCGAATCAATCAAAGTGAACGAACACGGTAAGAATTTCTCTGTGGGTAGTGTCACTATTAAAGAAGGCGACTGGATTTCTTTGAATGGCTCTACCGGTGAAGTGATTCACGGTAAAGTGCCGACTCAAGAAGCCGAACTCTCCGGCGACTTCGCGACGTTAATGAGCTGGGCGGACGCGGTTCGCACCTTGAAGGTGCGCGCTAACGCCGATGTTCCCCGGGACGCTAAAGTGGCCCGCGCTTTTGGCGCGGAAGGTATCGGCTTGTGTCGTACCGAACACATGTTCTTCGATGAAGATCGTTTGCCCCACATGCAGGCCATGATTCTGGCGACTGATGAGACTTCTCGTCGAGAAGCTTTGAAGGCGCTTTTGCCGATGCAAAAAGCTGACTTCCTTGGCTTATTTGAAGCTATGGCAGGTTTTCCAGTCACGGTTCGTTTCTTGGATCCGCCTTTGCATGAATTCCTCCCGAAGCGGGAAGAACTCATGGTGGAAGTAGCTCGTATGGAAGCTGCTGGCAAAACCACGACTTCGAATGAAACAATTAAAAAGGCCCTTCTCTTGGTTAAAGAAGAGGGAACTGATTTGCATAAGGCTAAGAAACTCTTGCACCGTGTTGAAGAGTTGCACGAATTTAACCCGATGTTGGGTCATCGCGGCTGCCGTTTGGGAATCACTTATCCTGAAATTACTGAAATGCAGACCGAAGCTGTCATCAGCGCGGCTTGTGAATTGGCGAAACAGGGAAAGAAGATTGTCCCCGAAATCATGATTCCTTTGGTGGGCGATGTGGCTGAACTGAAAAACCAAAAGGCCATCGTGATTAAGAAGGCTGAAGAGACGATTAAAAAGTACGGTGTGAAGTTGGAATATACGATCGGAACCATGATCGAATTGCCCCGCGCTGCCGTCACCGCAGATAAGATTGCCGAAGAAGCTGACTTTTTCAGCTTCGGTACTAATGATTTAACCCAGACAACTTTCGGATTTTCTCGCGACGATACCGCGAAGATTATCCGCTACTACCAGGACAACGGGATTTACGAGAAGGATCCGTTCCAAGTTCTGGACCGCAATGGGGTGGGTCAATTGGTCCGCATGGGCGTGGAAAAGGGCCGTTCAGTGAAGCCTAAGCTAAAGGTTGGTATCTGCGGAGAGCACGGCGGCGATGCCAATTCCGTGGAATTTTGCCATTTGGTGGGTTTAAACTACGTTTCTTGCTCGCCTTACCGGGTGCCTATCGCCCGTTTGGCTGCTGCTCAAGCCGCTTTGAAGTATTCGAGCAAGGGTCACAAAGAATATTCGTCGAAATAAGCTGTAGTCTGGGGGGAACGGCTTAAGGCCGTTCCCCTTTCTTTTTGCCAAATTCATTATGTTTTTACGCCGCTTTATTTGCCGTTTTGAGTTGGTGAGATAACGTTTTGTGTTATAGTAACCGAGCTTTTTCCCTAGATTTCATATGGGTAAGCGGGTTGTAAAGCTTCATTTGATTCTAAATACCTTGTTCGAGGCTACTAACCTTTTATGAAGCGTATTTTATCCATCTTCTCCCTTTTATTAACGGTCATTTTGGTTTCTCCCCGGCTTTATGCTTCGACCAATGTGGGAGCTACGCTGAGCTCAGATACCCAATGGGATCAAAGCGGCAGCCCTTATATTATTCAAGCCCGTGTTTTGGTTCCTCCTGGCGTTACCCTCAAAATTGGCCATGGTGTTCAGGTGGTTTTTCAAGGTCCAGCCACTCTTCAAATCAGTGGTGACTTAAAAGTTGAAGGTTCCGCCGCGGCTCCGGCTGTTTTCAACATGACGGATGGCGGTTTACAAAGCGCGCTCTTTATTGATGGCGGCGAGGCTTGGTTAAGCAATATGAAAGTTTTGGGTGGTGTATTTTTAGCCCAAGACGCCACGATTCGTATGGACGGATCTGAAGTGACGAAGGGTTCAGGTCTTTATTTAAAAGGAAGCACGGTCGCTCATTTAAAAAACAATAAATTTTATGGCAACGCGACAGGCGTGGTTTTGGATGGTCCCATCGAAGCGGACATGCAATTTAATACTTTGGTTCAAAACACTTACGGTCTCTATCTTAAAGATTTCGCCAAACTCACTTTTACGAATAACAGCGTTCATGATAATGATTCTGAAGTGGTCAATAACACGTCCAAGGCCCCTTTGGGCGGGAACTATTGGGGAACCCTCAGCCCCAAATCGGTTAAAGATAAGATTAAAGGCACCGTATCACTCAGTCCCATGAAAGACCTGAAAGATATTCTCCGCGCTTATTTGCGCTCGGAACTGCCTGTGATTACTAAAAGGATGTCGGATCAGGCGGAAGCCGAGGATATTCGCGAGGATAAGGCGGCTCGAGAAGCTTTGAAAGCGTATAGAGCCAAACAAAGCCAAGCTGATGTGATGGCGATAGAAGCTAAAAATCAAACGATGACGCCTATTACTACACCAACTGTCGCGCCGGTTTCACCTACGGCCACCTTCACCGCTGTGCCGCCGCCAGCGATGGCGCCAATTGATCTTTCAGTTTCAACGACGGTTCCGACCACCTCGGTTATCGAACCTGCTTCGATGACGCCGACTTTGGTGGCGTCAGAGCCAACAGTTACGCCAACAAGCTCTCCAATGCCTGAACCTCCGGCGATAACTAACGGATTGCCAGCGCCCCCTAATTTACCTTCCAGTGTTCCTGAGCCCCCTGCTTTAAGTGATTTGGCTGGTTCGACTCCCGTTGTTAATTCTAACGCCTCAACGGTTTCGTCTTCGCCAACGCCTGGGGATTTGGGCGGTGGCGCGGTATCTACCAATGATTTGGCGTCGATTGTGGCGACTGCTCAGGCCGTTTCTACGGCGACTACGCCTGTTTTAAGCCCAACGGTGGTACCCGATAATTCTTCATCCGCTAATGTGATGCCAGCGCCTCCTGCGGTCGATTCTACTTCAAGTAATATGGGCGCTCCGCCTATGCCGCCATCCGATTTGGGTTCGCC
>Ga0206815_1221_pt1 | contig 12530 bp, 9 predicted proteins | sample Alteio_BWOrgCont_91_FD_152864 | JGI IMG/M metagenome (GOLD analysis project Ga0206815, IMG submission 152864) | Enriched cells from forest soil in Barre Woods Harvard Forest LTER site, Petersham, Massachusetts, United States -... | ecosystem: Environmental > Terrestrial > Soil > Temperate forest > O...
CACCAATCCGGAGTGCCGCCAGTATTTATTGCGCCAGGCCTTTGAAGAAGCTGTGCACACGCACACGTTTCAGTACATCGTTGAAAGCCTCGGCCTCGATGAAGGCGAACTCTTCAATATGTATCGCGAGGTTCCTTCCATCACGGACAAGGCTGCGTGGGCCATCAAGTACACCGAGCATCTCGCCGACCCCCTCTTTGCCACCGGCACGCTCGCCAACGACCAGGCCTTCCTGCGCGACCTTATCGCCTTCTACGTTGTGTTCGAGGGCATGTGGTTCTACACCGGCTTCGCGCAGATTCTATCGCTAGGCCGCCGCAACAAGATGATTGGCATCGCCGAGCAGTACCAGTACATTCTGCGCGACGAATCCATCCACTTGAATTTCGGCATCGACGTCATCAACCAGATCAAGCATGAAAACCCGCACCTCTGGACCGATACGTTCCAGGAAGAAGTTCGCGGGATGATTCGTTCTGCCGCAGAGTTGGAAGCAGCGTATGGCCGCGACACCATGCCGAACGGCTTCCTCGGTTTGAGCGCCAGCTTGTGCGAGCAGTACATGCACTTCATCGCCAACCGTCGCTGTGGCCAGATTGGTCTTGAACCTGTCTTCGCGGAAACGGACAATCCTTTCCCGTGGATGTCCGAAGCGATGGACCTGAAGAAGGAAAAAAATTTCTTCGAGACGCGCGTCATCGAGTATCAGAACGGCGGCTCGCTGGAGTGGGACTAAGGTATTGTTCAGAGGTTGGTGGGCCTAAGCACTTTGAGTGTGTGAAACTCTTCTCCGATAACGTGTCGAAGGCAGAGGCTTTGTATGACGAGATCGCCAGAATTCTCAAAGATTTGCAAGAAGTAGTGAGGTCGCTTGGCGGCGTGGATGCGACATGCCGCCACTGTTGAGGTCAGAGAACTGGCAGGAACGACAAGGCGTTGATACCCCTGCCCGTATTTGAACTTTGCTGAGCCGACTCTTGACAAAGCTTATACGATAAACACGCTTGTCCCATTTTGGAATTTCTGTTGTCGAATCGCCTGCTTACTCGCGTTGTCTTCCTAAAATTTCTTGACAGGTGAGATTGCTGACTTTATGGTGTTTTGAATTAACATCCACTGACGGGCAAAGATATTAGATAGCTTGAATTGGCTCCTGTCGATGCTGTCGCTAACTCCGTCGAATTACGTCCCCCCAACGCTTGCTCTGGAGCGTTTCATGCGTCGTGGCTCTTTTGCTTTTGTTCTGGCCGTCGTCTGCCTTTCATCTTTTGTTCCCAGCGTTCATGCGCAGGATACCCCCGACAAAACAGATGTTCGTCCATTCTCTCCCCACGTTGGCAGCTCAATGGAGTCAGTGTCCCTGACCAATGGCAGCTTGGTGATGAACATCCCGCTTTGGTCGTTCCATCAGCGCGGAAAACTAAAACTAGATTTCTGGCTCTCCTACGATTCGCCAAACTACGACTTCTATTACCAATGTAATTATCTCGGTGCTTCCGGTTCGAACACTGCCTCTGTGCCACAGCCTTCGCCGGATATGACTCCTATAGCCAATCCCTGCAGCACCTATCCACTCTGTCCAAACGTACAGCTTGTTGCCTGCTTCAGCTATTGGGAGTTATCGCAAGCCAGTGTGAATACAGATCCAGAGCCCTTTTATCCTAACGACGGCGCTGTCGGGGTCAAGATCAATTCATCAACCGACTACGCTATCAATCCCGTAATATCGGTTCTTACTTCAAGCAACGATAATCCGTATCAACAAAACGTCTATTACGGGTACTATTACAGCCTGTTGACCCCTGACGGAGGGTCTCATAAATTGGCGCTGACTGCCTTCGGCGATTTTCGCGCTGTGGATGGAACGGGCTATCAGTACACGGAGAGCAATTGCACACTGCGGGATTCTGAAGGAACTGTTTACACCTTTCAGTGTCATACGGGAACGAGCGGACAATCTGGCTTACAACCCACGACCCTGCCCGCGCAACTGTCTTCCATTGAAGATACTAGCGGAAACAAGATAACCATCGCACCGGGCTTCGGCGGCTGGACGGACACTGAGGGCCGCACAATCCCTGCGTTGAATACGATTCACGTTGAACAAACAACGGGAAGCTCACCCGCATGCCCCAGCGGTGCCACTTCTGCATTTTCCTGGTCTATTCCTGGTGTTTTGACGCCAATGATCTTTTGCACTGCTTCTGTGGGCATATCGACGAATATTAACTGGCCGAATGTTCCGCCTAATCAACAGCAGAGCGGCGCGCAAGCCACGGAAGTGACGGCGAGCTACCCAATGATTTCAGGTGTGGTAACCCCCTCGGGAGATACGTGGGCATTCTCATATACACCCGGTCCGGGCGATAGCCTTTATGGCACGGCCTACAACTACGGCAATCTTTCACAAATCACGCTGCCCACCGGTGGAACGATTGGTTACACATGGAGCATAAATCACGACACTTGTGGTGCAACATCTGCAGCTTCACAAACGAGGAGTCTCCGCAGTGCTGTCATGACACGGACTGAGAAATCAAGTTCAAATGCCACTCCGGCAGTCTGGCAATACGCCTACACAGCGGGCCTTTTCGAACCGACCATTCCTGGACCTCAGGCAAACACAGTCACAGACCCGCTGGGTAATTACTCAATTCACACTCTCGGTTGGCTCGGCACATGCACATTTTTCGAGACCGCTGTTGGCCGATACGATAATCAAAACAATTTACTGCAAACGGAGACCACAGATTTTCAGGTCCTGCCGAGTCTACCAAATTTGCCATACGTACCTGCATCAACCAACGCAGTCCTGCCGATAACCAAGCGAACCATCTGGCCCGACGGCACCTCGAAGACAACAACGTATTCCTATGACCAGGGCTACTCGATAGATGACGGAACAGGTAACGGCACTTTCACGTCGATGCCTTACGGCAATGTGGTCAGTGAGAACGAATACGACTTTGCAAGCGGCGCCACGAACGGCACGCTTCTGCGATCGCAAACCAATGCCTATTGGATCGATGGGACAACACAGGGGCCGTCCAACAGCCCTCTGACCTGGAATCTTATAAGGGCGGAAAGCCAGGTCACTACCACTGACGCAATTACGGGAAAGTCCCAGGTTACGAAATACGGATACGACGAGAATAGCCTGGCGACTGGAAATGCTTCTGCCTCTGCGCCTTATGATTGGGACCCCGCGCCTCCGAACGGTTCGGTGCGTGGCAATCAGACCAGCATTTCGCAATATCTGGACACCACAGGCACATACCTGCGGACGAACGTTGTCTATACCGATACCGGCCTCGTCCACTCCATCGCGTTGCCCTCCAACGCGCCCTACCCGGACACGATAACCACCTATGACTATTCCGGCGCCTATCAAGGCGATCTGCTGACGACCAAAACCGACACTCTGGGTCATCAAACCACCTATACCTACAACCCGGTTACTGACCTTCCGCTTTCCGTAACAGATCCAAATAACGCCACCACTAGTTACAGCTACTATCCAGATACCCGCTTGCATCAGGTTTTCACGCCCGCCTCTAACGGAGAGCAGGGTCAGACGGCTTACCACTACCCCTCACCGACGCATATTGAAAAACATGTCCTGCAAGGCTCTGGCACTTGGGTAAAGTCCGATAGCTATTACGACGGCATGGGCCGAATCTCTTACACGCAGCTTCAGAACGCCTGTAGTTCAGGTCCTAGCGAGACCGATACGACGTACGATCTCGACGGCCGCGTCTACAGCACCTCCAACCCTTATTGTCCCGGTCAACCTTCATCCACTGACGGCCTTACGATCCACGCCTACGACGGGATCGACCGGCCGACTTCGCTCACGCTTCCGGACAGCAACCAGCAGACTTGGTCCTACAACGATGAAAGCGTCACGTTTACCGATGAAACTCGCACCTCGTCATGGACGCGGACGACGGATGCTCTTGGACGCCTCGCTCAGGTTGTCGAGCCCGGCGGCCTGATCACGAATTACAAATACGATGCGTTCGGCAATCTCAAGTGGGTCAATCAAGTGGGCAATGCCGCTGCAGGCGAAACGCCGCGTACGCGCAGCTTCACCTACGATTCGCTCTCACGATTGATCACATCTCAGAACCCGGAGACCGGGACCATCTGTTACGGCCAATGGGGCAACGGCTGTACTGGAGGCTATGATGCGCACGGTAACCTTCTCTACAAGACCGATGCCAATCAAATGACGACGGTATACACCTATGACGCGTTGAATCGTCTCCTGACCAAAAACGCGCCGGACGGCAGCACCAACTTCAACTATCTCTACGACACTTGTATTGCGGGCTATCCCTGCGGCAACCCCATTGGACGGCTCGTAGAAGAATCAAACCCTAATATCTCCGGAACTATCTTCGCGTATGACCCTATGGGACGGATTACGAATACTACCTGGTGGCGATACGAATATCCGGGCTGGTATGGCGGTATGGGTATCAACTACGACCTTGCTGGGAATGCGGTCTGGATGGCCTACCCGGATGGCCGTACTATTACGCAGAACTTCGATGGCGCAGGCCGATTAACAACCGTCACTGACACCACGGACAATCCTGCACTCACCGGAGGAGGCACTCCCTATTTCTCGAATGCACAATATACTGCCTCCGGCGCTTTAGTGTCAGCTAGCTATGGCAATGGAGTAACAGAATATATCCAGTACAACAGCCGTCTACAGCCCTGCCATACGCTGGCGAACACGCCGACTTTGCCCGGGATTACATATGGAGGGGGTGGCGGCACTGGCGGGAATATTTATGACCGTGTCAGCTCCTATGCTGCGAATCCACTCACGGGCAATCCCTGCGGTACGGAGACAGGCAACAACGGCAATATCGGCTACATCGCGGACTTTCTGAATTTTGACCACACGCAAAGCTTTACGTATGACGGCCTCAATCGGCTAACATCGGCCTTTCGTTCCGATGGCGGCTACAACCACACCTATAAATACGATTCGTTCGGCAACCTGATAGTTCAGGACAACATCAATCCGAATCCCACGTACAGCATCAACGCTGCCAACAACCAACTGAATCGCATGTATGGCCCCATCAACCTGTATACCTATGATGCTGCTGGGAATCTGACCTCTTCTGGTACAAGCGACATCGGCGGCCATGCCTTCGCCTATAACTCCAGCAACCAGATCACGGCTGTTGATGGCGGCACGACGGCGAGCTATCTCTACAACGGAATGGGTGAGCGCACCAATAAGACAACCTCTTTAGGATGGACGGCCTACATCTACCTCAATGGTCAGCCAATGTCGGAGAACGCGATTATCAGCGGGACCGGGACATGGATGGATTACATCTACGCCAACGGACAAAAGATCGCCCGGCTTACGACCTCTATTTATGGCGGCACGAGTGTTGCCAACTATTACCTCGACGACCATCTCGGCACCACGCAGGTCGAGTTGGATGCCTCTGGCAATGTCACTTGGCAGGGCCAGTTCACGCCCTTCGGCTTGGAACTGCCAGACGGCTCAACCGTCATGCACTACAAATTCACCGGCAAAGAACGCGATGCAGAATCAGGGCTGGACTTCTTCGGTGCAAGATATTACGGAAGCGCCATGGGAAGATGGCTTAGTCCGGACTGGGCGGCGAAGCCGGAGGCAGTACCGTATTCCAAACTGGATAATCCTCAAAGTCTGAATCTGTACAGTTATGTCGAGAACAAACCACTAAGCCAAGTTGATCCAGACGGGCACTGTTGCGAGGAAGATGAATCTGAAGAAGTGACCGAGGAAGAAGCTTTCGAGAAAGATTTGGATCGAGCAGCACGATTAGGTCATGCAGAGGAATATAACGAACGTCAAAGGCGGATAGATCCCAAGGCCCCTAATCTTACCCCCGACGAAGTGGATAATGCGGAAGCGCAAGGTACAGAAAAACTGCGCGAAATGCTTCATCCTAAAGATGACCTTCTTGATAAAAAAACAAAAGAAGATATAAAGAGAGATATCGACCGGGCACAAAAAGGCAAGGCTCCAATTGGAGAAGACGGACACCCAATGGAATTACATCACCCCAACCAAGATCCTGATGCGCCGCCAGAGCCGATGAGTAGAACTGACCATCGAGTAGGCGAAAACTATAAGAATAACCATCCCAACACGGGTCAAAAGCCGAGCCGAATTCCTCGCGGTCAATTTAGGAGACAAAGAGAGCAGCATTGGAAGGACTGGGCAAAGAGGCACAAAGAATGAGCGATATGCAGGGTGAGAGCGGATTTTTAAAGGACGCAGTTGGCCCCAAAGGTTTGTTTGCGGTCTTTGAGGACGACGGTGAGACTGGCTACCTCTATCTTTATGAGCCAAATGGACGCGGTGTTATTTCCCATTTACGAATTTATGTGAGGTCACCAGAAGTAAATGTTGCAGAAAAAGATGTAAGCGTTGAATGGTCAGAGGGCTTTACAAAATACGGCGTTCGTATATGGGGTAAGTTTCGCGGAATCGTTGATGTTTGCTCCAGCCGCGACGTCCGAATTCTGTTAGAGGGCAAGCATACGCTCGGTATTAGCGATTCAAGTTGGCTGGATGGATTTGCTCATACATAGTCCATTCATTGGCGGCCGGCCCAAGTCTGACTCACTAATAAGTCGGGTATCCCAGGTCTCGTTCATCACCAAATCGGGTGGAACATCCTTCGACAAGCTCAGGACAGGCTACACCTACAATGCGAGCAGCCAGATCACGGCTGTGGATGGCGGCTCGACGGGCAGCTATCTCTACAACGGCATGGACGAGCGCACTCACAAGACAGCTGCTTCGGGCTGGACGGACTACATCTACCTGAACGGGCAGCCAATGGCGGAGCAAACCTCAGCCGGCACGTGGAGCGATTACATCTACGCCAACGGCAAGAAGATCGCGAAGGCAGACACGTTCGATGTGCGTTTGCCTATGCAGGGATGGATTTCTACCAGTTCTGGATCGACGAAGCCGCGCCCCATTTAGGCAATGGGACATCCTGTTCGTGGACATTGCGATCGCCAGCGCGGACGGCGTGGTGACACCGATCCACAACCAGCAGCTAGCGGCGAGGCCGGGCCTGAGCATCACCTCCGGTCTGGTGAGTAACCCGATGGCGGTGTCGGAGCAGGCGCTGTGGCAGGGCCAGTTCACGCCCTTCTGCATAGAACTCAACGACGGCCCACCACTATGCACTACAAGTTCACCAGCAAAGAATGAGATACGGAGACAGGACTAGACGACTTTGGGGAAGGTACTACGCCAGTGCTAACGGAAGATGGATTAGCCCGGACTGGGCAAAAAACCGTAAGATGTGCCTTGCGCATCCGTTTAGCAACCTTTGACATTGCAATCGGGCGGCTCTGCAGGTTTCAAACGCAGACTTGGCTATGAGTCTATTTCTTCACCGACGCGCGGTGGATCTGAGCAGCCACGCAGGAGAGGTGATTACGCAACTGACGACGTAGGCTGCCGAATACTTGGCAGGCAGGGTGATGCATGTATCATGAACGCGGGCATCCTATGTGCGAGCGGATCAGTGGTGCCTGTATTCAACAGCTAGCCTGTAGCTGTGATGATGTGAAATGGCCATACAGCGGATTGGCGATCGACTCGCGGATCAGTTCGCGCGACGGCAGATTTTTTTATTCGCTTCGCCGAACTTCAAATGGATTGTGCGAACGCTTGGCAGATTGCAGGGCCGCAGCAACGCCAGCCGGCTCAGAAATTGTTGTTTGAAGATGGCTTGGCTTACTCGCCGGACGCGGGATTTTTGAACTGATCCAACTTGTCACATTCAATATGTTAAAACGATGAAATCTGAAACGGATGGTTGGTGGGCCCACCAGGACTTGAACCTGGAACCAACGGATTATGAGTCCGCTGCTCTAACCATTGAGCTATAGGCCCTTCATAGACTTACGCTGTCATTAAAAGGTGCTGTGGGGGATTTTGTGGGGGAGTTGCTCCACTTGCCCCTGCCAGCGCTTTCTCATTCAGCGCTTCCAGCCGGTCAAAAGCCCGCTCTACCGACTCAGGCGTTGGGTGAACATACCGCTGGCTTACCGTCACGCTGGAGTGACCTGCCAGCTTCATGATTGTAAACGCGTCAGCTCCGGCCTCGCCTAGGCGCGTCAGGCAGGTATGCCTCAGCGAGTGAAGAACAAAATCCTTCGGAAAGATGTAGGAGCGGACCCGCTTCTTCTCTTCCAAGATGAAGGGACGGCAGATCTTGATGTGAGCATGAGCCATGCTCGTTCCCAAGATCGGCCTTCCCGGGGTTTCGCCGGGAAAGACTAACTCTGCGACCGAACCTTCTAGACGCGTCCTCAGCATTTTTGCGACACGGCTAGTGAGCGGCACATTCCGCTTAGCGTTCTTCGACTTGCCATCGCGGACGCGCAGCCATCCATACTTCGCACTCCCTGCGGGCTCAGTATGAACGTCGATGACTCGAAGATTCAGTGCTTCGCTGAGGCGTAAACCTGTATCGATGAGCAGGAGTGCGAGACTTCGGAGGGGCTCCGCAGCCACGGCAAGATAACGACGCTCGTCCTCATGGCTCAAAACGAAGTCCCTTTGACGCTCCCCGCCAAGCATGCGAACTCGGGGAACGCGTCGTATGATCTTCCACTCCTCAGCTATGTGCAGGATCCGGCGCAGAGTTGCGAGTTCACGGTTCACGGTTGTTGCCGAGACACACTGTGTACGCCGCCAGAAAACATAGCGCTCCACGAGCGCCTCATCAATCCGATCAAGCCGCGTCTCCCGGAGCACCTCGTATTTAAGTAAGCTTTTCAGTTTCTGTGCATAGAAGCGAAGGGTCTGGGGTTTTTCTGCATGGCGGACGGAGATGAAATCTGCGAACTGTTGTGCGAAGACGCGCATCGTGGGTGCCGGCTTCCGATCTTCGATTCCCACTTCGCCGCGAGCAAACTGCGTTTTGAGTGCGGCTTCGATCTGTTCAGCTTGCCGTTTGTTGTTCACGCCGGTTGAGCGTCGAACGCGCTGGCCTTTGTGAATGAACTCCGTCCAGTAGACGGGACCGCGTTTGTATAGGGACATTACTCCTCCTCATTTGGAACGATTTCGTTTGGATGCAGACCCTTTTGCTCTTTTTCGCTGCCTTCGAACAGATTCGAGGTGTGCGCAATAGTTATCGCAGTATTCACGCTTATGTTGACTTTCGACGGAAAACGGATTCCTGCAATCAGGTCGCGCGCAAAGGCGAAATTTTACCTGTCTCAAATGGTCGAACGTGACGGTATGCATCATGGCATCGAAGCAATAAACATCAACATGCACAAGATGGGGGAACTCTTGACGCCTTCGAAGTTGTAAATCGCTTCCATAGGCCGAATCTCGCCAAGTCAAGATACCCGCTTTCATGGCCTCAATGAGTTTTGGGCGCGCATCCCAGAATGATTTCGAGTTGAAGATGCGCACCCGCCGCTCTGATTTGTATCCCGTGTAGCCCCAAAAGCTCGTAGATTCATCCCAATCACCACACTTATTCAAGAATGCGACGAGCGCCTCATTTGTTTCTTTCAGTCGTAGAAATTCGCTGCGCAAGGCCCAGGGGTCGACCTTTAGCGCGTTGCCCCTTGCGCCTCTGTTCGCGTAACCGATGAGCACATCAAATTCCTGTTGTCGGGATGCAGGCGATAGTTTCTTTTTTCCGACGTAGAGCTCACGTCGTAGTTCGCGCGGGATTGCTTCACGTATCCAGCACCTTTCTCCTGCAATGGCGGCTGGAGACGTTATAGCCATACCCAAATAGCGATCTCCCATTTGCCGATCTAAGCTCCAGGAGAATGGCTTCGCGCGACCGAGGGTCCACGTAACCGGCGCGATGTCGCATATTAGTTCAATATCGAGTTTGAAAGTATGTGCCATGATGTGTGCATGTTATTGTGGCACAATAGCTGCTTTAATCCTGAATTGCAAGCTAAATCAGGCATGAGGTGGACTATGGATAGTTTGTTATCGATTGAAGAAGCGGCAAGGCGACTAGGGGGCATTAGTTTATGGACCGTACGCGCGTGGCTCACGCAGGGCCGGTTGCAACGGACCAAGGTTGGAGGAAGAACGATGATTCGCGAATCAGAACTGTCGCGAGTCATTGAGGATGGCGGGAAGTCGAATCGTGAGAGTGCGGGAAGTACCAAGAGACATGGTGGCTAAAGTACATCGCAAGCTCTCCTTTCTAGCAGCCCATGAAGAATTCCAGGAAATCTGTGGCTGGGCGAGCTGGCAAGGAGAACTTGGCCGCAAACTCCTATGAGAGACCTGCCTTCCAGCGCTCCCGACGTGCCCATAGAAAGCCGATTCGGCCAGCTCATATCCTGCTGCGTGGACGAACTACGGCCACACCCGGGGTACGCTCGAAACCGCATCACAGTCTCAGCTTCCAAGTTATCCCAGCTTGCCGAGTCCGGGGATCTCGTCTTTCGCGAGCCGCTCGCCATCACGCGAGACCGCACCATTCTTGACGGCTATGCTCGCTGGGAGCTGGCCCGGCAACAGGGCCGTCGGACGCTTCTCTGTCTCGAATACGATCTGCCCGAAGCAGAAGCGCTGCATTGGTTGCTGCTAAGGCATCGCCGCTCAGACGGACTCAACGACTTCTGCCGTATCCTTCTTGCCATTGAGCTAGAGCCTTGGCTCAAAGAACAGGCACGATACAACCAGCACCTCGGCGGACAGCTGAAAGGTTCGTCAAATCTGACGGAAGCTCATCGGCTGGACGTTCGATCTAAGATAGCCGCTGCTGCCGGCGTCTCCACTGGCAATCTGAGCAAGGCCCGGCATCTGGCCACTGATGCCCATCCATTGGTGAAGGAGGCCCTTCGTTCTGGAGAGGTGAATATCCATCGTGCGTCGGTCTGGCTTCGGAACCCAGAGAAGCAGCTTGATCAGCTCAGGTTCCACCAGAGCAGGAGGGGGATTACGCGCAAGATCGATTCGCTATTGCAGGCGCACCACCGTGCGGCACATAACCAAGAACTGGAGCCTCAACGGGTTCTCGACGCGCTGTACGCAATGGCTCCCGAGCGAAAGAGCGCGGTCCTGGTGGCGGTGATCGAAGTTCCGGGCGAGCTACTGCTCATCTCCGCGGCTCTGCGCCGCTCCTTGATCAGCCAAGGCGAGCTCAAGCTATGAAGAGCCCCGAACACAAGTTACGGCAGATTCTCGAACTGACGCAGGAGCATTGGGATCAGCCTACCGAACGCCCGGCTGTACGCGACAACTTCCGCAGAGTCCGCATGTGCCGCACGCCTGCCTTGGGCGGCGAGGTCTACGCCTCCGATACAGAGGTGAAGGTCTTTTACCACACCTGCAAGTCAAAGTGCTGCCACAGTTGTGGCAACCGCGCGACCTTGCACTGGCAGCGGGAACAGTGGGTCACACTGCCGGACATCCCCTTCGTGGGTGTTGTGCTGACTATGCCCAATGTCTTTTGGCCAATTTTCAAGGCCCATAGCCATCTCCAGCACGACCTGCCGGCGCTGGGCGCTGCCGTTCTCCAGCAGTGGGCTTGGAGCCAGTACCGAGTGCGCCAGTGTGTGATCGTCATCCAGCACACCTTCGGAGGCCGTCTCAACCACAATCCCCACCTCCACATCTTGGTCTCTTCCGGTGGATTGAATCCAGCCACGGCCAGCTGGGTGCAATCCCTGACCTTCGACCGTGAACAGATTATGAGACTTTGGCGCTCAGCCATAACCACTTATCTCCGCAAAGCTTCCCGGCAAGGGCTCTTGCGGGAGTCCTGTCTGCCTTCTCAATTTGGTGAAATCATCGCTCAACAAGAACAACGATGGTGGAACATCCATATCACCCCTCAGATGCCCAAAGCACACTTCCTTAGTTACGCCGGGCGTTATATCCGCAGGCTTCCCATCTCCCAGAGGCGCATCCTCAACGTAACGGCCGATGAGGTGGTCTATCAGACTAAGGACACTCGGACGAAAGCTATGGTGGAAACCCGCAGCACGCCGGCTGAGTTCGTCGTAATGCTCTCGCAACATGTTCTGGACCGCTACCAGCATTCCATGCGCTACTTTGGATTGCTTGCTCCACGGTCAAAGAGGCAGACCTCGGCAGCTATTTTTACGCTTCTTGGCCAGCAACCACGAACTAAACCGCCGAGACTGCGTTGGGCAACGTCCCTTATGAAGCACTTTGGTGTTGACCCGCTTCTCGATGCATCTGGACAACGAATGCAATGGGTTGGACATCGACAACCTACCCCGGCCCCCTAAAATCCGCATCAGACGATGCAAGCTTGGGTCATTTCGTCCTCACTAACCCTTCGACATCAATAAGTCAGCTGCGTGGCAGCTAAACTACTGTTCGTGTGTCCGTCGAGCGTGTGATATCGCGAAATGCGATCCGTGGTGACATGCAAGGCAGGGTTTCGCGTGAGCGCAGGTCTGCTTCTGACATGCCCCAGAACGCTGAACGCTGGAGCTTTGCCTAGTTTCGACGCTTCACCATA
>Ga0206815_1026_pt1 | contig 12523 bp, 10 predicted proteins | sample Alteio_BWOrgCont_91_FD_152864 | JGI IMG/M metagenome (GOLD analysis project Ga0206815, IMG submission 152864) | Enriched cells from forest soil in Barre Woods Harvard Forest LTER site, Petersham, Massachusetts, United States -... | ecosystem: Environmental > Terrestrial > Soil > Temperate forest >...
AAAAATAAGAGTTTTTTGGCGCCAAAAATACCAAAAATGATCCCGAATATAATACCGGTAGTTAAGAGCATTTTTTTCATTTGTGGCGTCATTTTTGTTGCCTCATGACTCTTCTTTGTTAATCACAAGGAACACAGCACCAGGGCCGCGTAATACATTGACGAGTAATGTATTCTTAGCATCGGCAGCGGCTTTTATTAAGTCAACAGAGTTAATGATTTTTTGCTGATTCGCCGATGTGATGACATCGCCAGCACGTAAATCGGCTTGCCATGCATGACTATCGGGCTCAACAGAGACTACTAATACGCCTTTGATTTCACCATGCATAGGGCTTTGCAGAGTGAAATTCTTGAAGCTAACGCCATATAAGAATGGATTGGTAGCCGAGTTGGCGTCTCTTAATTGTTTGGGATCTGTGAGTATTGCACTGGCGCTGACTTGTTTGTTATTGCGCAAGAGGTCGATATTTACTTTTGAATTAACACGTGAAAAACCAATTGTGTTGACAACATCATTGGCATTTTTGATTTCATTACCATTGACAGCCGTGATGATATCACCCACTTGTAGCCCGGCTTTTTGTGCGGGTGAGTTAATTTTAACGAGTGTGACGGCCGCACCGTTGGTGCTTTGCAAATTAAACGCCGTAGCTAAATCGGGCGTAATATCTTGTGCACCAATGCCTAATGTTCCGCGTCGTACGTCACCAAATTGAATGAGCTGGTTCATCACGCTTTTAGCAATATTCGATGGAATAGCAAAGCCAATGCCAATATTGCCACGATCGGGAGCCAGAATGGCGGTGTTAATTCCCACGAGATTACCTTGCGTATCAATCAAAGCGCCCCCTGAATTACCCGGGTTAATTGAAGCATCTGTTTGGATGAAGTTTTCAAAGTTTTCAATGCCCAGTGAGGTGCGTCCTAACGCGCTGATGATCCCCGAGGTGACACTTTGACTTAAGCCAAAAGGATTGCCGATTGCTAATACTGTCTCGCCAACTTTTAGTGAGTTGGAATTACTCATGGGAATGGCGGTGAGTTTTTTTGCTTTGATTTGTAAAAGCGCGATATCAGAGGGCTTATCTAAACCAATGATTTTGGCTGTGTAGTGACGGCTATCACCCAGTGTCACGGTAACTGTTTGGGCGTCATTGACCACATGAGCATTCGTCAGAATGTAGCCTTTATCGGCATCAACAATCGCGCCAGAGCCGACAGAAAGAAACGTATCGGGGATTTCGCTATTGTTATTGGGTTGGGAACCGCGTTCTTGTTGTAAACGGTTTAGTGTGGCTAGGTCGGTGATTTTAATATCGGCGCGGATATTAACAACAGCGGGCAGCACTTTTTGTAGCATAGGCGCTAAGCTGGTATTGGCTTCGGGTAGGTTGGCATAACTTTGGGGGCTGAATAGCAGGCCACAAAAGAAAAGTATCGCGAGGGTTTGACGTAATAACGTGCGCATGGAACTCTCCCTTCAATTCTAAAGATATCATCTTACTACAATTTTTTATCAGAATCTCCAATCCAAATAAGACTGACGATGCTACCGATAATTTTGCCATCGCGTCGATAAGAAAAGAAGCTGTCATGATCAGAATACGTGCAATATTCGCCGCCGTAAATATGGCTAATGCGGCATTTCTGTAGACGCAACCGTGCGAGTGTGTACATATTTGCAAGCCATTGCTCATCAGAAATGGCTTGCAGTGCTTTTGTAGCCTGCGGATCTTTTTGAGTAAATATATCGTAGACATCTTTTCGAATTTCAAATTTGGTCGGTCCAATAGCCGGGCCTAACCAAACAAGCGTTTCATCCGGCGGTATTTGTAATGATTGCAATGTGGCTTCAATTACGCCATTCGCTAACCCGCGCCAGCCTGCATGAATAGCCGCAATCTGTGTGCCTTGTTTATTGCATACTAATACTGGTAAGCAATCAGCCGTCAGAACAGCGCACACACGATTGGGTTGGTTAGTAAAAACAGCATCTGCTGCCAAACCATCATGTGCAGGTATAGCTTCTACGGCGGTTGCGCTGTGTACTTGGTTTAGCCAAATGGGATCGTTAGGCAGTTGCAATAAATTTTTTAGACGTGCTCGATCAATATCCCCGGGTGTGCGCTCGGTTGATTGTCGATAACCAATCTCACTATGACGAAGCGTGGTATAGGCTTTTATGCCAGTAGGTGCTGGCCAGGAAGGTTGAATAAAGAGAGCGTTATTTTCAATAATCGTCATAATCATCGTCTTCAAAGGAAGGGACGTCAGCGCGTAGGCATTCGATCAGCGCTTGCATATCGTCCGGTAATGGTGCGCGCCAACTCATTGCTTGATGAGTCACTGGGTGAATAATCCCGAGTTCAAAGGCATGCAGGGCTTGATGTTTAAATTGTCTTAACATGGTAATTAGCGGTTGTGTCGCCCCTTTGGGTAACTGTAAACGTCCGCCGTAGATGGGGTCTCCCAGCAGTGGATGCTGAATATGTGCCATATGTACGCGAATTTGATGCGTTCTACCGGTTTCGAGTTGTACTTTCAGGCGAGTATGCGCGCGATAACGTTCCATAATACGGTAATGCGTGATAGCGGGTTTGCCGGTATCGGTAACCGCCATTTTTTTGCGTTGAATGGCGTGGCGCCCAATAGGTGCTTCTACTTTGCCACCACTGGTGAATAATCCATTCACAATCGCTTGGTAAATCCGTGTCACGGTACGCGCCTTAAGCTGTGCTGTTAAATTAAGTAGCGCGTTTTGGGTTTTGGCGATCACTAAGAGTCCGGATGTCTCTTTGTCGAGGCGGTGAATAATCCCAGCTCGGGGTAGTTTTTGTAATTCAGGTGCATGATGCAGCAAGGCATTGAGTAGTGTACTGTCAAAATTACCCGCAGCAGGGTGTACAACCATGCCAACGGGTTTGTTAATGACTAAAATAGTCTCATCTTCATAGATGATATCTAATTCAATAGCTTGCGCTTTCCAAGGATGTTGTTCTTTGATGGCGGCATCGATAACGATGACTTCGCCCCCAATGACAATGGCTTTACTTTTAGGTAATTGCCCATCGAGGGTTAATTCGGTTTTTTTAATCCAATCCTGGATTTGGGTGCGTGAATAGTCAGGCAGCAGCTTGGACAATGCTTGATCAAGACGCAGGCCGGCTAGGTTTTCGGGTATCGTTATTGTATGTTTTACTTTCTCAGTCATTATTTTTTTTACCACGGCTATTTCAATTGAGTGAATGATCGCAGAAATTGATATACAATGCACGGCCAATTCAGAGACATTTTTGGGTATAAAACCATGATGAAAGCCAAACGATACGTTGTTTTTAGCATCTTTACACTGCTAACTTCTTTTATGACAGCCTGTTCAACGACAACCGATCCGGCGGATGCCTATAAAGGCGAAACGGCCACCCAAATTTTCCAAGGTGGCGAAGATGCACTTCGTGATAGGAGTTATGCTGAGGCTACTAAACGTTTTGAAGCATTAGATGTGCAGTATCCTTTTGGTCGTGATACGGAAACAGCGCAGCTTCATATTATTTATGCTTACTACAAGAATTCGGATTATTTATCAGCGGAAACAGCAGCAGATCGATTTATTCACACACATCCAACCAGTGCGCATGTGGATTATGCGTATTACATGCGTGGCTTAGCGAATTACTATCAAAATCTAGGTGTATTTGAGCGGTTATTTTCTGTCGATTATGCAACGCGTGATTTAACGCAAGTGAAAAAATCATTTAATGATTTTTCACAATTAGAACAGCAATTTCCGCAAAGCCCTTATGCGTCAGCAGCGCATCAATATATGATTTATTTGCGTGATGTATTGGCTAATCATCAATTAGAAGTGGCACAATTTTATTTTAATCGTCAAGCATATGTGGCGGCTGCGAATCGTGCGGGTGTCGTTGTTGAGAATTATCAAGGTGCAGCCGTGGTTCCTGATGCGCTAGTGATGATGGCGAAGTCATATCACCAATTGCATCAAACACAATTAGAAGCGCAAACGATTCAAGTGATTCAGTATAATTATCCGAATTCACGTTATGTGAATGAGGTCTCTCCTAAAAATATTGGCAGTGATACATTTGTTGCCGCACCGAAAAAAGAGATTCTGTCTCCTAAACAAGAATTGATTACTACACCGCCGACAGCTTCTCAATCGGTGAGTGCTTATAATAGTAAATTCCCTGCGAATGGTGTGCGTGGAGCGGTGACGCCTGTAGGCGATGTTGTCAAGGAAATGAAAAATGCGAGTGTGTTTGCTGCTCATTCGTCAAATAATGCGGCGCCATTGGTGGTGACGCCTCAGTCGGGTGCGCGTCAATCAGCACAACCAGCAGCTGTGGCTGACAACAAGCATGATACTGGCAAGCTAACCTTAGGTAATTTATGGAATAAATTAGCGAACAGCTCGTTTTTTAGCATGCACTCAAAAACAGATTCCGTACAGTCTGCTGAAACCCAGCAATCAACACAAGCAAATGCGGCGCAAGACGGTGCACCTGCCGCTGGTTTATCTAGTCCCCAACAAACGCTTGATCAGCATCAAATGGCAAAAAATAATTATGACGTCTCCAATTCTTCAGCAAATGGTGCGCGGCGCTAAAGCAATGCATAGGGTGATGTACTGCCACATCACCCAATTGTTTTAGTTGAGGGCACTATGCAACGTGGCAGCCATTCTGAACGTGATCTTAGTCAAAGTGCACTTGCACCCAAGATTCAATCCTTTCTATCGTATTTTGGCGAAGCACTCCCAAATTGGGCCGCGCGTGGATTATGCAGTGGCTATGGTTTTATGTTGTTCCGAGCCAAAAAAATTGGGCAGAGTGATCAATATTGGCAGCGATTGATATTTTTGGCGGATGCAGATGATGCCGCTATCAATGGAATGGCAACACAATTACTAGAATATCAGGCGCGTTTTCGTAAAAAAGTGCAAGATAATGTAGAGTTACTAAAATTTTTGCTGGTGGTTTATCGGGATTGTGGGGATCAGCAGTCTGCAAAAGAAGCTACTCAAGATCATTATCAATACATTGATCAATTGGCGCGACAAGGATTGAATGATCGAGATCAATTATTATTAGATGCCGCAATAGATCTCTATGCTTTTATTAGCTCCTTAGTTTTTTCGCAATCTCCGAATGAGTGTGTTCATTTATACGATGGTTTACCGATGGCTCCTGAGAGTATGCCTCGTCGTGGTGCCATTAATCAAATGGAGTTTTTGGAAATTTTAAAATTGCTTGCCCCGGATGAGCTGATAGAAAATCAACATAAAAAATTGCATTCTTATGTCATTGCTTTTCAATTTTCATGGCAAGAACTCATTCATACATTGAACTTCGTGACTCGTGATGGTGATTTTATCAGATTGTCAGGGGATTCCCATACTGTTTATATCTCTAAACAAGGTGATCGCTATGCTTTGGCTGAGTCTAATGATAGCAACGGTGAAGTGACTCACTCATGTAGTGAGTTGGTGCAGTCATTACAGGAAAATATGTTTTCTGCTTATCAGCACACAACGCAATATCCGTCTGTCAGTATTCAGATATATAGTTTTCAAAATCATAAACGAGCTACCCCAGAAGATGTTGTGAAAGCTATTTTGGTTCAGCGTGGGGCAGCAAAAAATATTGATGTAGCTGATATGACCGGTATCACAGCATTAGCAATAGCTGCAAAAGTAGGTTGTTATGATGTTGTAAAAATATTGCTCTTGCAGGGTGCTGATCCAAACAAGCCGGATAATGATGGATGGACGCCCGCTATATTTGCAGCTTTTCATGGTCATGAAAGAATAATTGCATTATTGGCCGAATTCAACGCGGATCTCAGTAAAGTAAATGCGGATGGTGATGGGCCTAGAAGTCTTGCTGAAAGATATAAACATCAACGTGTGATGGATCAAATTGATCAGCGTTCCTTAAAAAATCTTCTCAAGCGAAAAGTGCAAACACCTAAAGCGTGTCAGCAAAAAATCCATTCTTTGCAATTATTCATATCACAGAGATCTGGTGATGCAAGTGATCTGAGTTTATTAACGAGTATTTCAGGTGATAATGCGCATAAACGGCAGATGGCTTTATTGATTATTCACAACAGAATTACACTGGCGAAAACGGCACAAGAAGTGTTGGCTGTTATAAAAGAGGTAGAGGTTATGAAGGAAAATCTTTCTTATCTGTACCCAGTAAAGACCTTGATAGAAAAAAATAAATTTTTTTATAAACATAATAATGTTCGTTGTGAATGGGCGAAATTAATTTTGTTAGCGCAAGGTAAGGTAAAAAAATTAGTGCGTGCCGATCCGGATAGCGCGGATGCTGAGGTGGCACAGTTTTTAAGAGCGCGGGTTGTTGATAGCTATGGTTGGTTTTGTGAAGCGAAATCATTTTCGCCATCTGTTTCTATATTGTCTCGTAGTTAGGTAGGGTGGATACGCTTGCGGAGTTTACCCCGTTATGCTTCTAAACGGGGCTTTGTCCACCCTACCATTTTTATTTTTTATAACCGGATGTAATTGGATAACGACGATCACGACTAAATGCGGTGTGATCGATGCGCGGACCAATGGCTGCTTGGCGGCGTTTGTATTCACTACGGTTAACGAGTTTAACGACTTTTTCCACGATATTTCGTTCAAAGCCGGCTTCACAAATTTGGTCGGGGCTTTTTGCTTGATTGATATAAAGTGCAAGAATTTGATCGAGTACATCATAAGGTGGCAGGCTGTCTTCGTCTTTTTGATCAAACGCCAGCTCTGCTGTGGGTGCTCTGTCAATGATGCGTTGTGGTATAACAGGGCCAATTGAGTTGCGATAATTTGCTAAACGATAGACAAGTGTTTTGGGAATATCTTTTAGCACAGCAAAACCACCCGCCATATCCCCATAAAGTGTCGCGTAACCAACGGCCATTTCACTGCGATTACCAGTTGTTAAGACCATTTTCCCGGTGTGATTAGAAAGTGCCATTAATAAAATACCACGACAGCGCGCTTGAATATTTTCTTCGGTGAGATCCGGTTTTTTATTACCAAAAATGGGTTTTAGTTCGGTTAAGAAACTTTTAAATAACGGTTCAATGGAAATAGTTTCGTGATGTATGCCAAGCTTTTGCACGAGAGCATTAGCATCCGTTACACTAATATCGGCAGTATAACGTGATGGCATCATGATGGCGCTGACATTTTCTTTTCCGAGTGCATCGACAGCAATCGCTAACGTAAGAGCGGAGTCAATGCCTCCCGATAATCCAACTACAGCGCCAGGGAAATTATTTTTTTGCACATAATCACGTACTGCTAAGACCAGACCATGATAAATTTTTTCTTCTTCGCTTGGTAAAGTGATGCGTTGCGATGGAACAATGGTATCGGTTGTAGTAACCGTGAGATCAATCGGGAATAGTGTTTCGACGAAAAAACCAGCGTGCTGACAAAGCTTGCCCTGTGCATCAACCACCATGGAGCCGCCATCAAAAATAAGTTCATCTTGTCCGCCAATTTGATTGCAATAAATAATTGGAATTTTAGCGGAGATAGCGCGTTTAGAAAGAATGTCTTGACGTTGTTGATCTTTGTTGATTTCAAATGGTGAAGCATTGGGTGATAAAATAAGACGCGCACCTTGATTAGCAGCCTGTTCTACCGGGCCGGCAAACCAGAGGTCTTCGCAAATCACAATACCAACAGGCAGATCATGGATGAAAACAATGCCATGCGATTCACCGGGCGTAAAATAACGTTGCTCATCGAATACGCCGTAATTGGGCAGATGTTGTTTGGTATAGCGTCCTAAAACAGTACCGTTATAAATAACAGAACAGGCATTGTGTAATCCTTTTGAATTTGCATAAGGATGACCAATGATGCAGTGAATATGTTGAATCGCTGTTTTTAAATGATTGAATGCTTGAGTTGCATCTTCAATAAAAGCGGGGCGAAATAATAAATCTTCGGGTGGATATCCCGTAATGCTTAACTCTGGAAACACGATAACATCTGCATTTAATGTATCACGTGCGGTTGCGGCAGCATGAAGATGCTTTGTTGTATTTCCTTGTATATCACCCACAGTCAGATTTAGCTGGGCAATGACAACGCGTAATTTTTTAGACATAAATGCAACCTAATAAGGCAAAGTGAGAAGTTTTAGTGGTTGTGTGTTAGCAGGGTCAAGAAATAACTGCTTACTTTCGATATCGGCTTGATTGGCAATGACTAACATGTGGTAAGTGTTGTCAGCTGTATGACAGCTAGTCACAATTGTTCCGCAAGGCGAAGAATCAAAAATATCCGCTCCAGGTGTTGGTAGTGTGTTGCTGTTGACTTCGGCGCGATACATGCGTTTTTTTAGTTGGCCACGATAATGCATTCTGGCAATAATTTCTTGCCCGGTATAACACCCTTTGTTAAAACTGAGGCTGTTGATTTGTTGCAAGTTGATTTCATGAGGGAGTAACTTGCCTGCTGTTTCCGGATAAATGCTTGGGATGCCCGACGCAATTTGTAACTGTTGCCAACCATTCACGTTATTGAGTGTGGGGGAGGGTGGTAGTTGTCTTGTTATTTCCGCTATTTTTGCGGGTTCACCCATGATTTCATATAGCGTTTCCGTCGTAGGTAGCTTGATAATCACGAGATCATCCATGCTTACCATGGCATCTGTTTGAGTGGGTAGATGGGGAAAATAACTCGCTAAATTCGCTGCCGTATAAACAACCCGAGACAGTGTACTGGAGGCATCGCTTAATGTCACTTTGAAAAATGGCGCATATTTCTGTAGTGCTGCCTGCGCCTCTACGAGCATCTCGGTTGGCATTTGTAAATAATAGTTATGACGATAAAAAAAGACTCGAAATAAACTTAAGATTCGCCCCTGGGGATTGCAATGGGCGCCTAAACGGCTTTGTGTCTCGGAAATATCATCGAGATTGCAGGTAAATTGCCCCTGGAGAAGTTTTTTTGCGCCTTCGCCAGCGACTTGTAAAAAACCTAAATAAGGTGTATTTATCGACATATTATAAATCAAGCGCCTTGTTATTGTCTAAACATTGACCTATTATAGCGGTACCATCTATAATTGCCAAGTTTACTTGTCACTATTGTGCTACTGGGAAAAAATAATGCAAACAAAAAAACATAAAACCGCGCTTATTCTGGTTGATATACAAAATGACTTTTGTCCAGGCGGTAGTTTAGCTGTTCCAGAAGGCGATGCGATTGTGTCAATCGCTAATGCATTACAGGCTAAATTTGATTTGGTGATAGCCACGCAAGATTGGCATCCTGAGAATCATATGAGTTTTGCGAGTACTCATGCCGGGCATCAAGTGGGTGATATCATTGATGCTGATGGTATTCAGCAGGTTTTATGGCCGTCTCATTGTATTCAGGGTACCCAAGGCGCAAAATTTCATCCTCAGTTGGATGTGTCACGCATTCATAAAATTATTCATAAAGGTACCGATCGTTATATTGATAGTTATAGTGCGTTTTTTGATAACGCCCATTTGCGTTCGACGGGGTTGGCGGATTATCTCCGCGAGCAAGGTGTGAAGGAAATTTATCTGCTTGGCTTAGCAACAGATTATTGCGTTAAATATTCCTGCTTAGATGCAATTCACTTGGGATTTCAGGTTAATCTTATTAGAGATGCTTGTCGTGGCATTGAGTTGCAATCAGGGGATATTGCTAATGCACTAGCTGAACTGCAGGTTGCTGGTGTAAAAATAATTACTTCAAAAGAAGTGGTTGCAAATAGTGCGTGTCATGAGTAAGTTCGTAAGAGATATGGAGTAACGCCATGAATGGACGAGATGAGTTACCTAAACTTGAGTACTTTGATGAGACAGGATTTTTGATAAAAAATCCTGCTTGGCAACGTCTCGAAAAAGCGTTACAGAAAGCGCCTCCTAAACCTGATCGAAGAGAATCCATACTAGAATGGCAAAATAAGCAAGATGAGATTAATCGAAAGATACTAACAACAGCACTGTACAATAAGTATGTTTTAGCATTAATAATTTGTATGCTTGAAGCCGATGCTCTGTTAGATGAAATAGAATTACAGGATCAAGAACAGTTAGTGCAACATAAAATATTGCACGAACGCGAGCGGTTATGTCAGCCATTGCGTGATCAGCGGGTTAAAAGCAATCAAGCAATTCAAGATAACATACGAGAACTGCAAACGTATGTTGATAAAGTTCAATTAACACAATTTGAAAAAAATCCTGTTTATCGAAACGCTGTAATAGCTGAGATATGCGTTAAGATGGACATAGACGAAAATGAGTTGCTTCAAGCCATTCAGAAAATTCCTAAGCTAGTCCAAGTAAAACTACCGGTACTTAAACCATTAGAACGTGTGATGATATTGCCAATGCCTCGACTAGCGGTACCCATACAGCAGGTTAAGTTGCCCTATTTAGAAAAGCCTCCGGCTGTTGAGTATATTGAAGCACAGCGCCCCTTTTTATTTTTAAAACCTGGTCAGTCTGTACAATCCAAACCGTCAGCACAAGAAAGAATGCCGCTGGCTAGAAAGGTAGCCCGTAAACCCTTGCAGCTTCAAGTGAAGTTGCCCAGTATTCAGGATAATCACCCACAGGGTTTTATGTTTTTTGGCGTCAATTCAAAAAATGTCAGAGCACAAGGTAATGCATTGCCGAGGCCTGATTTAGATGAAATGCGACGGCCAGGTCCTGTTGTGGTTAAGCGATAGAAGGGTGACACGCTGCATTCTTTAGCGTTATTACCATCATTACCGAGCCGCATTCTCTATATAAATCATAATCTAGCAGCTCAACTTGGATACTCACTGAATAACCTAGAAGAAACGCTAGCACAAGAATATGGATTCATAGTGGATGATCAAGATAATCCAAAACCTACCATGATTGGCTATGCGGACACTTACAATGCGACGCCACAGAAACCAACGAGAGAATCAGGCTCTGGACGAGGTGTTTTCTTAAAAAATGGAATTTTTTTAAAGGGCGCAGGCCTAACTCCCTTAGCCCCTTTAAAAGGTTTGAAGACTACAATATTAAATACAGGCTTCTGTCCTATCTACGAAGGAGTAAAAGAAGCGATATTCGGCGAATTTTTTCATCAACAAGGTCCTGTTTCTTCTACCCGAGTTTTAGCAGTGTTTGACCTTGGATTTATAGCCGACGACCAGAAGAATTATACAGGAATGCACGATCAGGGATTGATTATCCGAGTAGGGGATCATGCCCGAATAGCTCACTATACTGATGGTAGCTGTTTCCAAGAATTTCAAAATCCATCGGGCAAATGCCAGCCTATTGATAACTGGGAGGAGTATAAAGCTAGATTTCCCATTGCTGAGCTCATTCAAAATCACGTCAAAGCGTTAGTTGCAGCAGAGTTCAGAAGATTTTGGCATGGAGCAATGGATGCCGGTAATACCAAAATTCGAGGGGGCTCTCTTGATTTCGGATCAGCGACATTTCAACCTGACACAGCACCTAGATTTTGGTTGAATCCAAATGACTATTTATGGTTTTCGAAAACTTCAAAAGAAAATATTGTCAAAGTGAGTATGTTTGGATACGAGCATCTTGGCGTAGCGGACAATCTTAGTTTGCTTTATCCAGAATTTAAAATTGACGTTTTTAACAAGGAGCTTGAACAGCAGAGACTAATACAATTAATGGAAATGTTCGGTTTTTTAGAGAGTGAAGCCAGAAATTTTCTTGCAAACTCAGAGCATGAAAATTTGATACATTCTTTCTATTCTAGCTGGTGGAAATTAGGGAAGTATTTTTACTGGGGAAATATGGATGGAAGAACATCAGTGACAGAACCACTCAGCTTGATTGATGTTTTCAGTTATTTAAGAAATGCCGTTTCTTCTTTCGGCAAAATGGAACAATTGCCTGAAATTGAAATAAATAAACCAGATCACCTAAAAGAAAAGCCGCTAGATTCTTGGCAGGAAAGTTTATTATTTGTTGATGTAATATATGCTCAGTACGGTGTCAGAATAGATTCTTCTAATCAATTAATTTTTTCCTCGCAGAAATCAAAAGATGAATTTTTACAAGAAAAAGCATTATTAAACTCAAAATTAAAACCTATCTTTACAGCCTTCATTTCACATTGGCAAACCCACGAGAAAAATATTAAAGAGAAAATCAACCTATTAATAAATACAGTAGCCGCTCATAGTATGCCATTCACCTATCTCTCGCGCGGTCCACTGTTAGAAAGTTTCAAAAAAGCATTTGCCGACTATAAGGAGCATGGAAATGTAAAAATAATCCAGGATTTTATAGACAAGACTGTTACCATAAACAGTCAGAATGCAGACCGGCAAAGCCACATCATTGTTGATGCAGAAAAAACATCAGACATCAGCCCCTACTTCAGACTATCCATTTCATGTTCAGACCAGCCTATAGAAATGCACGAGAGTGGTTTAAAGCCCCGCTCTGGCGCTGATAGATTATGGTTCTTTAGT
>Ga0206815_1223_pt1 | contig 12459 bp, 13 predicted proteins | sample Alteio_BWOrgCont_91_FD_152864 | JGI IMG/M metagenome (GOLD analysis project Ga0206815, IMG submission 152864) | Enriched cells from forest soil in Barre Woods Harvard Forest LTER site, Petersham, Massachusetts, United States -... | ecosystem: Environmental > Terrestrial > Soil > Temperate forest >...
GGGCCAATCCCATCAGCCCCGCTTTAGCGGCGACGTAACTGACCTGTCCAATGTTTCCTGTGGTAGCGACCACCGAGGAAATAAAAATAAGACTGCCGCCCTTTTGCTTCATCATGGGACGTAAACAGGCTTTAGAAAGTAAGAAAGCGCCCTTTAGATGGACATCTAAGGTTTTGTCCCACTGCGCTTCCTCAACATTGATTAAACGGGCATTTTGAGTGGACCCGGCGTTATGAATCACACCATCAAGCCTGCCCCACTTTTCGAGCGCGCCTTGAACCAATTGGATGACAGAAGTTTCTTGAGTGATATCACTTTTGACAATTGAGAAGTTAGGACTAATGGCCGAGAGTTCTTCGTGAGCCTTTTGAGCGTCTACCTCATCTTGGTGGTAGCAGGTCGAAACAGACCAGTCTTTTTGTAGAAAATTCTTCGCGAGAGCCAGCCCAATACCCCGAGTGCCGCCCGTAATGAGAACCGAAGGATTGTTAGTTTCCATGAAAAGTCCGGTGGAATTATTCGTTGAACAAGGAGAAAAGCGGCTTATTCACCGCCAGCGGGCATCATATCCGCGAAATAATTGGCGGCGGCTAAGCCAAGAAAAACCGCTACTACCAGCGTGATGACAATGGGGAAAACAACCCAGACCAAAAAACCGATAAAAAGACAATTGCGGCCCACTTTGCGGACTTCACGGGAATCCTGATCATATAAAAACAAGCCAGTCAAAATGCCAGCGAACGGTACAAAGAGCGCCAACCCATACCAACCCCAGGAAAAAGAAGTCACTAAATTACGGTTTGATTCGGTTGTTTCAGCCGATCGGGTTATTTTAGAAGAACGTCTGACGGTCATTTAAACACCTTGAAAAGCAGAGTGAAAATCAAAATCAAAACCGCCAAAAGAGAAAAAGGAAAGCCGACGTAAACCACCGAGTTCCATTTGGAGTAGCCTAACACTTTCTGAAAACCTAAAGTCTGAAAAACAACCATCACCACAGATAACAAGCCGCCCAGGGTAAATCCCAATCCCAAAGTAATCCATCCCCCGGCTGAATAGGCCACCACCAAGCGAACTCTATCAAGGGGCAGGTCTTCACCCAAAAGCTGTCCGCAAAGACGGATAAATAAAGACCAGGCATAAACCCAAACCCACAAGGCAAAGGGCATGAAGAGGAGCAGCAAAAAGGTGACAAAGGCCACAATGCGCAAATCACCGCCGGAAAAAGCCTGGGCCAATCCCAGTTCCAGCGCGACTAAAAAGCTGGTCAAAACCACAAAGCGGGAGGCTTGTTTGTCGTCACTTTTATTGACCGTCTTCTCGTAAAAATTGGGAGAGCGCAGCCACAAAGCGATAAGTTGTTTGAAGTATTGGTTGAGCATAACGGGCTAGAGTTTAACACATCCCTTAGCGCAATTTGAGAAGCAAAAATCCTCATTCAGCCGCGGCCCAGACAATAAAAAACCCCAAGAAAGAAACCTTTCTTGGGGTTGAAAAACCATCCCTAGGAAAAACTAAATCAGGCTTCGGATTCTTCCAAGCGATCCAGCGCTTCTTCCCAGGCATCATCCATATTCTCGACTTCGCCTTCGTGAATGACCTCAACCAGAAATTTTCTCAGTTTCGGCGCCAAAGAAGTTTCCTGCTCGTTCTCACTGAGAACCTCTTTGATATCATCCAGCGTCAAATGCTCAAGAATTTCCTCGGCCTCGCTCTGGAAAACCTTGCGGCGTTCTAGATCATCAACGGAGACAACCGCTTTCTTTTCGTCATCCTCATCGTCTTCCTCATCATCATCGTCCTCTTCCTCTTCTTCGGCCGTATCGAGGTCAATGGTATCTTCATCGTCGTCATCCAGGTCGTCATCATCATCGTCGTCCGATTTACGACTACCGGGAGCATCATCATCGTCTTCTAATTTTTCATCGTCTTCGTGACGGCTTTTGCGGGGCAAAGTATTCCTCCTGGGAAATAGTTAACACATAAATACTTCCCCGCTAATTATCTGTCAAGAGGCGTTCCATGATTTATCACAGACAAGAACAATGCCACTTCGAAGCTGTTTAACCTGTTTGTCACAGACCTGCCGGAGCGCCAGTGGTTGATTGGCAGTCGCTCTATTTCATGTTAAAGTCCCACCCACGGAGAGAACCATGGATCAAGTCAAACGCCTCGAAAAGCTCATGGCCCAATTGCGGTCAAAAAAAGGTTGTCCTTGGGACAAAAAACAAACCCACCAGTCGCTCAAACCCTATCTCATCGAGGAAGCCCATGAGGTATTGGACGCGATAGACAGTAAAAACCCGAATGATTTACGGGAAGAACTGGGTGATTTGCTTTTACAGGTCGTCTTTCACTCCCAATTAGCGAAAGAGAAGAAACGTTTCAGCCTTAACGACGTAGCCAAAGCTATCAGCGACAAACTGGTACGCCGGCATCCCCATGTTTTCGGCAAATCGAGCCGGAAAATGGACAGTATCCTCAAAAAATGGGAAGAGTTAAAACGGGAGGAAAAACCAGAACGCCAGTCGGCGCTGGATGGCTTGCCCAAGTCCCTTCCCGCGCTTTTGCGGGCCCAACGCATGCAAGACAAGGTTTCCCGCCATGGATTTTTACCCCAAACACCGCAAGAAACCTTTAAACCGATTGAGGATGAATGGAAGAAGTTTCAGGAGGCCAAAAAGAAAAAGAACCGCAAAAAGATGGAAACCCATTTAGGCGAAATGATGTTCCGCCTGTCCTGGCTGGCCCAATTGGAAAAACTTAACGCCGAGACAGCCTTAAGCCGCACCAACAAAGAATTTGAAGATCAATTTCAAAAGTGGGAAAAGCAAACCAACCTGCCGAATAAACCAGGCCCCACCAAACGAAAAGGCTAACCCTTCACCTGATAGAGCTTTTTATCAGGCAGTGAAATGGCCGTAAGAAGCCCTCCGTAAACACAGCCCGTATCTATATCAATTCGGTCTTTAGTCACATCCGTTTTTTCAACCGGCGTGTGACCATGAATGACCAATTTGGGCGTGGGTCTTGGGTCCTGCAGAAATTTGCGGCGAATCCAAAGTAAATCATCCGCCTCCTGCGCATTCAAAGGCTTATCTAAATTAATTCCCGCGTGGCAGAAGAAATAGTCCGGCGTCTCATAAGTTAAAGGGAGCGCGTTTAAAAACTCCACATGGGTATGAGGTATATATGACTGGAGCAAAATATGAGCGCCTTCACCGCGAACCTCATCCAGCTTTTCCTTCGGCACATAAGACTGCAATGTCTGATGACCGCCATTGAGCAGCCAGTTGGAAGCCGCCAAAGAATTGGGTGTGCCCAGCCATTCCAGAAGCATTTGCTCGTGGTTACCCCTCAAAAAATGCCAGTTTGATTTTTGATTGGCCAACAAATAGTCGAGAACCCCTTTGCTTTCGGGACCGCGGTCAATGTAATCCCCCAAAAATACCAATTCATCCTCAGGTTTGATCGACAATTGACCGAGTAATTCTTTTAAAGCGGATAAACAACCGTGTATGTCACCGATAGCGTAAATCATTGGTTTCCTTAATCAGAATTAATGACCAAACAATCCCTGCAGAATGTTTTGGCCGTTACTGCTCGCTTGATTAACATAATTATTAAGAAAAACATTGCCCAAGCGGCTGATATCTAGCCATTTCAAATCAGGTTTCGACGGATCCCCTGTTATGTGAAAGTCCAAATCAACATTACCATTAGAATCCACTAAGAGTTTGGGATCAAACTTATCTTTGATATTGTCAGGCAGGACGGCTTTAACCGCGTTTAAATCCAAGAATTCCTGACGAATATCGGACTGAATTTTGATGTCTGGCGCGCAAACCCACGTTGCCATGCTCAGCGCGCCATTGGCCCGAATCTCGCCCATTTTACCGTCAGCCTTAGAGGTGAAAGTGAGTACGGTATTTTTGGTGTCGAGATTACCGGCAATATTATCCACAACGATCGAGCTTCCTTTGTCTTTGAAAAACCCATTGATATAGGTGATAGCGGGATAGCCTTTCACCGCAGCCCCGGCAATTGAATAAGTGCCTGAACCGTTCAGAGCGGAGAGCATTTCAGCGCCCCCGATTCCATGACCCGTTCCCTTAAAAGTGAAATTCATCACGCCGTCCATCTTGTCTTTATAGTTTTGCGGATCTTTCACCACATAAGCATCCACACTGCCATCAATCGCCTTTCCAGCGTTCACGCCCTTTAAATCTACTGAAAAGGCATAGGCCAGACTCTTACTCGCGGTAATCGCCAAAGAGACGACGCCAGTTCCATCAAAACACCCGAAGGTGGCGTTCTGAGTTTTAAATGCGGGATAATTCACATCGATTTGCGCGTTCAGATTTTTAAGATAAGATTCATTCGGCAAAGAAAAGTTGATACCCTTCAGAACAATCGGCCCGGTTACCTTCAGCGTCCCCGGTTTATTCAGGAATTGGGAATAGGTCAAATTCATGGCCACGGTTCCATCCATCTTATCGTTCTTCAACCGAGGAATGTCATTCGACAACCCCGCTAGAGGCAAATCCTTGGTGTGAATCTCTCCCGAATAGGAAATCCCATTTTTATACAGGAAAGAGCCGTCCACCGCCCAATCCTGGTAAGTCACGTGAAAACTTTTCACGTCATAGGCCGTAGCCGACCTCACCGTGTCAAACTCCACCTTGCAGGCGGCTTTAGGCGTCTTCACAAACATATCCTGATATTGGATGGCTAAATCCGTACCATCTGCGGTTCCCTTCAGTTCCAAGCCGCTTTTTAAGCTGCCCGAAAGATGAAATGTCACCTTGGCCGGCCCAGATAAAGTTAATCCCTTCGGCATAGCTTCCAGCGACCCCGGCACCAAACCCGAAATTTTCAGCATTTCCAAACTGGCATTGCCATCCATATTCGGCGAAAAGTTATCCATCATGTTCAACGCATCGCCGGAAAAACCAAAACCCAAACCATTCAGCGTGCCGTTAAGTGAAAATTCTTTGATCGATTGGCCGTATAGAAAATACCGGTAGCTTCCGCTCATCGCCAGGTCATAGCGGGTTTTGTTGTAATCAAAGGGTGTGGTCAGTGTAAAGCTGGACTTACTGCCAACGACCGAGATATTGCTGATTTTAAAGTTCAAATCCGTCAGATCCGATCGCTGTACCGTCTTAGTCGTTTCATCAAGATAAACCAATTTACCGTGAGAAATATTGAAACCGTCAATCGAAAGCAACGCGGTCGTTCTGTTGATCGCGGCGGCGGCCACACCAGCTGGCGGAGCGGTAGCCGCTTCGGCTGAGGAAATCAAAGAAAAAGAGGAGGGTTCTTCCGGCGCCATAGCAGCGGCAGCCGTACTGGCGGCCATGTCACTAAAATTAAATTCGTTTAAAGCCCGGCGCTCCACCAGAATTTGGGGCCCAATGAGCTTAATTTCACCCAACGAAATTTTTCCCCAGAGCAGCGGCAAAAGGTGATAAGAAATGGAAATATCTTTAGCCACCACAAAGTCTTGGTCGGTCCACCCAGCCCGATTGCCAATATGCAGGTCCGTCACCGCAAAACCGCTGAATACATTAAAGTGAATGTCGCCAATGGTCACTTTACGCTTTAAGGTTTCGGATAATTTATCTGTCGCGATAGCCTTGAGCTTTGCCGGCGGATAATTGATGGAGATATAAATCCAGGCTCCCGCCGAGAGCACGATAAACAAAGCTGCAAAAGCCCCGACAGCCCAGACGATATATTTGAAAAACCGACCCGTAGTCGATTCCTGCTTTTTAGATGTTTTAACTCGATTTGCCATGGGGGGTGATTGACTTTCTATAGCGAGCTTGTTTCAAAACCTATGCCATTGTAGGTAAACCTACCCGTTAAAGAAAGAAACCCTACAAAACAAAAAAGGGGAGGCGGATTTCCCGCCTCCCCTTTTCACTTCAAATCAGAGCTTATTTGCTGACTGCGACTTTAGCCTTTTCAGGTTCTTTCTTAGCCGCCGCCAACGCAGCCATGCCAGCCGGAGTCAGCGTTCCCGCTGGCTTTTCAGCTTCCTTCTTAACAGCTGCCGGCGCCACAGCGCTTGGTGCTACGGGTGTTCCCGACTTCGTGTCTTTAGATTCCGCCTTCACATCTTGCGGAATCAATCCCGCCTTTTGCTTCACCAGTTTTTCCACTTGAGCGTAAACTTCAGGATGTTCTTTCAAGAAAGTCTTAGCGGCTTCACGCCCTTGACCCATTTTGGTTTCACCAAAACTGATCCAGGTACCACTCTTATCCAAGATGTTCATTTCAACAGCCACGTCAACCATCGAACCCATGCCCGAAATACCTTCTCCGAAAATGATGTCGAAGAAACCTTCACGAAACGGTTGAGCGGTCTTATTTTTGACCACTTTAACCTTCACTTTGTTACCAATGTTTTGATCGCCGACCTTAATGGCTTCTACCCGGCGTACATCTAAACGCATGGAAGAATAAAACTTCAAAGCGCGTCCACCCGGGGTTGTTTCAGGGCTTCCAAACATGACACCGATCTTTTCACGGATCTGGTTAATGAAAATAGCGGAGGTGTGTGACTTCGAAAGAAGCGCAGTTAATTTACGCAAGGCCTGGCTCATCAAACGGGCTTGTAGACCCACATGGGCATCACCCATTTCCCCTTCCAATTCAGCGCGAGGAGCCAAAGCAGCCACTGAGTCGATGACCAGCACATCGATAGCGCCAGAGCGAATCAGCGTGTCGGCAATTTGCAAAGCTTCTTCCGCTGAATCCGGTTGGGAAATCAGCAATTCATCCACGTTCACCCCCAATTTCTTGGCGTAAACCGGGTCCATGGCATGTTCCGCATCGATAAACACAGCGGTTCCGCCGGCCTTTTGGGCCTCGGCAACTATATGAAGGGTTAAAGTGGTTTTACCGGAAGATTCCGGTCCATAGATTTCAATAATACGGCCGCGGGGAACCCCGCCAATGCCGGTAGCGATATCCAAAGAAATGGCGCCTGTCGAGATGGACTTCACGTCCTGAACCTTGGCCTCCCCTAGTTTCATAATAGCCCCTTCGCCGTGATCCTTACGGATCTGCAGCAGGGCTACATCCAAAGCTTTTTGTTTCTCGTTCGCCATATCGTCTCTCCTTAAAAGTGTACTTCTTGAGTAGTTATTTGCATCTTAAAGGGGGTATTGGAGGGTGTCAAGAAAAAAGTATACAGCTGTATACATTTAACACGAGTGCAAAAAAGGCTCAATTACAGGGCTTGGCATCGGTTAGACACCGAGAACTAAAGAAGGGATTCATCCGTCTCAATAGGTGAAGGCATAAAACACGGAGCCCCCTATGAGCCGCAAAAGAAAAAAACACCCCGGAATGATTGTTTTGGACGCTCTCGCCTTTTTGCTAATGGCCGCCTTCGCGATTCTCATCGCCCTCGCGCCCTTTAGTAGCCACAAGGACGGGATTATTTAGCTTCTTCTAAAAAAGAACCCGGGGGTCTTTAACCCCTAAGTTTTCCTTTGAGAAAAATGGCTCGCCGGTTTGGGTGCCAATCATGGTACCGAAAAATTTGTTGATGATGTCGATGTGCTCTAGTGCTTTACTTCCTCGCTTCTTAATGAACTGGCTCTCGTAGCAGCGAACCGCCGCCAGTTTCTTTTCGTGATAACCCGTTGTGTCCACGACGAAAGACGGCTGAACGTTGGGCCGCAGGTGCGAGCACAAGTGGTAATAAAGTTTCGAGGGATACCATGGGTCGCCCTTCATGTCCGTCTTCACCAGCTTCGCCCAAAAGCGGGCGGCTTCCACCAACTGGCAGGCGCCCCAATGATCGGGATGAGCATCCACCCAGTAAGGTCCAAAAATAGTCGCGGGTTTATATTGGCGAATAACTTCCGCCACTTTGCGACGGCCAGGCAAAGTATCCTGCAACGAGCGGTTCTTCAAAGGCAGAATCACATAATCATCGATCCCCAAAACCCGCGCGGCTTTTTCCGCTTCCTTCAAACGCAGTTTATGGTTTCCAAAGGGCGTGGGTTCACCGTCGGTTAAATGGCATACCACTATCTTGGCGCCCTTCGCTTTGAGCGAAGCAATGGTGCCACCCATAGCGATTTCCACATCGTCCGGGTGAGCCCCAAAGGCCAGCACATCCACCTTGGCGTTGAGCGCCGCAGTGCCGGAAGCTAAGGTTTCAAAAGTTTGGATTGGTCTTTTTGGTTTCATAGTTTAATTAAAATCTCTTAACCGCCGATCAAAACCGATGGACGCCGATAACATATTTTTACTTAAGTCTTTTCTACCCATCGGCGTTTATCGGATTTTATCGGCGGTTGCGTTGTTGTAATCATTCATCTGTTAAATAAAAAAGGCCTCCCGGTTGGGGAGGCCTTTACTAGAGCGTCGATTATTCTGCTTTCCGAGTTACATTAGCTGCTTGTTTGCCTTTGGCACCCTGAACAATTTCAAAGTTCACTTCTTGCCCGGCGGTTAAAGTTTTAAATCCTTCACCTTCGATCGCGGAAAAATGAACGAACACGTCTTCCCCGCCATCTTGCTCGAGGAATCCATAGCCCTTCCCCGCGTTAAACCATTTGACTCGACCAGTTGGCATCATCTGATCCTTTCTTTGTAACTTCTCGCCCGAAGTGGCTCCCTCTGAGGTGTTCCTGTTGCAGGGATACCGAAAAGATGCCGCCATCCGGACAAACCCACCGCTTAAAACGATGTAACGTCAGTTTAAACCTAAAGTCCGTTGGTTTTCAATGCCGAGGGTAAACAATTACCAACCAACAGTTAAGCACTCGCTCATGGGCGCTAACCGGATGCCGCGTGCCTCAATCCAACCCCGAACCTCCGGATCCAAAATGAGACTTTGGTCTAAGACACGGTAAAGCCGGGTCCACTCGATGATAGGGCTGTTAGGTACCACCATGGCTTCCAACGAAGGATGATCGACCGCGCAATGGGCGGCCCAAATATGATGGCCGGGGCCAAGTGATTCAATCCACTGTTTCAACGCCGTTTTTCGAGTTTCTAAATCAAAACCCACCATGCTGGAAACAAAATACGAGGCCCACTGAAAATGCGGAATATCATATTTATCTCCGTTTAACGTAAAGTTCCGGTAAGGCACCTTTTTTTCCCGCAAAACGCGGCTAAAAAGACTGGCCAATTTTTGGTCAGCGCCCATGTGTTCGCAAGAATGGGTAATCTTCAATCCCGCCGACTCGATTTTCTCAAACTGAGCTTTAAACTCCCTCTCCGCTTCCGCCATATCGGCCTTTTCCCAGGCATCTGCCACGGTGGTATGAAAAGTACCATCGGCTTGAATCATGGATTTTAAAGGGGTTATGGGACTCCAACGCAAGTTATCCCATTCGGCGGTGAAAGTATTGTGAATACCTACGGGGATTTGGTGGGTTTTAGCCATTTGCACAGCTTCGTCAAAAGCGGGACACGGCGCCATGAGGTTCGTATCGGTGAGAACACCCTCGGTAAAGGCTTGAACAATGCCTTCATTAACGGCCTGGCACATGCCAAAGTCGTCGCTTAAGACAGAGAGATAGATTGGGGAAGTTGACATAGTTACCTTTGCTAAGCTAGTTGATTTTTAGGACTATTAGCACATTTGTTTAGAAATATGATTATATGTTCCTCTGATCCACGACCAAACCATTGAAAAGCCTTCATCATCAAAAAGCCAAAAGCAATTGCCCAAAATGGAATTAAAGCTTCCCAACTTTTCGTTTGAAGAAAACAGATTAAACATCCAAATCCCGCAGCCGCAAACCAAATACTCATGAATATGATCTCCAAAGGGTGCAATCTGAACTTCCCAATGATTTCCGAACCATTTTCCGTTTTAACAACTTTTCCATAAAAATAGGGTCTTAATAAAATTTTTTTATACTTAAGTATTACATGGAGCCTAAATTTATTGTCCCTGAATTTCCCCAAAATTTCCCAATACCCAGTCTGAGGAAGTAAAAATTTATCGGGCTTTGTACCGCTTTTTATTTTTATCAGGAGTTCTTCGGGCGTTAGTCTTGAAGAAATTTTCATATCACTTAACTTTGTCCTCGTTTGTTTTTTAGGCTTTGCCTTTGCTTTTGGCGGACGCACGCTTGGATAAAGTTAAGGTTCAAACACTTCTATTCTTTCGCCGTTGTTATCAGCCACGAAAACATTTCCCAGTGAATCCACCTCAACCCCTTGTGGGCCGTAAGAAAACTGGCCATTCCCATTTCCTGAAGAGCCAAATTGGCAAATATAATTGCCGACATTGTCAAATTCCTCTACTCGTTCATTGCTGTAGTCCGTCACCAAAATACGGTTCGCCGTGCCCACACACACACCAAAGGTCTGAGAGAACTGACCATTTCCGGTTCCAGAAGAACCCCACTGCGTGAGATAATTACCTGAATTATCAAATTTTTGGATTCGAGCGTTTTCTTCATCTGCCACATAAACATCACCGCTGGAATCAACCGCGATAAAACGGGGATAGCTAAATTGACTGTTGCCTGACCCCGTTGTCCCCCACTGGGTCACATAGGTATAGGAACTATTGAATTTCTGAACATTATTGTTGATACAGTCCGCGACAAAAACATTCCCTGAAGAATCTAAAGACACGCCCCAGGGTCCTTCAAACTCGCCATTTCCAGTACCCTGCGAACCAAACTGGCCCAAATAAGTTCCTGAAGTGTTAAATATCTCAACCCGATCGCTTCCGTCATCCACCACAAAAATTTCGCCAGCTGGATTGATCGCGATGCCGGCCACAGCCCCAAACTGGCCATTGCCGGTGCCGTACGATCCCCATTGCGCCAAATAATTTCCTGAGTGGTCAAACTTTTGCACACGGCTGTTGGAACCGTCTGTCACGTACACATTGTTAGAGGAATCAAAAGCTATTCCGCAAGGAAAATGAAATTGTCCATTTCCTGTGCCATAACTGCCAAATTGGTTCTCATAGGGTCCACACGTTAACGAAATGGTAGGGCTGTAGGCGATAGTTGGTGTCACCGTGGGCGTGGAAGATGGAGCAGTGGTAAAAGTTGTCGTGGGGGTACAGGTGTTGCCAGGATATCCGCATGGCATCGGTGTTGGAGTGAATGTTGCTTGGGCCGGCGGCAAGGGCGAAAGTGAATAGGTTTTTGAGCAGGCCAAAGGTAACAAAGCCATGGAGAAAACCACAGCGATAACATAGAACTTTTTCATAGGCGCCTTACTCGAAAAATACCTAAACTCACTGAACAGAATTATATCCTATTATCAAAAAGATGATTCCGGCCTTTTACCCGTCTAATCCCCCTCTCCTATTCGAAGGATTAATTCATATTCATCGTGACAGGCTTTGTCAGCAAAAGCTTTTCTGCCGCAAAACTAATGTAGGGTTGAGTCCAAGACCCACCCTCGCAATCAATACATTCCGCGCTTTCACCCGTTACTTTCAACAAGCCCGATGCGGCAAAATCAAAGTTTTCCAGGTGATCAAGACCCGCGTAAAATTTGCCGAAAATGGCTTTTTGGTTTTTCGGATTGACCACTAACAGAAAATACCCGGGCGCTCGGTTATTTTGTTGGTCCGCTAAATTGCACTTTTTCCAATAAACTTGAACGTTTTTAATTTTCTGAAAGTTGTCATTTTCACTTGTCAGAAACAAAACCGCCCTTTTTACTTCCAACCCATCCCCTTTAGACGCGGGCGCTTTATCCTTAAAGTCCTTTTCAACCGTTTCTTTAACGTCCGCCAATTGCTCATTCATCATTTTAATATCCTCGGCGGACGCGGTTTCATAGGTCGGCGTGGGGGTCACCGCCCAGAGAGAAGATGAAACAAACGATAAAATCACAACAATGAGCGCGATATTAATTTTCATATTTATCTCACCTCAAAACTGAAATGAAAGGTTCCAAATAAAAAGACCCGAAACTTAAATGGCTACGATTGGTTATAAAAGCTATCCGGTACCTTAACCTGAAAAATCGAACAATTGTCGTTATTAAAGAACACGCGGATTTTTCCCGGTTGATCGGGTATTACCACCACCCCAGCCTCGGTGTTCAAACTGCTGTCGGATAGGGGCCGGGTAATAACGGTTTCCTTTTTTACCCCGTTGAGAAGATATTCAACACGGATAATCTCTCTCGCCCCTCTTCCCCGGCCCGACAAGCCGCCGCCTCGCTGTTTAACATCAACCACCTTCCCTTTGACAAAAACCCCGTTCTTAAAATATTGATAATCCTTTATCAATCGAAAGAGCTGAAATAGAAACCCCGCCGCGACTAAAAGGATTAATGGCAATGCCCCGTAAATGCTATTGGGATTGGGCCGACATTGGCTTGAAACGGCCCATTGGGTAAACCCGGGAATATAGAGAACTTCAACCGAACTACCATTGGCATGAGCCTCATACTCTGGCCAGCCCACACAGATATCCGCTTTGCATTCGTCGCCTTCTTGAT
>Ga0206815_1224_pt1 | contig 12330 bp, 13 predicted proteins | sample Alteio_BWOrgCont_91_FD_152864 | JGI IMG/M metagenome (GOLD analysis project Ga0206815, IMG submission 152864) | Enriched cells from forest soil in Barre Woods Harvard Forest LTER site, Petersham, Massachusetts, United States -... | ecosystem: Environmental > Terrestrial > Soil > Temperate forest >...
AACAGAGCAGTTGTCACTGCAACAATTAGAGAAGCTGATTAAAGACAATAGTCAAAAACCATTAGAAGATTTACCGACTATATTAGCCTCTGCTGCTATCAAAAGTGGTTCGAATGATAATGTCTCTGTCGTTGTAACGCCTGTCGAACCTAGTCTCAATGCGACGCCAAAATATATTGGTGTATTTGATGGTCATGGCGGCTCAACCATTTCAAGTTACTTGGCTAACAATTTCCATGGTAGCTTGGCGAGGGAGTGTTATAAAGCGTTGTTATCTTTAGTGCCAGATGATGAGAAAAAAGCGAGCGTACAATTAAAATTAGAGACAGCATGTGATCTAACAGAATCTATTTATTTTTATACGAATGTTAGTGAATTTTATTATGAAATCAATAAAAATTTTTTTATAACATTATCTCAGGAGCATGAGCAAGCCATCACTCAGCATTGGGAGCATGTGAGTGCATTAATGGACGCGGTTAAAAAAGCATTGGCATTAACAGAAAATCTTCGATTGAGTTTGCCCTCCAGTCCTAGTTCTAAATTTTCTGCGGCAGCAGATGAAGCGATAAAGAGTATTTTTACCCGTGTGGAAGCAAAAGTGGAAGCCGCTTTGCTCGCCTTTCAACAACCACCTACAAAAGATCGCACGGTATTCCTTGATAAAGTGATTGATGATTTAAAGAGTACAACACAGGAAGCTATCGACGGGGTCAGAGTAGCCAGAAAAAAGGCGCTAGTGGCGTCAGCAAGAGATGTGCTTGATAATATCCCGAGGTTATTAAAAAACAAGCCGCAATATCAAGACATATTGGCAAAGGTAAGCGAGGTAAGCGCTAGTCTTGATGGCGACAATGTCGCTGTGGAGGATGTTGTGACGCAATTATTGTTTTCTGTTTATCTCGAAACCTACAAGTATGCACGTGAAAGAAAATTATTTGGCAATAGCATCATTCGCGAGGAAATAGTTGCCTGGCTTGAAAGCAAATTAACAAAGCGATGCCCTGACATTCATACGACTGTTCCGCGTGGTGGTATCAAAAATACGCCTACTAATCGAGTTCTTTGGTATGCGGGAGAAAAATACGGTGACCTTGTTAATACAACACTATCCGAACTTGAGGCTACTAAAAATAAGAAAATATTTGTCAATATAGGTAAGTTATTAGGAAGGCTTGGTGAGAATGGTTTTGCGACAGCGTCTCGGTATTTCACAGGCAAAGATGTCCGGCATGTTGGTCAAGGGGAAATTGAAAAGCACTATGACAGACACGTTGACAGTGCTGTAAAACACAAGCCAGGCTTAAAGTAGGGTGGACACGCTGTGCTCTGAGGTATCCCACGAATTTTTTTATAATACATTGTATCTAATTGAAATCGCCAAATATCTTGGTGAGTTAACCCGTTTTTGCCGTTGCTACTGAGCCGCGCGCGGCTCGGAAAAATAATAGCCATGCCCAGAAAAATTCGTGGGGATACCCTCAGCGCTGCGCTTTGTCCACCCTACGGATTTTACGATTTCTGACAACGTGAGCAATACACCGTGCTACGTTGTCCCAGACGAATTTCTTTCAGGGGATTTTGACAGACAAGACAAGGTAAATTTCCGCGACCATAAGCTTGTAGATGCACTTTAAAATACCCTTTCTTGCCATTGCTACCCACGAAATCTTTCAGTGTTGTGCCGCCTTGTTTGATGGCCGCTTGCAGAATTTTTTTGATTGCTTTTGCTAGCGCATTAAATTGTATTAATGAAATTTTCCCCGCCGATTTTTTGGGATGAATGCCGGCAACAAATAACGCTTCATTCGCATAAATATTTCCAACGCCCACAACAATTTTACTATCCATAATAAACGATTTAATCGGTACTTTACGTTGTTGTGCTTGTTCCCATAAATATTTTCCTGTGAGTATTTTTTCGAGTGGTTCTGGGCCTAGATGAGCAAGCAGTGGATGTGAATTAGGATTCTCCGTCGTCCATAAAAATGCACCAAAGCGGCGAGGATCGGTGTAACGCAGGCAAACATGGTTAGCAAATACGAGATCGACATGATCATGTTTGTTGGGCGGCGTTGCTGTTGTGAGTACGCGCATACTGCCTGACATGCCAAGGTGAATAATGAGCGTACCGTGCGCTGTCATGAATAGTAGATATTTCCCTCGACGGGTGGCTGATTGGATTGTTTGCCCGGTCAACATAGCCTGAAGATCATGTGGAATGGGCCAACGTAAACCATAATGACGAACCACAACAGAGCAAATTTTTTGATGTAAAACAAAGGGCTTAATGCCGCGTAGGGTGGTTTCAACTTCGGGTAATTCAGGCATATAGAGATAAAAACCAGCGATTATTAGTGAATATTTGTGCTATTATTGGCACCTAGCGGCTTATTGTATATCATAAAAATACAGCCGAACAATCAAAAGAGGTGGTGTTATATGCATGGCATTTTACATTTATCATGGGTGGGATATCTTGTTGCGGGCTTTATTCTGACGCAAATTACTATTGTGGGTGTGACTGTATTTTTACACCGTTGCCAGTCGCATCGTGCGGTGGCATTGCATCCTATTGTGAGTCATTTTTTCCGTTTTTGGTTGTGGATGACAACCGGCATGGTCACAAAGCAGTGGGCAGCCATACATCGCAAGCACCATGCCAAAGTTGAAACCGCCGAAGATCCACACAGCCCGCAAGTCAAAGGCATTTGGAAAGTCTTACTAGAAGGTGCCGAGTTATATAAGAAAGAAGCGAAAAATGCCGACACCTTAGCGCGTTATGGCGAAGGCACTCCAGATGATTGGATGGAAAGAAATGTTTATACCAAACACAGTGCATTAGGCATCTTAATTATGTTAGGCATTGATTTGGTATTGTTTGGCGTGATTGGTTTGACAATTTGGGCCATTCAAATGGCGTGGATTCCATTTTTTGCTGCTGGTGTGATTAATGGTGTCGGCCATTATGTGGGTTACCGTAATTTTGAGTGTGCGGATGCATCACGTAATATGATTCCGATAGGTTTCTTTATTGGCGGAGAGGAATTGCATAACAACCATCACACATATGGCACATCAGCGAAATTTTCCGTGAAGTGGTGGGAATTTGATTTAGGTTGGTTGGTGATTCGTACGTTACAGTTATGTGGTTTGGCAAAACCCAAGCGCTTGCCGCCAACGCTTAGCACAGCACCTGGGAAAACCAATGTGGATATTGATACTGTCAAAGCTATTTTAACGAATCGCTTTCAAGTGATGGCGCGTTATAGTAAAGAAGTGATTATGCCGGTGTTACGTGAAGAGCGTCATCGTGCAAGCGAGGCGAGCAGTAATATGTTGCGGCGCATGCGTAAATTGCTCGTGCGTGAAACCTCATTAGTCCTTGTTGCTGAGCAACAGCAATTGAACAATGTATTAAGCGACTATCGTGCGTTACATGTGGTATATCAATTTCGTCTCAAATTACAAGCTATTTGGGCGCGGGGCACTGCAACGCAAAAAGAATTGGTAGAATCATTGCAAGACTGGTGTCGTCAAGCGGAAGCAACCGGTATTGAGTCGTTGCGTGAATTTGTGCGTCACTTGAAAGCGTATGTGCCTCAGTCAGCGTAGTGTTTTTATTTAAAGGAGATAATTATGCAAGGGATTGTTTGCAATATTGATAAAGGCGATCGCATTAACCGTACTGTGATTGGTGTGCTGTTGCTAGTGGGTGCCGTGCTAGGTTTTGGCAAATTATTTATGATGTTGTTGGGTATTATTCTGATTGTGCAAGGCGTGATTGGTTGGTGCAGTATTCCTGTGATTGTTGCAAAGTGGAAAGAAGTTCAATCAAAAAAATAAAAATTTTACCGAGCCGCGCGCGTCAGCAAGCGTCACTGGACTTAAGGTGTCGTGACGCTTGCTGACGCGCGCGGTTCGGAAGCAACATACAGACGCAGATATAAAAAAACCCGCCTATGGCGGGTTTTTTGTTTAGCTTAAACGTATGAGAAAGCTTAAATCTTACCTTCTTCAAACAACACATGCATACCCGTCTTGCCGGTTTCTGGGTTGAAAGCACGTTTATCAAAGTGCTTTAACTTCAGCTTCTCAGTCATGGTACGCTTGTTTTTGGTGGTAGTACGGAAAGTACCGGTTTTTTTACCTACTTTCGTGGTACCTGTTGAAACCATTTTAATTTTGTCACGCATGTTAAATACCTTCTAGGCTAGAACTAATTACTATTTAGCTTCTTCGTCTTTCTTACGTTGTTTGATGTCAGCCAGCACTTTTTCGATGCCGTGCTTATCAATGGTACGCATACCTTTGGTGCTAACGCGTAGTTTAATATAACGTTTTTCGCTTTCTAACCAAAAGCGGTGCTCTTGGAGGTTTGGGTTAAAACGACGACGCGTTCTGTTGTTAGCATGGGATACATTGTTACCCGCCATTGGGCGTTTCCCAGTTACTTGACACACTTGTGACATAAAATTCTCCTAACTAAAATCGTGTTGCGCTATGGCAAGGCGGTTTTTATACCAGAATCACCACGGCAGTGCAAGCGCGGCAGCAAAGAAAAGGCCTCAATGCGATCAAGCCCCAGTAATTCGATGATGTTTGTTTTGCAACCCCGGAGGCTAGAGTTGGATTAACTTGATCCTTTTAGCCAACGCATGGTTAAATATATACCAATATCCAACCTAAAGGTGCTTAGCGAATGCTGCATAATGACGGCTATTCTTTTGAATCAATTTTTGCCAAGTTTGAGGCGATGCAAGTGCCATCTTGGGATCAGCATGCGAAAAACAAGCCGCGCCATATTGCCTATAGCAACCAAATAAAAAGTATCCGCAATCCACAAGCGTTAGCTAATATTTTGCGAGCAATGGTAAGCGATGATTTGTTTCCGAATGATTTCATTATTGCTCAAATTATAAAGATATTAGGTAAATTCAACCAGGTCGACGTTAGTGATTGGTTTTATAATTTTGCTATAAAGCATGAATTAGCTAATGTGGTGACCCATGCCAGTATGATTGTTGCGGCGGGTAACAATAAGCGGGTAGATTTAGCGGAGGCGGCTTATAAGAAAGCGTGTGATGCGCATCTTGCTGATGAGGTGACCCATGCCAGTATGATTGTTGCGGCGGGTAACAATAAGCGGGTAGATTTAGCGGAGGCGGCTTATAAGAAAGCGTGTGATGCGAATCTTGCTAATGAGGTGACCCATGCCAGTATGATTGATGTGCTGGTATTCAATAATCGTTTGGCAGACGCAAGCGCAATCTATCGTGTAAACAAACTAGTCGTTAATAGTAAGAAATCCGAGCAAGATGGTTTTCTTGAAATTGATTTACATGGTCAAACGTATGGTACAACGTATATTGCTCTATATGATTTATTATCGAGCAATAAACAACCGCAGACTCTGACGTTAATCGTAGGTAAAGGATTGCATAGCAAACATAACAATCAAGACGATGAAATGGCAAGAGAGCATGCAGTCAGGCAAGCAGTTATTGATATCAGTAAGAAGATAGTCGGATGTCAACTTCAAGAAGATAAAAACAATGCTGGGTGCATAAAATTTTTATACAAGCCCTCGATGTTAAACCCAGCGGCGAAAGTTTTTAAACCTGCGCAATCAGAATTGATTAGCTACTCACTGTTTCCTGCAACAAGTGCAGTATCCAATAATCAGGTGCCTAGTGCTGCAAGCAGCAGTTCTTTAAGTTTTGAGAGCAAGGGTGCTACGTTGTGACATAGCCAGTTTCTACCAAAGAAAGGCAGTCATGATGTCCTACAATAATGTGATCGATAACGTTAATTTCCACGAGTGCTAATGTTTGTTTGAGTAAATGTGTGATATCACAATCAGCCTGACTCGGTATGGGATTTCCAGAAGGATGGTTGTGTGCCAAAATTACCTTCGCCGCATTATAAGCAAGCCCTCGCTTCACCACTTCACGAGGATAGACATTCGATTCGTTGATCGTGCCGTGAAATAACTCTTCAAAACCCAGTAAACAATGATGCGTATTCAGAAATAAGCAGGCAAACACCTCATGTGGATAATCTCGTAGTCTATGTGCGAGAAAGCGTTTGGCTTGTTGGCTGCTATTGATTTTTTCGCCTAGGGGTATGGTTTCACCCAGATAACGTTGCCCAAGCTCCAAGGCAGCCTTAAGCGCCGCGTATTTTGCTTTGCCAAAGCCGCGTTGCTTAAATAAGGCTTCGGGGCTTGAATTTAATAGCTTTTTTAAGCTACCAAATTGTCCTAAGAGTTCTCGAGCGAGATCTAAAGCCGTTTTGCCATGCACACCGGTATTTAAAAATATCGCTAATAATTCAGCATCAGATAGATGCTTGGGGCCGCGCAATAAGAGTTTTTCGCGGGGGCGCTCTTCTGTTGGCCAATTTCTGATAGCCATATGTTAACTCCTTGGTATAATGTCCATCTTTGTAAAAATGGTCTCAGTCCTGTATGGAACAACGATTATTAAATAAACAAATTCTGCTGGGGGTGACGGGCGGGATAGCCGCTTATAAAAGCGCTGATCTAGTGCGACGCTTACGTGAGGTAGGCGCCGAAGTGCGAGTGGTCATGACTGAGAAGGCGAAAGAATTTATTACGCCTCTGACTATGCAAGCTGTTTCCGGCAATCCAGTGCATGATGATTTATTTGATGTACACGCTGAAGCGGCCATGGGGCATATTGAGTTGGCACGCTGGGCGGATATGGTGTTAGTCGCGCCGGCAACAGCGGATTTTATTGCGCGCTTGGTGGGTGGGGAAGCCAATGATTTGTTAACGACGCTGTGCCTGGCAACACCCGCCGTGATTGTCGTTGCGCCTGCTATGAATCAAGGGATGTGGAAGAATACGCTGACGCAAGATAACGTGCAAGCACTACACCAGAAAAAAGTTCATGTGTTTGGCCCAGCAGAAGGCAATCAAGCGTGTGGTGATGTGGGTCCTGGTCGTATGTTAGAACCAACCGAATTAGTGACGCGCGTTTGTGATGTATTTGCAACAGGTCGTTTAGCCGGGCGTCGTGTATTGATTACAGCCGGCCCGACACGAGAAATGATGGATCCCGTGCGTTACATCAGTAATGCCAGCTCTGGGAAGATGGGTTATGCCTTAGCCGTTGCAGCACAAGAAGCAGGCGCGGTTGTGACACTGGTGAGTGGCCCAGTGCATTTAGCGAAGCCATCACATGTAAAAACGATTGATGTCGTGAGCGCAGAGGATATGTTTGCTGCGGTGATGCATGAAATAGAAAACTGCGATATTTTCCTGTCTGTTGCAGCGGTTGCAGATTATCGCTGTAAAAAAGTAGCGACACAGAAAATTAAAAAAGAATCTGAAACTTTATTAGTAGAATTAGAGCGCAACCCCGATATTGTTGCGGAAGTCGCGAAATTAAAGAAAAAACCTTATGTCATCGGTTTTGCAGCTGAAACTGAAAATTTGCTTGTGAATGCAAAAACAAAAATGCAGCAAAAAAAATTAGATATGGTGGTAGCGAATCAAGTTGGCCAAGCTGATGTAGGATTTGATAGCGATGATAATGCGGCAACTGTGTTGTGGGATGTGGGACAAAAAGAATTTGCTCGCATGTCGAAGCAAAAATTAGCGCGAGAGTTGGTTGAGTTGATTGCCAGCAAGTTGTGATGGTGGACACGCCGCCGCGCTCCTTTGTCCACCGTATGTATGAAGAATTTATTGAAAAGGAGTATATATGCAAGCTGAAGCAGTTTTAGAAAGAAACGTAGCAGCGATGACAGACAACAAAGCGATACAACTAAAAATTCTCGACCCACGCATTGGCACAGAATTTCCGTTGCCACGTTATGAAACGAAAGATTCAGCGGGTTTAGACTTGCGTGCTTGTTTAGATGCAACGCTCACACTGGAGCCGGGTACAACCCATTTGATTCCGACAGGCATTTCAATTTACATTGGCGATCCTAATTTAGCGGCTGTGATTTTACCGCGCTCTGGGTTGGGGCATAAAAATGGTATTGTGCTCGGGAATTTAGTGGGCTTGATTGACGCTGATTATCAAGGGCCACTGATGATTTCGTGCTGGAATCGCAGTCAAGTTGCTTATACGATCGAACCGGGTGATCGCATTGCCCAATTGGTTTTTTTACCGATTGCGCGTACCCAGTTTGATATTGTCGAAGAATTTAATGAAACATCCCGTGGTGCTGGCGGTTTTGGCCACTCCGGTAAAAAATAGGTTAATAGATAATGACATCGCAACCCATAGTGAATTCTTCTATTTTTCGTGCTTACGATATTCGTGGCGTGGTTGGCGATACGTTGACGGTTGATAGTGTGTATGCCATTGGCCGTGCAATCGGTTCGCTAGCGCTAGACTCCGGTGAGAAAGCGATTGCTGTGGGTCGTGATGGTCGTTTATCTGGCCCTCTGTTGGCGACCGCATTGTGCGAAGGAATTCAGTCAACCGGATGTGATGTCATCAATTTAGGTGTGATTCCAACACCTGTTTTGTACTATGCAACCCATGTATTGGCCACACGCTCTGGCGTCATGTTGACGGGCAGTCATAATCCACCCGATTACAATGGTTTGAAAATTGTGATCCAGGGTAAGACGCTCGCAGAAGCTGACATTCGTGATTTGTATCATCGCATTATTGAGAATCGTTTGTGTCATGGGGAAGGTTCTCTACAAGAAGTAGAGATATTGGAGCATTATCTCACGCAAGTGACGAGCACGGTGACGTTAACACGACCGCTGAAAATTGTAGTCGATTGTGGTAATAGTGTGCCTGGCATTGCAGCACCCGAATTATATCGACGTTTGGGTTGTGATGTGCATGAATTATTTTGTGATGTTGATGGTCATTTCCCGAATCACCATCCTGATCCTAGTCAAGCAGAAAACTTACATGACTTAATTCACAAAGTACAAGAAGTCGGTGCAGATTTGGGTCTAGCATTTGATGGTGATGGCGATCGTTTAGGTGTTGTCACCAAGCAAGGTAACATTATTTGGCCTGATCGTCAGTTAATGCTATTTGCCAAAGCCATTTTAGCAAAAAACCCGGGCGCGAAAATTATTTATGATGTGAAGTGTACCAATAATTTAGCGACCGTGATTCGTGCGCATGGCGGTGAGCCTATCATGTGGAAAACAGGCCACTCACTCATTAAATTAAAATTAGCTGAAACAGAGGCGTTGTTGGCTGGTGAAATGAGCGGTCATATTTTCATAAAAGACCGTTGGTATGGTTTTGATGATGCTATCTATGCAGGCGCAAGATTATTAGAAATTTTGGCCGCAGAAACGTTGGATATTGATGCATTATTTGCAGGTATTCCAGACAGTGTGAATACCCCTGAACTTAAAATTACTGTCTCAGAAGAAAATAAATTTCATATCATGGAGAAACTGGTGGCGCGCGCTGATTTTAGAACGGCGCAACAAGTTGTAACCATTGATGGTTTGCGTGTGAACTTTACAGATGGCTGGGGATTGGTAAGACCATCGAATACAACACCGTGTTTGGTATTGCGTTTCGAAGCCGACAGTGAAACTGTGTTAACAAAAATTCAAGATATATTTCGGGAATTTATTTTAGCGGTAGAGCCAGGGTTGGTGTTGCCGTTTTAACAGGCTACAAAAATAAAATTAAGTATAAAAGCCTGTCTTTCCCGCCTTCGCGGGAAAGACAGGTTCTACCATCGAAGGCGGTAAACCAGCATGTCTACATATGATATTCTTATTGTTGGTAGTGGTATTGTTGGTGCCACCACAGCACTTGCCTTTGCGCAAAAAACCAAACTAAAAATCGCCTTACTTGACGCCAAAAAAATCTCTGCTGAATGGCATGCTGACCACGCTGATCCGCGTGTCAGTGCCATTTCACTTGCTTCTCAGCGTATTTTTCAAAACTTAGGTGTTTGGTCGACGCTACAAGCAAAGCGTATCAGTCCTTATCAAAAAATGGTTGTGTGGGATGCGGGTAGTCACGGTGAGATTCAGTTTGATAGCCGCGCCATTCAAGAAGTCGCACTGGGTTATATTGTCGAAGATAGTGTGATGCGCACTAGCATTCTCGAGCAATGTGCTCGATGTGACAATCTAGCTATTATTTCATCCGTTGAACTAGACTCACTACACGAAGCAGTCGAATATGTCGAGTTACAAACGAAGAGCGGGCACGCCTATCGTACAAAACTCCTCATCGGCGCGGATGGTGGTCAGTCATGGGTGCGTGAACAAGCGGGTATCGAGTTTGCTTGTCGTGATTATGCGCATAGTGCGTTAGTGACGACAGTAAAGACGGAATTGCCACATCAAATGACGGCATGGCAGCGTTTTCTTGCTACGGGGCCTTTAGCATTTTTACCATTGGCAGATCTGCACACTTGTTCTATCGTGTGGTCAACATCGCCAGCAGAGGCGACGCGGTTGTTGGCGTTGTCAAATACGGAATTTCAGTCGGAATTAGCCGTGGCATTCGATCACAAATTGGGTCGGGTGGTTGCTGAGCAGCAACGCTACCGTTTTGATTTATATCGACGGCATGTCAAAAATTATGTTAAGCCTCGTTTGGTATTGGTTGGCGATGCGGCGCATACGATTCATCCTATGGCAGGACAAGGGGTAAATTTAGGCTTATTAGATGCGGCGTGTTTGGTGGATGTGATGGTTGATGCAATCAAAAATCAGCGTGATTTAGCGAGTTTTTCCGTGTTGCGTCGTTATGAACGTTGGCGTAAAAGTGATAATGCCACCATGTTAAATTTTGTTGAGGGTGTTAAATGTCTATTTGCCAGTGAAGTAAAGCCGGTGCAACAATTGCGTCATGTGGGTATGGCGGTGACAAACCATCTCGATTTTATCAAAAATTATTTTTCGCGTTATGCAACAGGTGATCGATCTGATATGCCCAAGTTAGCGCACACGATAAGTGAGGATAATTAAATATGCGTATCGCTGCTATTGTTGCTATGTCAGAAAATGGTGTGATTGGGCGCGATAATAAATTGCCGTGGCATTTGCCGGCAGATTTGCAATATTTTAAAAAAACTACTATGGGTAAACCCATCATCATGGGGCGTAAAACCTATGAATCGATCGGTAGGCCATTGCCGGGTCGTTGCAATATTGTAGTGACGCGTGATGCTGCTTTTCAAGCGCCAGGCTGTGTGGTGGTGCATACGGTGGATGCGGCTTTTGCTGCAGCACCTGCTGAGAGTGAAGAAATTTTTATTATTGGTGGTGCGCAACTTTACGAAACCATGCTACCGAAATTGCAACGGTTGTATGTGACGCTGGTGCATGCGACTGTACAAGGCGATGCTTATTTTCCACACATTGATGAAACGCTATGGCAAGAACATGGGTGTCACACGCATCAACCCGATGCACAAAACGCTTATGCATATAGTTTTATTATTTACGATCGTGAGTAACGTGTTGTTCAGCAGACGCTGTTTGTATATTTGCTGGCGGGTTTGTTGGTAATACTTTACCAAAAAAACGTAATGCAAAGTTGTATGGTTGCGTAAAAACACTCACAGTTTGTATTGGCTGCACGATAGGTTTTTCTTGCAGAATGTTATTCTCAACCAATGCTTGATGGAAGTCAGGTAGTCGTGTTTTGAGGTATTGCATGAAGGTGGTGTCGTTTGCAGTTTCTTGACTGGAATGTTGGTTGGAAAAATAAAGCGCTCGTAGTGTATCGTAATAATCACACAGTGCGTCAGCAGGCGGGTTTTTCACTAAAGCAGTGAAAAAGTCACACAGTGCATGCGGGTAACGTTGTTCATTAAGATAGGCTTTGCAACGACAGAGATAAAGTTCATGCATTGCGATAGAGGGATTGGTACTTAAAGCAGCGTAATTGATCGCGTAACTATATTGTCCCACGGCGGCAATGTAATCTCTTTCTCGATAATATTTATCACCTTGGTTTTTGTGAAGGGTTATTAACTCTAGGTCTGCCGTATTCCGTGTGCGTCCGTCCATTGAGAGCACCCCAATTCGGATTATATTCGGATAAAGCGAATCTACATCATAACAGAAAAGTAGCCCGTATGGAGCGAAGCGTAATACGGGATGGTTGTATGTACACCAAATCCCGTATTACGCTTCGCTCCATGCGGGCTACTTTTATTTATTCATGGCTAAGTCCACACCTTTGCCGTTCGCAACTAATTGACCAGACACGGTAACGGTATCGCGCGGATTCACTGTGATACGGCAAGACATTGGTGCAACTTGCGCATACATTTGCATAGTCACCATATCGGTTGTAATAACAGAATCCATTTGACCGACATCCATAGGAATGACTTGGC
>Ga0206815_1222_pt1 | contig 12284 bp, 12 predicted proteins | sample Alteio_BWOrgCont_91_FD_152864 | JGI IMG/M metagenome (GOLD analysis project Ga0206815, IMG submission 152864) | Enriched cells from forest soil in Barre Woods Harvard Forest LTER site, Petersham, Massachusetts, United States -... | ecosystem: Environmental > Terrestrial > Soil > Temperate forest >...
TTGAGAGCTTCCGTATTGCCGACGACGTTCTGCGCCAGGGTGTGCAGGGAATTTCCGACATCATTACGATTCCCGGTGTGATCAATCGCGACTTCGCTGACGTGAAGACGACGATGGCGGGGATGGGCTACTCCGTGATGGGAACTGCGGTGCGCTCAGGGCCGGACCGTGCGAAGGAAGCTGCGATGGCAGCGATGGCGAGTCCGTTGCTCGAAGCCGGTGCGATCGATGGAGCGCGCGGAATTCTGATCAACATTACGGGCTCAAGTTCGCTGAAGCTGAATGAAGTCAATGCGGCCTCGCAGCTGATTCATGCTGCTGCACATGAAGACGCGAACATCATCTTCGGCGCTGTGCTGGATGAGCGCATGGGCGAAGAGGTAAAGATTACCGTGATTGCAACGGGCTTCCGGCAAGAGAGCCCGGCACGACGCGAGCGGATGCTTGCTGGTGCGTCGCTGCCGACACTGCAGCATGAGCCGCCACGGATTTCGCAGCGGCCGCTGACCTCCGCGCCGATTTTCCGTGAGGAAGAAGAAGTCGGGCCGGCGGTGACGACGTCCGGCTCGGTGCTGCCAAGTGTGTCTTTGCAAGCTCCGCCGGCGCTGCATTCCAGCGCGGCAACACTGCGCCAGATGCTCGATCAGGCGACCGAAGGAACTCCGGCAGCGACAGCTCCGCGTGCTGATGGGCTGGAGGGCTTCCCGGGATTCCGCGAGGCAACGAAAGCTCCCGAACGGCGGACAACCACTCCGTTCTTTCAGGAGTCGCATGATACTGCGGCTGAAGTTGCAAAGCCGACGGGACCGGGAGCGTATGTGCCTCCGGTGATCAGCGAGGTGCGGCAGGAGTTGGTGCCGGTACCGGCTTCCGTGTTCGACGATGACTTCTTCAAGAAGCCGAACGATGAGTTGCGTGCAGCGGCGACGGAATCAGGCACGCAGTGGCCTGAGGCCAAGGTGCCCAGCTTCGCGGGGTATGCCGCGGAAGAGACGAACAAGGGTGACGATCTCGACATCCCTGCATTTATGCGGCGCAACCCGTAGGTACGGTGGGTCATCGCACATAGAGGACGTTGTGCAGCAGGCAGTGAACTTGTATCTGTTTGCAGTTGAACGAAGAAGGAGAAAAACAGGAATGAAGTTGAGAGTTGCATGCTCGACGTTGGCGATCGTTTTTCTTCTGTGCATTGGTACGGCTCTAGCCGCAACGAGCAGCACCGCGAGGAAACACGTTCATACAACGAGCTATGCAGCGAGTCATCGCAGCGGGCACGCGACTGTGTCCCATGCGAAGGCGAGCCAGAGTCGAACGCGCACTGCAGGCGGAGCAAGTGTGCGGACGGCGAGTGCGGTTGTGTACCGGCATGGACGGCGCGTAGTGGTGTCGCGTCGCGTGGCTTATGAGCCGCGATCTGCTGTGAGCAGCTACAATCCGGACCTGACAGCTGGCGATGTGGTGGAGGGTGAAGACCCGGTAGTGCGTGCAGCAGCGATTGAAGCTTTAGGAAATATGAATGGCACGGCGCTGGCAATCGATCCGAGCAGCGGAAGAATCCTGGCGATGGTGAACCAGAAACTGGCGCTGAGTGCGGGCGCGGAGCCGTGCTCGACGATTAAGGTGGCCGTTGCGTTAGCGGGATTGAAGGAAGGTTTGATTACGCCAGAGATGCAGGTGAACCTGGGCGGGCGCTACTCGGAGAACCTGACGCACGCGCTGGCGCATTCAGTGAATGCGTACTTTGAGGTGCTGGGCCGCGCGCTGGGATTTGAACGTGTGAAGCACTACGCAAATGAATTTGGGCTGGGCGAGCTTGCGGGATACAACATCGCGGGCGAGCAGTTGGGCGTGTATCCCGACCACGAGCTGCCTGCGGCCGATGGCGGTGTGGGAAGAATGTGTTCGTTCGGCGAAAGCATTTCGATGACTCCACTGCAGCTGGGCGCGCTGGTGAGTGCGATTGCAAATGGAGGAACGCTGTACTATTTGCAGCATCCGACGACGCAGACCGAGGTTTCCGTATTTCAGCCACAGGTAAAGCGCGTGCTGGATATCCAGAACGTGATTCCGCAGGTAATGCCGGGAATGCTGGGAGCGGTCGATTTTGCAGACGGTACAGCACGTTCGCTGCGCTCGAATTTTGTGGAGTTTCCCGTGCTGGGCAAGACAGGCACATGCTCTAACAACGGCACGCACTATGGGTGGTTTGTTTCTTACGGAAATTCGCCGGCGGGGAAGATCGTGACGGTGATCTTTCTGAATGGAGCGCGCGGAATGGCCGGCCCGAAGGCTGCCGAGCTGACTGGCGAGTTCTATCGCGCGATGCAGGAGCGGAATTACTTTGCTCCAAAGCCGGTAGAGAGCGTGCCGCTGCAGTCCGCGGGCGGGCAGTAACGCTGATGCGGCGCATCTGATGAAGTGAGAAGATGGATGCGCGAGATGCGGCGATGAAAATCCTTACAGCAGAAGAGATGGGCGCGGCGGACAAGAAGTCCGCGGAGATGGGTGTGCCTGTGCACACACTCATGCAGAACGCCGGCACGGCAGTGGCTCGATTTGCACTGCGGCAATTTGCGGGCGGTGGTCTGGTCGTTGTCATTTGCGGCAAGGGCAACAACGGTGGCGACGGCATTGTGGCTGCCGTCGCCATGGCAGAGGCCGGACGCAAGGTTCGTGTGGCACTGCTGGGACGTGGCGATGATTTGAAGGGCGATGCGGCTGCGGCGTGGAAGAAAGCGCTAGGTCGCCCGGCTATCGATACGCGCGAGATTGCGGATGAGAAAACCCTGGGCGCGGCGCTTGAAGGTGCGGAGCTGGTGCTGGACGCGGTGGTGGGAACGGGGTTCAAGCCTCCACTGCGTGGACTGGCGGTGACTGCGCGAGATTTGATTGCGAAGAGTAAGGCGAGCGTGGTTGCGGTAGATCTTCCCAGCGGATGGGATGCGAATTCGACAGTGATGTCGACAGACGGTGCATTTCGCGCGGATGCCGTTGTGACATTTGCCGCGCCGAAGCTGGCGCACGTGTTTGGGCAGATGACGAGTGGCGCATTTGGGCCGGTTGTGGTGGCTCCGATTGGCACGCCTTCGGGAGCGATTGAATCGAAAACAGGATTGCACTGGGCTGGTACAGCGAAAGCGATTGCAGAGAAGCCGCGCGGAATGGACGGCAATAAAGGCAAGTTTGGACATGTGCTGATCGTGGGTGGGGCTTTTGGAAAGCCTGGTGCGCCATCAATGGCTTCGCTTGCTGCGTTGCGCACAGGAGCGGGGCTGGTTACAGCCGCAGTGCCGCGCGAGATTATGCCGGCGGTGGCAGCAATTGCGCCGGAGCTGATGGTGGAAGAGCTGGATGGCAAGGCTGAACCGGAGATGAAAGGCATGACGGTCGTTGGTATCGGACCCGGGTTGGGGCAGGAGGGCGAGACCCCGGAGTTCGTGCATGAGTTTGTGCGGCGCGTTGAACTGCCAATGGTGATTGACGCCGATGGGCTGAACGCCTTTGCGGGCAAGACCGAGCTGCTGAAGCAGGCGGCACAGGGAAGAACGATTGTGCTGACCCCGCATCCCGGAGAGATGGCGCGGTTGGCCGGCATGACGGTGAAGGAAGTTGAGGCCGATCGCGTTGGACTCGCCCGGAAATTTGCGACCGAGCATGGCGTGACGTTGGTGCTCAAGGGATGGCGGACGCTGATAGCGCATCCGGATGGAAGCATCGCAGTGAATACGACAGGCAATCCTTCTATGGCAAAGGGTGGGAGCGGCGATATTCTGACAGGAATCGTGGCGGCGATGCTGGCTCAGTACAAGGACAATGTCGCCGAGGCTGTAGAGGCAGCAGTATTTCTGCATGGACTGGCTGGCGACTTTGCATGCCGTGCGCAGGACGAGCATACCGTGCTGGCCACCGATACAGTGGGGCATCTGTGGGAGGCGTTTCGCGCTCGCGTGACAGATGCGGATGACTTCACATGGATTTGCGGATTGGCAGGAGAGCGCGCGTGAGAGAGTGGACGATGCTGAAGCGCCTGCGGACTCGCAGCGTAAACGGAACGCTGGCGCTGGGCGAGATGATTACAGAGCTGTTGCCGGCGCCAAAGCTGGTGGTGCTGCGCGGCGATCTGGGAGCAGGGAAGACGACGCTGGTGAAGGGCATGGCAGCGGCTCTGGGCGCGCCTGTGGATGAGGTGACCAGCCCAACGTTCACACTGGTGCATGAGTATCGCGGGCGGAAGGTGCGGCTGATTCATCTCGATCTCTACCGGCTGGAGCGCGAAGAAGAAATTGAAGGCCTGGGGCTGTGGGAGATGGCCGATGCCCCTGATGCGCTGGTGATGGTGGAGTGGGGAGATAAATTCGCCAGCGTGATGGAGCGCGCCGATGCGGAGATCGCGATGGAGCAGGGTGAGGTGGAGAACGAGCGGCTGCTGATGGTGCAGTGGCGATAAAGCAGCTCAATTAAATACCGCAGGCCGCGACTCAAATGAGTGGCGGCCTTTGTGTTGGTGCGGGTTGGGATTACAGGGTGCGCCAGTTGGCATTGGTGCGAGCACGGATGCCGATGAAGGTGGGGGTGAAGATGGTGGCGGCGAAGACGAAGGCGATGATTGCTGTGTACATGACGTAGTTCTCCTTTGGCGCGCGGAGGGGCTGCCTGCGGCGCAGTTGAAAGTGCGTTGAATGTTGAGGTTTAGTTTCTGCAGAAGGAGTGAGTTGTAGCTCAGTCTCTCTGTCGTTGCGAAGCTCGCTGGGCCTTTGTGAGTCGCGCCTTGTTGGGCTGCGTTGCTCTCATCGGCTCATGGATATCAATACGCGGATGGCAAAAGAAGGTTCCCGCTGGTTGCAATTTTTTGTCGATATTCGAAACGTGCAAATCAACCGCCAGAAACAGCAAAGGCCGCGACTTAGTCGCGGCCAGTTGGTTGGTGCTGCTCCGGTTTAGCGTGAGCGCCAGTCAGCGTTGGTGCGTGCACGGATGCCGATGAAGGCGGGAGTGAAGATGGTGAGGCCGAAAACGGTAGCGAGAATTGCTGTGTACATATGTGCTCCTTCGTTAGCGCCGGCAAGGTTTCTTGCGGCGCTTGTGCCCTGCTTCAGGGGTTATTCAGTGTTAGGTCTTCAGTGCAGGCGGTGTTGAGATCTTGACTCAGCCGTCACAATCACTGGCTCAAATTCGTGGGCCCGGTCTGAGGGTCGCGCTTGGCCTTTTCAGGGTTCCAGCAGCGGTGGCACTCAGTGTTTCCATGACCTACTACGGATACGATACAGGATTTGTTCCATGAAGTGAACTTTTATCGCCTTACACGAGCGATATTCGGCTACAACCTACGAACTATATTTAAGCTAACTGTATTTATTGCAATAGATAAGTAGAAAATCAGTCACTGGAGAAAATAATACAAAATAGATGTTGCCAAAGAATTTATGGGACTGTTATATTCTTTTGCCTTTTCTCATTCTAAGTGAACGCTTTTTTGTGGGTGGGGTGAAGCGGTAGAAGGAGCAGAGTTCGTCGCCGGTTGAGCCGTATTCGTCCTGCTGCGCAATGGCGGCAAGGTCGGCGATGTGGTCGGCGGCTGACATAGGGATGCTGCCGGTCCAGATCCTTTGAAATGCCGGGTGACGGTCAAGGAGCGATCCGTGCTCGGCATTGACATATACGAGGTCAAAGGGCCGAGGGTTCCGTGCCAGCGAGGTTTCTATGCGGCGCAGGAAGCGGCGCAGGATGGGCAGCTCAAAGGGGTGAAAGAGGAAGGCCAGGGTGGGCGCATCAGGCAGCGGGTGCTGGAGCGCGTCAGCATGGTGGAGCGCGATAGGAGCCAGCTGGGCGGCTTGGGGGCTGCGCTGCCAGATTTCAGCGTTGGCGAGGGCAATGTGGGCCAGGGCGCGGTTGAGTTCGATGCCTTCGACCCGCAGAAACGGGAAGCGCGAGGCGAGCAAGGCAGCGCGACCTTTGCCGGAGCCAACGTCGAGGAAGACGGTTTGTTCGATGGGAGCGGGGAAGTGCAGGCGCTGCAGCCAGAGGTCGAGCAGGGTTTGGAGGATGCTCGGCGCGATGCCGTAGTAGGCGGTAAGCTCGGCGGCTTTGACATCGGTGCCGCGGGCAATGGCGTCTGCGGGAATCAGGCCGGAGGTGTCGGTGCCGTGAAGCTGGTCGAAAGGATGGATGACGGGTTGTGATTTTTTGCGGGGCACTTTCGATTGAGGATACGACAGACATCCCGCGAACCCATGTGCAGAAAATCCGGACATGGGGCACCCGGCTGTTACTGCTACAAGATGGAGAAAAGTGCTGGCAGGAGCGTGAGTTCAACGCGCGAAATGGTGGGCAGGCCGAGGAGCCGGTTTTCTACCTGCGCACGGAAGTGCGCATTGGCGGTTTCGTCCGAGGTGGGCGAGGTGATGGTGAGGCAGGCGACGAACTTTTGCGGAACGCCGGCGATGTTGGCGCCGGGTGCATCGGTATCGGGCGTGAGAGTGACGGAACGGATCAATGCGAGCTCGACAATGTTGCGGCGCAGCGTGGGGTGGTAGCAGTCGCGGAGCAAGGCGAGTAGGTCGGCGTCAGTCATGAGGCTAAAACGCGGCGTCGCGGTGCAGGCGGACGCAACGGTCGATGTGTTCGGAGGCCTGGGTGTGGGCATTGGGGCCGGTGAGCGTTCCGCTGCGATAGGAGACAAGCCAGACCTTGCAGTTTTCCAAATCAATGGTGGGATCAGCTGCGGCGTTGACCGTTGTAGTGTGGATTGCGGCCTGAGCTTTGTTGAAGACATCGAGCGCGGGCTGGAATTGCACGGCCGGTGCGTCGCGGAGCGCAGCGACATGTTCAAAGTCGATCCACGTATTGTTCACGGCAGGGTCAGAATAGGTGCTGGGCGTGAGCAGGACCGGAGCGGCTTGCTGCGAGAACGTACTTTGCTGCTGCGCGTGACGATGCCGATAGACGTTGAAGGCGAAGATGCCGATGATGATGGCGATGAGAACGAAATGGCGTGGGCGAAGCTGCATAGTCGAGTGTCCGGAGTGGCTAGTGGGTGCGGTCGACGAGGTATTGTGCGAGTGATTTGAGCTGTGTTGCGGACTTGCCGAAGGGTTCAAGCGCGGCGAAGGCATCGGCAATGAGTGAAGCGGCGTCTTTGCGAGAGCGCTCCAGGCCATAGACGGCAGGCCATGTAGCTTTGTCGCTGGCAGTATCTTTGCCGGCGGTTTTGCCGAGCTGTGCGGAAGACTGTGTGACGTCGAGGATGTCGTCCACGATCTGGAAGGCAAGGCCGGCGCTCTCGCCGAAGGTCCCGAGGCGTGCGATGGCGTCTTCTTCCGTGCAAGGTAGTTTGTGGCCGCTGGCGAGACAATGTCCGAGACCGAGCAGGCCTCCGCAGACGATGGATGTTGTGATCAGAGCGCCGGTCTTGGCGCGATGAATGCGCTCAACGAGTTCGGCGGTGGGCTTCACGCCTTCAGACTCGATATCCATTACCTGGCCGCCGATCATGCCAGGCGGGAGATCGCCGGGGAGATCAGAGCCGGGGATAGGACCGACGCCGGTACCGATGGCAAAAGAAAATTCGCGAATGATTTCGACGAGCGTGGTTCCGGGTGCGGGAAGCTGCGAGATGGTCTGGAATGCGAGTGTCTGCAGAGCGTCGCCGGCGAGGATGGCGATAGCTTCGCCGAACGCGACGTGGCAGGTGGGCTTGCCGCGGCGAAGGTCGTCGTTGTCGAGCGCGGGGAGGTCATCATGGATAAGCGAGTAGGTGTGCACCATCTCAATGGCGCAGCCCAACTCGACAGCGCCTTGCGGCAGCGTGCCTGTGCCCTCGACCATGCGCGAGGCTTCCATGCACAGGATGGGGCGAAGGCGCTTGCCGCCGGCAAATATGCTGTGGCGCATAGCGCGATGGATGGAATGCGGCTCGACGGTAGGCGCAGGGAGAAGGTGCTCGAGGGCCTCGTCCGTGAGGGCGACGCCGTTGGTGAGGAGTTGCTGGACTTCAGAAGTCATTCAATTGAAGATTTTACGCTGTTGGACGCGTGTAGCGCGTGCGGTAGGAGTGGATGGAAAGGAAGCCAAGCGTGAGAAGCGCGAGAGTGGTAAGGACCAAGCCGAGAAGTTGGTCGGTGGTGCGATGCCAGGCGACGTCGATTGTGGAGTGCCCGGCAGGGAGCGGGAGGGCGATGAGGCCGTCAGTACGCGGGACGCGGTCGGAGAAAAGTTCGCCGTTGCGTGTGATGCGCCAGGAAGGATAGTCGCGCAGATTGAGGATGAGGGTTTGAGGCGTGGCGAGATCGAGCGATAAGTGATGAGGTGCGGGAGTGGAGACGGTTTGGTCAAGCGGCGGTGCTACGTCGTAATTGATGATGGTGGCCGCGGGATTGGGGATGGTGTTGGGCGCATACGCCTGCGGGTCAGTCGAGAACCAATAGCCGGGATCGTCGGTGCGAAGGAAATCGTCGTCGGCGTGGGTGGGAGCATATTCGTCATTCGCGCCTTCGCCGTGGCTGGTGGCGAAGAGTTGCGCGTGGACGGTGGGGCGATCTGAAAAATCGCAACCCTGGCGGAAGATCTGATAGCAGGAATAAGTAGAGATGAGGGTGATAGCGGTGAGGATGAGGGATGTGCCGACTCCATTGAGCATCCTGCTAACCCATGTCCCCAGGTGCGAGGGACGTGGGGCACCCGGACGTGTGACGGCGTTTAGCAGCAATGCCACAGAGAGAGCGAAGACAACACCGAGCAGCGAGAGCAGACGCCAGGGAAATTGCAGGAAGGCAAGTTCTGGAAGGTGATCGAAGAGTGGTGTGCTGAGAGGCGTAAGGCAGAAGGCGACGAGGAGCGTGAGCGCGGCGAGAGCAATGGAAGTGGTAGTAAATTTTTTTGTGCGGAAAAGTAGAAGTGCGAGAGGAATGACGGTGAGGCCGAGAAGGCTGAGAGCAACGAGGCTGGCGGTATGCAGGACGACGTTGTGCGCAAGATCTGCGGTATGGCCGAAGAGGAAATTATCCTGGAAGCGCATGTTTGGGATGATGGCCATGTCGATCTGGACATAGCGCCTCTCGTAGGCTGCGGGAATGAGATAGAAGCCGGCAAGTCCTGCACCGAGAGCGATTCCTGCGAGTGAGCGGAGAAAAAGTTCGAGAGCGCTGGGTGGGTGCGGTGCGGGCGCTTCTCGTTCGGGCTCAAAACGCCGCTGCGGTTGCAGAAACAAAAGCACGATGCGGACTGCGATGATCGCGGCGAATCCGTAGCAGCCAATAACGGCCGCTGGAGCATTCGTCAGCCAAAGAAGCGCGATGGGCAGAGCGATGGCCGTGATGCGTGGGCGAGCTTGAAGAGCCGCCGCAACAATTAAGGGCAACCAGGCTGCGGCAAGCAGCTCGCCGTAGGCCGTGCGCTCGTAGGCGGTGAAGAGCATGTACGGATTGACGATGTAGAGCGTGGCTGCAACGAGCGCGATGTGCGATGAAGTGAACTCGCGCGCAAGGCGGTACATGGCGAAGGCCGCAGCGGTGAGAGCAATCCATGTGAAGAGGATTGGCGCAGCAGAGATATTGAAGCCAAGCGTGAGCACTGCTCCGAGGAGCCACGAGAACGGCGGATAAAAAAGGAAGCGCGGCTCACCTGAATTCCATGCAGCAGAGATGGTCCAGCGCGGAAGCAGGACACCGTGACGGAGCTGTGAAGCAGCGTCCAGCCAGGAGTTGAGATGGAAGGTGAAATCGTGGCCGCAGGAGCAGCCATTCATGATGAGTGGCAGAACAACCAGGAAAGCCGCAAAAGGAAGAAGCAGAAGACGGGCTGGGGGTGTGCGAGACATTCCAATCAATTGTGACAGGAGGCAAAAGCAACAGCAAAAGCTTTAACGCGGAGGGCGCGGTGTTCGCGCGGCGTACGCGGAGAAAAGGCTACTGTGGGGTGAGCGTGAGGGTATGGGTGGCGGTGGTGTGGTCGAGTGGTGTCATGTAGGTCGTGCCGGCAAACCACGCGCCGAATTGGTCGAGGAAATAAGGACTCGCAGGATTTTCGGATTCGCCGGTGGTGATGTTGGCGAAGGTTGCAGAGGTGGATGAGAGGTCCGCGGTAAATCGCTCGCTGGGGCCGAAGTGCAGGCCGGAGGCGCGGACGGTGTTGGCATTGCCGCCGTTAGGAATGCGGCCGGTGCCTGTTGCGACTCCCAGAAGACGGCTCACGAAACCCTGGCTGCCGAAGAGCGGATGTGCGATTTCGACGGGGTGGGCCAGCCCGTAGCCCCAACTGTCGAGATTGGAGGGTGCTTTCCGAAGAGCATGGGCAGCGGCAGTGGCGATGAGGTCATTCCAGTTGGGGTAGCCGGAAGGCAGCCAGCGCACAGGCTGCTGGGTAACGAGATTTTCGAGCGCTGTGTCCTGATTGTGCCAGGTATAGAGGAAGAGGAGTTCGTTGAGCGTGGGTTCGCCCTTGGCAGGTTTTGCTGCTCCATCGTGCGCCTGTATCTGTGCAGTGAGCAGCAGCGTATAGAGCTCGTAGGTTGTTCCAGCTACGATGCTGGCGGGTGCGGAGTTAGCTGCGATATTTCCGTCGAAACCGCGCAGCAGATCGGCGGCATGATGCAGGCGCGAGTCTGCGGCAAGAGCGCCGGCGTCTGCATGATCGAGCGCGTACGCGTACCGCTGCGCCAGCACGAGTGCGAGCTCGGAGTGGAGATCGTTGTCGACGGCGAGGCTGTCGGTGGGTGTAAGGCCGGTGCGTCCAGTGAGTTGGTGATAGATGCGCTCGGTGCGGTATGGTGCGAACCAGTCGTTGGAGATGTAGTAGGGATAGTCGTCGGGCGCGATGCGCGAGTTGGCAGTAGCGATGATACCGCCGGATGGATCGGTGACGGCGGGTAGCTTGTCGTAAGGAATGTAGCCGGACCAGATTTGCGCGGCATCAAGAGCATCGATAGGAACGGAAGCGATGGGCGAGCCGATGTGTCCGGCGTTTTGTGTTGCCGGTCCGCGAACGGGTATGCGGCCAATGGTGTGGTAGCCGATGTGGTGTACGTCTGCATAGACAAGACTGAGCGCGGGCGTGCCGAAACTCGAAAAGGCGGCGACGAGCGATGGGCCGTCAACTGCACTGTCTACCGCAAGCAGCGGAGCGTTAACCGTGGTCGGGTCGTAGACGGTCCATGCAAGCGCGAGCGTGCGATGCTCCGTCGGATAGAGCGGCGAGATGATGGGCGTCGGAATGGTGACGCCGCCGATGCTGGTCGTTGTTGTGAGCACGTCGAGCGAAACATCGTGCCCGCCGCGCACGCGGATCAGCTCGGGGTGATGCGCGACGGGTTGCCATGTACCATCAGGGAGCTGGAATTGCGTAACGCCGTTCGAGGTCATCAGGTGTTCGATGCGGACGTCCTGTGTATCTCCCAGAAGCGCTGTGACGCTCCACGCAACATTGTTATTACGTCCGACGATGACAAAGGGAACCCCGGGAAGGGTGAAACCGGTGACATTGAGCGCGGTGGTGTGAAGCGCGGCTTGATACCAGATGTCAGGCGCATTGAGCGTGAGGTGCATGTCATTGGAGACGATCGGCGCGCCGGAGGCCGAGCGATCGGCGGCGATGGCCCAGTTGTTGGAGCCTGCAACACATTCAGCGCAGGGATTGAGGAGCTGCGAGATGTGGAGGAGATCGCGCGGCGCGACTGTTGATGCCTGCGATTTGTCGAGCGGGACTTCGATGAGTTCGTGGGGCGCAGTGAGATTGGGTGCAGCGGCAGCTGGTGGATGGTCGCGCCAGGATGTGATGGGGTAAAGATCCGCGGCCAGCGTTGCCGGAAGATGCGCAGAGAGAGTTTCGCGATTGAGCTTCTGCGGAAATTCCATAGACAGCTCTTGTGCCATGGAGAGCGAAACCAGCAGTGAATCACGCGGCGTCCAGGGGGCAGGCTGGTAGTGGAGCAAATGAAACTCCACGGGGAGCGTGTCGCCGTGCGTGGCGATAAAAGCGTTGACGCCGCGAGCGTAAGCCTCAAGCTGATGACGTTGATCAGAGGGAAGCGCGGCAAGCGCACGGTCAGCAGTGGCGCGAATTTGAAGGTAGCGCTGCAGACGGTCGTGCTCAACGAGCGATGGGCCAAGGATTTCGGCGAGTTCACCGGCAGCGTGGCGGCGCAGAGCATCTATCTGAAAGAGGCGGTCTTGCGCGGCTACATGCAGTACACGTTCACGCGCGGCGTCTTCGGCCTCGGAGAAAAAAGCTCACCCGCCAACGCCCGCGCAGTCGCCTTCTGGATTGCAGCTTTTCTGCTCTCCATCCTCTTC
>Ga0206815_1226_pt1 | contig 12183 bp, 11 predicted proteins | sample Alteio_BWOrgCont_91_FD_152864 | JGI IMG/M metagenome (GOLD analysis project Ga0206815, IMG submission 152864) | Enriched cells from forest soil in Barre Woods Harvard Forest LTER site, Petersham, Massachusetts, United States -... | ecosystem: Environmental > Terrestrial > Soil > Temperate forest >...
CGAAGTCCTGGTCACCGGCAATCGCATCGTAGAAGCTGGAACGCAGGTCACGCATCCCGCCGGCGCACAGGTCATCGATCTCGGCGACACCACGCTCATGCCCGGCCTCATTGACGCCCACGTGCATCTCTTCCTCCATCCCGGTGCCGAAGACCTTCAGACCGTCGAAGAATCCGTACCGCAGCGCATGAGAGTTGACGGAGGACTTAGCCAGGTACTTGCAGATGAATGAGTTGCGATGCAGCGGATTATGCAAGATTCTGTGCCCCCTATTTATACGATAGTGGATGGCACAGGGTAACTGCGCCAACTTTTTTAGAGAGAAATCGGCAGTGTTTATAGGGAGATTTGCGATTTCAACAGCAGTGAGGGGCTTGACAGGAAAACAAAGGCAAAGGAAAACGCAGAGGCGCAAAGAACGCAAAGGAACGCGGAGAAAGCAAGAGCCGGAAACGGTCAAAGTGCTTCGATTGCGTATGCTGGTGGGACTTGGCGAGGTGAAGGATGAATCGACGCGATGCGTTGAAACTTGTAGCGGCAGGTGCAGTGAGTGGAGCGCGGCTGGCGCGCGCAGCCGGAGTAGCACCGGCGCAAGTCGAGCGCTGGGAAAAGTTTGAGATTGAGTTGAAGGGGCCGTCGACGGGCAATCCGTTTGCCGATGTGAGGGTTGCTGCGGAGTTTACGAAGGGTGCGCGCACGGTGAAGGTAGATGGTTTCTATGACGGCGATGGCGTGTATCGCGTGCGCTGGATGCCGGATGAGCTGGGCACATGGCAGTGGGTCACGCGCAGCTCTGTGGCATCGAAGGATGGGACAAAGGGCTCATTTACGTGCATTGCGCCGAAGGCTACGAATCACGGGCCGGTGGGTGTGACCGATACCTTTCACTTTCGCCATGCGGACGGCACACGGTACTTTCCGTTCGGGACGACGTGTTACGCGTGGGTGTTTGAGAGTGAACGCCTGCAGGAGATGACGCTCACCAATCTGAAGCGCGCGGGCTTCAACAAGGTGCGGATGTGTGTTCTGCCGAAGACGTTTGCGGCGGGCGAACCGGAACGGCATCCGTTCCCGATGGTGGATGGCAAGCTGGACTTCACACGGTTTGACACCGAATTCTTTCGTCACTTTGAGAAACGCATACAGGACCTCGACGCGATTGGCGTGCAGGCCGATGTGATCCTCTTTCATCCTTATGGCAAGCCATGGGGATATGACCAGATGCCGAAGGAAGTGAATGAACGCTACGTTCGCTATGTGGTGGCACGTCTCGGATCGCTGCGGAATGTGTGGTGGTCGCTGGCGAATGAGTACGACCTGTTGAAGACATGGACGATGGAGGAGTGGGACCACCTGTTTCGCGTGGTGGAAGAGGCGGATGTGGCCGGGCATCTGCGCAGCGTGCATCACAGCGGGCCGATGTATGACTATGCGAAACCGTGGGTGACGCACGCCAGCCTGCAGACATACGACTTCGACAAGACTGCAGAGTGGAAGAAGGCGTGGGGCAAGCCGGTGATCTTTGACGAGGTGCAGTACGAGGGAAACATCTGGCGGCGGTGGGGAAACCTGACCGGAGAAGAGCTGACTCGTCGCTTCTGGCTGGCGGTGACGGCGGGTGCTTACTGCACGCACGGGGAAGTAATTGCAGTGAAAGATTCGAAAGACGGCATGAGCGCAGACGGCGGTGTTTTGCTGGGCGAAAGCCCGCAGCGGATTGCGTTCCTGCGCAAGCTGGTGGAGGAGACGAATGTTGGCCTGCAGCAGATGGAGGGTGCGTACTATCGTTGCGCGAATGGCAATGCAGGCAAATCGGGCGAGGTGATTTTGTATTACTTCGACTATCACCGGCCAGCGGATTATCCGTTTCCGCTGCCGGAGGGTGCGAACTACAAGGCAGAATTAATTGATCCGTGGGCGATGACGGTGGCGCCTGTGCCGGGCACATTTACTGGAAAGAGTGACATTCCGTTGAGCGGAAGGCCGTACCAGGCGGTGCGGTTTATAAGACAGTGATTGGTGGCTACTGGTTTGGAAAAGCAAAAGCGGGAACGCAGAGGTCGCGGAGGTTACGCAGAGGACGCGGAGGAAAGCGCGAGTGTGGCGCACCCTGTTTTTCTCTATCTGGTTGAAAGATCCGAAAGGCTGTGGGGTGAGGAGACCCTCGGGGTTCTTCGACTTCGGCCCTGCGGGCCTTCGCTCAGAATGACAGATATTTTTGATTGTTGCTACTTCGGGCCCCATTGTTCGTCAGCGGACGGGCCGTAGAGGGCGGGGACGGGGATATCGAGCAGGCGCAGATAGACGCCAAGCTGAGACGTGTGGTGGATCAGGTGGTCGAAGCAGAGCTTGCGGAAGATCGCGACCCGCGGCTCGTGCATAATGACGTGCTCGCCGAAGCTGAACTTCCACATCTGCTGGAAGGCTTCGTCGCTGGTGGCAGTGATGGCGGCGCGGCACTTGGCGGCGTTTTCGTCGAGCGCGGCCAGGGCAGCAGCGGTCGTGGTGAAGGTCAGGTCGGCGTGTTTGCGCTTGGGGTTGGGGTCGGCGAGGTCCATGCCGTCGTCTTCGATGAGATACGAGCCGAAGAGAGGCATGGTGGCACAGTGCATGGCCAGCTTGCCCATCTTGAAGGACTTTGCGTGCGGCGCCCACTCTGGTTTGTCCTCGGGGATGCGCTCGAGCGTGCGGCGGGTGTTGGAGATTTCCTGGTCGTAGTCGAGGAGGAGGATTTCAGCGATGGTCATGGGAGTCCTATCACGTGTTATCGGATTCGTAATTGTTATGCAATCTTTTGAGTATCTGGATCATCTCGTCTTCAATCTCTTTACGTCTAGCCCCGAAGTGAGCTTCGCGATGATCATTGGGACATAGTGCAATCACGTTTGTCGTTCGATCTTCTCCCTGAGAAGCTAACGCTATGACATGATGCGACTCTAAATATGGCTTTCCATCTGACTTTACGAAGCCGGTTTTTCCACAAAACTCGCATATTCCTTTGGCTCGGTTCAATACTGCATCTCGAACAGCCTGGTTGCGCGTATAAACCCAAACCTGTGAAAGCGCACGGTCTGGTGTATCCGTTCCTATGTCGTCAATCGCATTTAATGCAGGATCATCAATTGGCCCAGATCTCGTTAGTCGGCAAACTAGTTGCTCTTGCGAAAAAAGCTTATAAACGTACTCCCATGCGAGCCTGTTCCCTTTATTTTCGAGCTTCGTCAAACCTAGAGATATAGCGGAATAGTCAGCTTTCTTAAACCGGTATGCCAGCGATTTTTTAAGAATGGACTCTCGCAGCTCCACATTTTCTTTGAACGCTTTGGGATTGATTTCTCCTGATTTTGCTAGAACTTTTACGAGCGCAAGAAGAGGAGTGCCACTTAAGCAGGCCGCAGCGTCGAGAAGATCGCACATTTGAGCAACTGCGCGTGCATCCTTTTCAGGACGACCGATTAATTCAGCGGCTTTCTCGTAACTCGGCAGGCTTTTTCCGTGAGGAAGCGTGGCAATGACTTTTAGCAGTTTGCATGCTCCGGCATGTTGAATTTCAGACATTTGCCTCCAGTCAAAACCACTGCTTACATGAGGTCTGCCCTAAATACCCGTGATGTTGAAGCCGCAGTCGACGAACATGACTTCGCCGGTGATGGCGCTAGCGAGGTCTGAGCAGAGGAAGATGCCTGCTTTGCCGACCTCGGCCTGCTCGACGTTGCGGTGCAGTGGCGCGCGCTGGGTGACTGTGTCCAGGATGGTGCTGAAGTCACCGATGCCGCGTGCGGCCAGGGTCTTGATGGGGCCGGCGGATATGGCGTTGACACGGATGTTTTTGGAGCCAAGAGAGGCTGCAAGATAGCGCACCGTAGCCTCAAGTGCCGCTTTCGCAACACCCATTACATTGTAGTTAGGAAAGACCTTTTCGCTGCCATAGTAGGTTAACGTGAGCATCGATCCGCCTTCCGTCATGAGCGGAGCTGCAGCACGGGCGACGGCGATGAAGGAGTAGACGCTGACGTCGTGGGCGATGCGGAAATCCTCACGCTTGGTGAGGAGGAAGTCGTTCTTGATGGCGTCGGCGGGAGCGAAGGCGACCGAGTGGACGAGAGTGTGGATGGTGGGGAAGTTCGCGGCGATCTCGGCGAAGGCGGCGTCAATTTGTTCGTCGGAGGAGACATCGAGCTGGATGGCCCGGGCGCGGCCAGTCTGGCCAAGTTCTTCGATGAGGTCTTCGGCGGCCTTCTTAAGGCGCTCGGACTGGTAGCAGATGACAAGCGTGGCGCCGGCGCCGGCAAGCTTCTCGGCAACGGCGTAGGCGATGCTGCGATTATTGGCGACGCCGAGGACGACGGCGACTTTACCCTTCATGTCAATCATGGTGCTGCTCCCTCAAGAAAAAATCAGACGAGGGTAAGGATAGCAGGAGAGGTGTCAGGTGGTAGGTCTTAGGTGTCAGGAAAGGCAAGAACAACGGAAAACGCCAAGACGCAAAGAGCGCGAAGGTTCCGCAACGAAAATGAAATGATTGCGGGTTCCCGCTCATGACGATAAGACTGTCATGAACGGAGCACCCGGACCTTTAGTAGTGGGTTACGCCGGGCTGCGATTCGTCGGCGATGGTTGTGGCCTTGATGGTGGCCGCGAGGGGGTTACTGACCGTGGCGTTGTTCAGGATGTAGACCCCAAGTTCGCGGTTCGCCGTGAGAGAAGCACTGGAGTAGTTGATGGAGCCCATGTAGACAGCTTCCGTGCTCAGGCCCTGGTCAGCAACGACGGACTTGGCATGGACATAGAAGCCAGTGGAGCTGGAATAGTAGTAGACGCTGGCTCCGGCGGCCTTAATGGTGGCGTAGTCCGAGGTGTAGGAGTTGCTCTCGTTCTCGCCGACCAAGACAACGGCAACACCGCGCTGCGCTGCTGCAGCAACCGCATTGACGATGTTGGAGGCGCTGAACTCTTCGCACTCGATGTAGAGCGTCTTGGTGGCATTGTTAATGATCGCCAGCATGTCTGTAGTTGCAGTGGTCGGGCTCCAGACGAGGTCTGTTCCGCCACCCGGCTGGTAGCTGAAGTCGCTGGCGCCGGCGACGCCGGAGGCGGGTGTGCCGGCTGCGTAGTCCATGCTGAAGGTAGCTTCATCGGCAGCGTAGTCGTTGGCGTCATTGTCGACCAGCGCGTAGTCGCGCGTGGTTGAGTAGTACTGGCTCTGCAGATTGAGGCTCATCACGACGTCGATGGTGCCGTCGATCATGATGCTCTTTTCGTGGGTGACGGAGAAGGCCTTGTTGGCCCAGACAGCACTGCATCCGGTTTGTGCATTGAGCGAGTTGTACGCAGAGGTGTTGCCGCTCTTCTCGTTGTTCTGGTCGAGGATGACGCGGACTGTGACGCCGCGCTTGCAAGCGGCAACCAGGTCAGCGGTGAAGGTGGTGTCTTCGAGCGCGTACATCGTCATATCGATCGTCTTGGTCGCGTTATTGATGAGCGCATAGAGCGGAGTGACGCTGTTGTCTGACATGGGGACGACGTACAGGGTGTGGTACGTGCTGCTGCCACCCGTACCGGAGAGTGTGATGGTCTGGGTTGAATTCGCAACGTTGTTGTTGTTGTCCGTGAGCGTGACCGTGGCTGTGTAGGCGACCGTGGTTGCCGGTGAGAATGTTGCCGAAATGGTGCAGGAGGTATTCGATGCCAAGGTTGTTCCGCAGGTGGTTGTCTGGGTGAAGAACGTTGGATTGGTGCCGCCGAGGACGATGCTGGCGATGTTCAGCGTGGCGCCGCCGGTGTTGGTCAGCGTGACGGACATCGAGGCTGAAGTGCTTCCTGGAACAGTGTTCGGGAAGCTGATGCTGGTGGCTGCCAGACTTGCGATGGGCGCAGGTGAGGTCTGGCCAACGCCGGTGAGGGAAACAGTCTGCGGTGAACCGGGAGCATTGTCTGCAATGCTCAACGCAGCGGTAAATGTACCTGTAGCTGTAGGCGTGAAATTCACCGAGATGGTGCAGAACGCAGCGGCTGCAACAGACGTGCCGCATGTGTTGGCCGTAATGCTGAACAGGCCTGCACTCGTTCCCGTGAGAGAGACCGAGTTGATGGTGAGCGCGGCAGTGCCGTTGTTAGTCAGGGTCACGGACTGAGCTGTAGCGGATGTATTCAGCGTGGTGCCCGCGAAGGTGAGCGCTGTGGGGCTGAGACTCACCAACGGACCGACAGATGTCCCGGTCAGAGTGACTACCTGTGTTGACCCTGCAATACTGCCGGCGTTGTCCGTGACTGTGACGGTGGCGGAGAATGTGCCGATCTGCGTTGGTGCGAAGGTGGCGGTGATGTTGCAGCTGGCGTTGATCGCAAGCGTAGCGCCGCAGGTGCTGCTCTCGGTGAACTGGTCGGGGTTGGTGCCGGCATAGACCACGCTGCTGATGGCGAGCGGCCCAGTACCGTTTGTGTTGGAGAGCGTGACGGTTTGCTGTGCTGAGGTTGTCCCTACGTTGGTGCTGGCGAAAGCGATAGTTGTCGCGGAGAGAACTGCCTGTGGCACTAGACCAGTAGAGGTTCCTGAGAGCGTGAGCGTTTGTGGCGAGTTGGAGGCGTTGTCGGTGGCCGTGATGGTCAGCGAGAATGTCCCGACAGATTGTGGTGTGAAGGTGAAGTTGATGGTGCAGGAGGCGCCGGCTGCCAGTGCGGTGGTGCTGGCGCAGGTGTTGGCGCCCACAGCGAAGTTGGTCGTGAGGCCTGTAATGGCGATGCTGCTGATGGTGGCTGTGCCGCTGCCGGTGTTTGAGACCGTAACCGTCTGAACGGCGCTGGTCTGCCCGACTATGGTGCTCGGGAAGGTGAGCGAGGACGCTGAGAGTGTGATTGTGGGTGTCCCTGTTGTGCCTGCGCTGGAACCGCCGCCGCCGCAGCCGGAAAGAAGAAGGAAAGTGGAAGCAAAGGCGATTACAAAAAAGCGAGTATTACGCAGCATGCAGAGACCCATAAAGTGGCTTGAGATGAAACCGCTATTATAGGCACAAAAAGAGCCGCGTGGTGTGGATTGTGCGTACCTTCAGGCCTGCAGCAACCAGTCATACTGATCCTGCGTAAGCGGCACAACCGAAAGCCGAAATTGTCTGAAGAGCAGAGACCCTTTGAAGACAGCAGCTTCGCGCATTTCGGCGAGCGTTTTTTCACGCTTGAGGCGCTTGCCTGCCTTGAGGCGAATGATGGGTGTCTTGCCATCCGCGGGGTCTAAATGTACGGAAACAACTTTTGCAGTGCCCACAGCTGCCTTACCGGTGTTGGAGTGGTAGATCACGCAGATCTCGCCGGGCTTCATGCTGCGCAGCGTGATAAGCGCCTGCGGATTCTTGATGCCGTCCCAGGTGGTTTCGCCGTCGCGCAGCAGATCGTCGAAGGAGTAGACGTCGGGTTCGCTCTTGAGGAGATAGTGCATAAGGACAGGGTATAGGATCGACCACCCCAGCAAGCAAGCTTGCCGGGGACCCCGGCGAGGGCCAAGGGTACAGAAGGCAAAAACTTAACCGCCGAGGTTGAGTAGATGCACTTGTGGGATGGGCTGGCCGAGGAAATGACTGCCGAGACGGCGGAATTTTTCTACGGAATCGGTGGCGTAGCACTCGAAGGCGGCGGTGCCGGCGGTAGAGCTTAGGCCGGTTTTCTTTTTCACCTGTGCTGCGACGGCTTCGGCTGTGACCTCGGCGGAGTCAACCACTGCAGCGTCGCAGCCGAGTGAACGCAGAGTTTCTGTGACCAGTGGCGCAATCAACGGGTAGTGTGTGCAGCCCAGGATGACGAGTCGCGGCGAGCACATCTCCAGCGCTTCAGCGAGGTAGATACGCAATACTTCGCGTGTGACGGGATGATCGATCCAGCCTTCTTCTACCAACGGAACAAGAAGCGGACATGCCTTTTCGGTTGGATCCAAGCCGGCGCGCAGACAGTGATCGCGGTAGACGTGCGACTCGATGGTAGCGGTGGTGGCGAGGATGAGAGTATCGGCGGCAGGGAAGCTGCGGCTCGACATGGCGACCACGGGTTCGATAACGCCGGTGACAGGAATGCTGACGGCGGCGCGAATGTCGTCGAGCGCGAGCGCGGTTGCGGTGTTGCAGGCAATGACGAGATGCTCGCTGCCTTTGGACTCGAGGAAGCGCGCACTTTCCACGGCGTAGCGTGCGATGGTGGCCTGCGATTTTGCGCCGTAGGGCAGGCGTGCGGTATCGCCGACATACAGAAAGCGTGCACCGGGTAACTGCGGCAGAAGAGCGCGCAGCACGGTCAGGCCGCCAAAGCCGGAATCGAATACGCCGAGGGTGGACATTACTTCTCACCTGCTGGTGTGGCGACGACGGATGTATCGCGCGAGGGATAAGTGCGTAGCAGGTCAGCATGGCCGGCGAGTGTTTCGCGCGGCTGGCCATCCACCAGGAATCGCACCTGCTCGATTTGAGGAACGTTAGCGTGCAGAGTTCCGATGATGGAGAGCAGCGTGAGCGATTCGACTTCCACGCCGGAGGGATGCTGATTGACGAAGCTGCTGCGCAGGTTGACCACCGCCAGCTCGCCGCCTGGCGATTGCGGCTGTAGTGCGTTGGGATCGGTGGAGGGCACAAGCGTGCTGGGAGGATTTTCGCTGGGCGTAGCCGATGCAGAGCTGGAAGTGTTCGTGGAACTATTGTCCGCATGGCCCACGATGGGCAGCGGCACAAGGAAGACATCATCGACCATGGCGCCGGGCGGCAGCGGATGCGCGGAGCCAGGCAGAGCATACTCGGCGTTCAGGTGATCGAGCAGAGAGCGGACGCGCGCGGTGACTTCCTGCGGCAGAGCAATCTGGCGATTGGTCGCGGTTACAGCGCCGTCGGAATCATTGGCGAGCAGCAGCGTGATGGGTTCGGTAGAAGCTGTAGGGGCATCCAGTGGCGCGTCTTCCGCAAGCGACGCCACGCCGTTACGAAAATGCTGGCGATGGAACGCCAACAGGCAGCCCATAGCAACTATGCTCGCAAAAAGACACCAGAAGATAATGCGCTGCGTGCGGGTGTTCATTGCGGCACCACCCTGGTCGCAGATGCGTTGTCCTTCGTAGATGCTTCGCTCGCGGTTGTACGGCTCGGTGGCTGGACCTGATTCTGCCAGAAGATGAGTGAAGTGGCGATGGCTTCCGCAATGCGCTGCTGATAACTGGCGTCGTTGATAGTAGAGGCATCGTTCGCGGCGCGCGGCGCAAGTTCGATGACCAGTGCCGGGCAGGTAAGGGAATCCACCGGCCGCACTGAAGCTGAGCTTACGACCAGCGGAATGCGCGCGCGGGTGAGCGCGGTGGCGAGAGCTTTTTCCAGCCGCTCACTTTGCGGTACCCATGCGGCCTGCGCAGTCAGCCAGGGCAGAAGCTCAGCTTCCTCGGGAGCGGGTGAAAGTTCAGAGCTGTACAGGTGCACGCCCACACCGCTGCCCGTGGCGTGAAGCAGAAGACATGCGGAGGCGCGCGCATGGTTGGCAATTCCAGCGCGGTCGTCCAGCGCCAGTGCGGCAGGTGCTCCGGCTGCGGCAGGAGTGTCGCCGGTAGGCGAGTCGGAGTCGCGTGTCATGATGACGTTGAACCCGCGGGCCGCCAGCAGCGAGCGCAGCTTGAACGCCAGCGCGAGTGAGACGTCTTTTTCCAGGATGTTATCGCCGATGCGCGAGCCACTATCCACGCCGCCGTGTGCGGGGTCCAGAACGATGACGTTGCGGTTGATCGCACCGGGAAGTGTGGAGGCCGTCGCGGGTTTGGATGCAGGCCGGGGATGAATAACGGCTGCAGGCGCTGTATTGGCAGAGGGCGGGGTTGAAGTTGCCGCGGCCGGCTTTGGTGCGGCCGGTTTCGGGGCTGCCGGCTTTGGCGTTACGGGAAACGACTGGGTGAGGACATGCTGTCCCTGCGGTGTCTGCAAACCCGGAGCGGTTTTGTGTGCCGCCGTGCCAATGCTGGCCTGCGGAGTCTGCTGAACAGTCGCGGGAGCTCCGGGTGTGCCGAGGTGGATGGGCTTGGGAGTGGTGCGCACGACGGGCGCTGGCTGCTGCGAACTCGTCTGCGCCAGTGCCGTCATGCCCAACAGGGCCGAGAGTGCGAGCAGCGTTGTAGCGAATCGGGTCTGCGTGGGAGAAATCAAGGGAAGACGAAGGCTTTCGCGAGCGGACTGGAACAGATTGTAACGGGTTTGATGCCTGTGGGCGCGGAGGTGGATTGGAGGTTTAGACTCTTGCCATGCGAGTGTTTGGCGTGGATTGTGGGACCGAGTTCACGGGCTATGGCGTGGTGGAGGTGGATGAAGCCGCGCGTACGCCCCGTCTGCGCTATCTGTGCGCTGGCGCGGTCAAGCTTTCCAAGAAGGACCATACGGCAGCAAGGCTGGCGCAGATCTATGCCGAACTGACCGGGCTAATCGAGCTGTGGAGGCCGGAGACGGTGGCTATTGAAGAGGTTTTCTTCTCGGCCAACGCCAAGAGCGCGCTGAAGCTGGGGCAGGTTCGCGGTGTGGCGCTGCTGGCTGCAGCCAACTGTGGCGTAGAGATAGCTGAGTACGCTCCGTTGAAGATCAAGAGCTCGGTGGTAGGTTATGGGCTTGCAGCCAAGGAGCAGGTGCAGTTCATGGTGGCCAGGCTGCTGGAGCTGGAGCGTGCGCCTGAGCCTGCGGATGCGGCGGATGCACTGGCTGTGGCGATTTGCCACATTCATCATGCGCAGACGGCGGAGAACCTGCGTTGATGAAGACGGCGCTCCTGCTGTTTGGTTTTCTGCTGCAAGCAAGCGTGGCGGCAGCGACTCCTCCTGCGGTTTGCCCGGTGCCCGGCAAAGTTGGGGATTGCGTAATCTTTAGCTTTGACTGGAGCAAGGCAGCCGTGCCGAAGTACACCATCGTGGTGCAGGAAGACCGCATCGCTCATTACTGGGAAGGCGATGGCCCTTACGATGAGGCGCAAAGGGCTAAACCTTCGCTGACAGTGAATGATTCGACGTTCAAAAGAATTTTTGCAGCGCGTGAACCCGGAATATTTCAAGATTGCGAATCGAAGGCGCGCAACATTGCACAAACCGGGGAAAAGACAGTGCAATGGTATGACGGTGACCAATACGCGGGATGCACATTCAATTATTCCGATAATGCGCGGCTGAAAGAGATTGTTGCGACGTTCATGGCCATAGCGCAAACCATTCAGTTTGGCGACAAGCTCAAGCATGAGCAACGCTTCGATCGTCTGAGTCTGGATGCGGAGATGGATGCCCTGGTGGAAGAAGTGAAGGATGGCCGGGCGATTGAAGTGCAGAATATTGCGCCGGTGCTGCAGTCGCTGGCCGATGACGACCGCGTGATGGAGCGCGTGAAGCGCAAGGCGGCGAGGTTGATGGCGGATGCGGGCGTGGCTGCACAGGCATCGCAATAAAGCGGATCCTTCCCCTTCGACAAGCTCAGGGTCAGGATGGCAAATTCTATGGAGTGGGCGTTAGCGCGCGATATAGCGTGGCCATTGCTTCCAACGGAACTGCTTCTGATCGCGCCTGCGGCGAGATGCTTGCGGGCCATGCGGTTTCGAGCTGTGCAGCGCTGTATCCCGCGGCGCGCAAATTGTTGGCCAACGTTTTGCGTTTTTGCATGAAGCTGCCACGGAGAAATTTGTTGAAGCCTTCGGCATCAACACCAAGCTCGGCAAAGCGCGGAGCGAAATCCAATCGCAGAACTGTGGAGTAAACATCCGGTGGTGGGTTAAAAGCCGAGGGCGGCAGGGTGAAGAGTTCCGTGACCTGTGCGTGCAGTTGTGTGAAGGCTGAAAGCGGACCGTAGTCGCTGACGCCGGGCGGAGCCGCGATGCGTTGGGCAACCTCGCGCTGCATCATCAGCACGGCGCGTCCGAGAATGCCTTCGCGCGCAAAGCGAAACAGGTGCAGAAGAATGTCCGAGGTGATGTAGTAGGGCAGATTGCCGACAATGTCGATAGAAGGTGTTAGGTGTTGGGTGTTAGGTGTTAGGCGGGAAAGGTCAGTTTCGAGGATGTCAGCGTTGTGAATTGTGACGTGGGCATCGTTGCGAAAGCGGAAGGTGAGCTCGCGGGCAAGTGCGGGATCGAACTCGATGCAATATAGCCGCGCACAGCGCGGAGCGAGCAGACCAGTGATGGCCCCGTGGCCGGGGCCGATTTCGA
>Ga0206815_1227_pt1 | contig 12180 bp, 10 predicted proteins | sample Alteio_BWOrgCont_91_FD_152864 | JGI IMG/M metagenome (GOLD analysis project Ga0206815, IMG submission 152864) | Enriched cells from forest soil in Barre Woods Harvard Forest LTER site, Petersham, Massachusetts, United States -... | ecosystem: Environmental > Terrestrial > Soil > Temperate forest >...
TCCCGGGCGTGGTGAGAGTGCTTGCGGCAGGACAAACCAAAGCCAGCGTCATCCTGGCCGAGGGACTGCAATGCGACCTGCGCGTCGTGGAGCCGGCGTCCTGGGGAGCGGCCCTTGTCTATTTCACCGGCTCCAAGGAACACAACGTGCGCCTTCGGGAACGGGCCCTGAAAATGAACCTCACCGTGAACGAATATGGCGTCTTTCCCCTCAAAGGGGGCAAAAAAGCAAGACCCGTGGCTGGAAAAACAGAAGAAGAGGTCTATAAAACCCTGAAGCTTGAGTTCATCCCTCCGGAACTCCGGGAAGACCGGGGGGAGATTGCCGCCTCCGAACAAAAAAAGCTGCCCCGATTGGTGGAAAAGAAAGACATCCGGGGAGATTTTCATAATCACACGGAACTGACCGACGGGATACACTCTCTTGAAATCATGGTGGAAGCCGCCAGGGCCCGGGGGTGGGAATGGATCTATATCGGAGATCACTCCCAGTCCCTGAAAATCGCCAAAGGACTCTCGCCCGCCCAGCTGAAGAATAAGATCAAGGAAATACGGGAGCTCGACCGCCGCAAACCGGGCATCAACGTCCTGTGCAGTATGGAAGTGGACATTCTTCCTGATGGACGGATGGACTACCCGGATGATCTTCTTGAGGAGATCGATTGCGTGGTGGCCAGCGTCCATTCCGCATTCAAACAACCGGAAGAAGTCATGACAGCCCGCATTCTAAAAGCCATGGAAAACCCCCATGTCGACTTGATCGGACATCTCACCGGCAGGCTTCTCGGACGCAGGGAGCCCTACGCGCTCGATATCAGCAAGATCCTCAAAGGGGCCCAAGCCACGGGCACCGCCATCGAGATTAACGGCCAGCCGGACCGGGCCGAGCTCACAGACATCCACGCGAAAACCGCCAAAGAACTCGGCATTAAACTCGCGCTCACAACAGACGCCCATTCTAAAGCTCAGTTTGATAATATGGAGGTGGCCCTAGGCATTGCGCGACGGGGCTGGATCGAGGCGGGCGATTTGCTGAACTGCCTGACCACAAAAGAAATCAAGGAATGGCTGAACAACTAATGCCCAAACAACAATGAGACAAGTTTTACTGGCCACCCTGCTGTCCGCTTTTGTCTGGCCCGGTGCAGGACAACTGTACAATCGCGAAGTAAAGAAAGGCTGGGTCCTGATCTCAACGAGCCTTCTGGTGATGCTTTCTTTCAGCATCAACCTCAGCGTTCGCATCCGAGACCTCCTTCCCCCGGACGTAACCCAGGTGGATATGAGCACGGTCCGCAGTGCCATGGAACAACTCATGAAGAACCCGCCGGACTATGTCCGCTATTTCAATATTTTCATGACGCTTCTTTGGACTTATTCCGTGAAGCCTGAAATAGTTGAGGGCCGTGGGGACCCACTTGGAATGGAGAGGGTCCACGGCATGGACGAGCTGGTGATCTTTGCACAATTGCGCCAGGAGGTTCAGCGACCACTGCCCCCGGGGTTCCCATGCCAGGCGGATCGGTCCCCGCGGCGCCCACCGGAGGAATCGTCTCAGGTTGGCGACGTTGTCGGGGGTGGGGCCGAAAGCCTTGGGTGTTTGCAGGAGAATGAGCGGAGCCCGGAGGGCTTGGGCGATCTCGAGTGTTTTCTTCCAGGCTTCCTGAACTTCCGGAGTGGGCCGGAAGTGGCCGTAATTGTTTTTCTTGGAGTCGGGAATTGGTTTTGAAAGACGCCGGTAGCCGGGGTTGGAAGCGGTATGAGTGATGAGCTGCCATGCCTTGACGGTAAATTGGAAGTCGGCGGGCATGATCCGGCGCCATTTTTCCGCGGTTTCCAGGCGCGGGAGCTGATAGAACGTGGAATTAATCTCGACGGTTTTGAGCACCGCCGCATAACGGTTCTGGGAGACAGACAAGCCGCAACAGCCAATTTTTATCATAAGTTGCCGGAGTTCTTGGAATTCTGGTTGGAAAATCTACGGCAGGGAATTTATAGCTTTTTTTGAGAGAATTTTCAGAAATGGTATAAAAACCATCATGTGCGGCATTTGTGGCGAACTTTACTGGGGTCGCGAGAAGCGGGCCGACCCGGATTTGATCCAGCGGATGACTTCCCGCCTGATCCACCGGGGTCCCGATGACGAAGGGTTGTATGTCAAAGGTCCCGTGGGTCTGGGAATGCGCCGGCTCGCCATCATTGATGTGGCCGGGGGTCACCAGCCCATTACCAATGAAGACGGATCGGTGATTGTCGTCTACAACGGTGAAATCTACAATTTTCAGGAGCTCAAGCAGGAGCTGGAAGCTATCGGGCACCGGTTCAAGACCCGCAGCGACACCGAGGTCCTGGTTCATGGGTATGAAGTTTGGGGAGAAACGTTTCCCTCCCACCTGAACGGGATGTTCGCGTTTGCCTTATGGGACGAGAAGAAGGGTCGGCTTCTTCTCGGACGGGACCGCATGGGCATCAAGCCCCTGTATTACCGGCTGGGCCCGAACAAGATCAGTTTTGCCTCGGAGATAAAATCCCTCCTGGAAGATCCGTCGTTTCCCAAAGATATCGATCCGCTGGCTTTGGACGAATTCCTTTCCCTGCGCTTCATTCCCTGTCCGCGTTCGATTTACCGCGACGTGAGAAAGCTTGAACCGGCGAGCGTCCTGTCCATCCAGGCCGGCAAGACCAAGCTTCTCCGGTATTGGAATTTCCAGCCGCCCGAAGAGGCGCGCCCCGTGGAGATGTCCGCCTGTCTTGAGGAATTAGACGGCCTCCTGTCTGACGCGGTCAGGCGCCAGCTGATGAGCGAAGTTCCCATCGGATTGTTCCTGTCCGGCGGACTGGATTCCCCCACCATCGCTTACTACGCCAAGAAAGCCAATGGCACCGCGCTCACGAGCTTCAACATTCACTTTCGTCACGAATCCTACTCCGAGCGCCCGGGGGCTCAGGCCGTGGCCCAGATGCTGGGCTTGAACCACAAAGAGATGGAGGTGGAAGAAGACGTCCGCTCGATTCTGCCGAAGCTCGTGGATATTTTTGACGAACCGTTTTCAGATGATTCTGCGATCCCGACGTATTTTCTCACGAAGCTCGCCCGGTCCTTCATGACGGTGGCGCTTTCCGGCGACGGGGGTGACGAGCTCTTCGGAGGCTATCCCACTTATATCGCCGATACGGTGAACCGGTACTACAGCCGGCTGCCCCAGGCCCTCCAGCGCCTGTTCAGGCGCGGAGCCGACTATCTGCCCGTGTCCTTTGAAAGGATCAGCTGGGATTTTAAGCTTCGCTCCTTTCTCAATGCGGCGGGGCGGGTGCCTCCCGCGGCCCATTTCGGCTGGCAGGAGATTCTCACCGACCGGGACAAAGAGTCGTTTTATACCCTGGAATTAAAGCGGCGGATCGGGGACCATTCTTCCTGGGCGAGCTTTGACGCCGCTTATCGGGAAGCTGGCTCCCGCAATGCCCTGGAAAAGATGCTTTATCTGGATCAGAAGACTTTCATGGCCGATGAATACCTGGTGAAAGTGGACCGCCTGAGCATGGCGCATTCCCTTGAGGTCCGGCCTCCCTTTCTGGATCACCGCCTCGTGGAGTTTGCCGCGGCCCTTCCAGCGAAGTTCAAGCTGAAAGGCTGCACGACCAAGTACCTCATCCGCCGGCTGATGAAGGGGCGCCTGCCCCCTGAGATCATCAACGGCGCCAAGAAAGGGTTTTCCCCGCCTCTGACATTCTGGCTGGCGGAGGGTCCCTTGTGCTCTTTTGTGGAGAATGTTTTTTCATCCGGCGTCTTTGAGTCGACCGGACTTTTGCAGGGTGAGTATGCCTTGACGCTGCTTGAGCAGCACCGCGCCCGCCGGCAGAACAACGCCCGGAAAATCTGGACATTACTAATGCTGGCTCTCTGGCTGGAAAAATACGGACCGGCTTGATTTCGGCCTGTTTTGAAGGTACTTTGGTAAGAGAGTATTGCAGGAGGAACACCCATGGAAGATAGAATCGCTTTATCGCCGGCGGAGTCAGAGACACGGGCCTTCATCTGGAAAGTTTACGGATGGATGACGGCAGGGTTGGCCATGACCGGCCTCATTTCGGTTTATATGGCCGGCAATCCCGAATTGATCAGCCAGCTGATGAGCACTCCCTTTCTTTTCTGGAGTTTGATTATCGTCGAGTTTATTATGGTGGCGTCATTGGCGGGCCTGGTTCACCGCATGTCGGCGACAGCCGCCACGGTCACCTTTCTTGTCTATTCAGGTCTCAATGGGGTCACGGCTTCCCTGATCTTCCTCGCATATACGCATGCCTCGATCGCATCCACATTCTTTATTACTGCCGGCACGTTTGGTTTGATGAGTCTCTACGGCGCCACCACCAAGACCAACCTGACCTCCATCGGCAATTTCTGCGTGATGGGGCTCATCGGGATCATTCTGGCCTCCGTCGTCAATATCTTCATGAAAAGCTCCGCCATTTATTGGGCCACGACCTATATCGGGGTTTTTGTTTTCGTGGGTTTGACGGCTTATGACACACAGAGAATCAAGAATTTAAATATGGCCGGCATGGAAGGAACGGACGAAGAAAGAAGCATGGCTATTCTCGGCGCACTCACGCTTTATCTGGATTTCGTCAATTTGTTTTTCGATCTTCTGCGTCTGACCGGGAAAAAGCGTTAAAGTAATTTTTCTTTCCTAAGAAACGTTCCTGTCACTTCTATCTGACCGTTTTAAAAGTCAGTCCCCTCCTTGAGCATGTCCCACCCCCAGTTCTCCTCTTAGCTTTGGCGCAGCCGTATCATTTCATCGAAATAAACGGTTTTCTATGGTTTGGATCGGATAGGTTTTGTTTGATTGCTACTGGGCTTGCGGCGGCTGAGCTGGCGGGTTCTGGGTTTGCGACCTCGGCCCCCACTGGATCATTCTGAGAACGGCATCTGAACCGACGGTCGGTTGCGAATCTGATGTAACCCCTTGTTGTAATGGCACTGCCCCGAGGTTCAGCATGTGCTGGCCGTTTACGAAAGGGGCCTCAATGGGCATAGTGAAGTTTGATGTTCCCTGAATGTCAACGGGATTTTGTTGACCGGAGTTCAGCGTATTCGCCTTCGTGTAACCGCCTTGTTCAGCGGCGGGTTGAGAAGCGTACTCTGAGCCATCAAAAGCCAGGGCGGGCTTAGCAAGAACCAGCTGCCAGAACACCACTAGAAAAACTGCGAGTTTTAGTTTCATAAATCTTCCTACAAAAAGTGTACGCAGGTTGCCTTAAGCTTGCCTTAAGAAAAACGTAATTCTTAAAGAAGAATAATCAGGTTTATCTATAGGCGCAGTAAAGGGATTGCGCGACAGGGTTCCGAAGAAGGAACGAATCAGCGCGACTGGGCAGGCCGTTAGAATGGAAGGGAGAGAACTGAATCTGGACCGAGTGCCTTAAGTCTTAGCGGGAGCCCGGTATCAAGCTCTTCGAAGAAGGCTTCCGCGGCGGGTTTTTTCCAATACAATTTCACTTTCGTCTACAAGCCGGCCGATTGGTTGTTCCTGAGGGTTTTTCTCAAGGCGAACCACGGAACGAGGCTCCCCTGGCGGGGGAGCCTTTTTTAGGTACTTGTCCTATCGAGTCTGGTTGCTTGCGGCAGGTCTGTTTTGTGTCGTGGTTCCCTGGGGGGATCCTCCCGGTTGCTGGCCATTGCCTTGCCCGCGGTGGTCGGAATTCCTGGCCCTGGCATAGCGCATATCGCGATGGAGGTCTCTTTGATCGTGGTGCAGTTGATGCACGTCATGATGCAGGCCCGCTTCCTGTTTCTGGAGAGTTCCCTCATCTTTGCGGAGCTGCCTGTCATCACGATGGATGGCCTGGTCTTGGTGATAGACGTCTTTGCGGTCCGTGTTATAGGCCGTCCGGGCTTTGCTGAGGCCGGCTTTGGCCGCGGATGCCTGGGGGCTGTTCGCCCCGTATTGCTGAACGGCTTTGCGGTAGGCAGAACGGCTGGAACTCAAGGCCGATTGATCTTGTTTCATTCTGGTCTCATCATCCCTCAGGTCGACGAGGTGGCCCTTGACGTTTGATTGATCGCTATTAACGGTGGTCTCATCGGATTTTATCGCGGTACGGTCCTGGCCGATGTTGTTGGCGTCTGCCTGGAGCCGCTGCCTGTCCTGCTGGAAGTGTTGTCCCTGTGTGGGGTTTTGTCCTTGGGTCGAGTCTTGTCCTTGAACGGAACCCTGTCCCTGGGTGGGGTCCTGTCCCTGGGTAGAATTCTGTCCCTGGGTGGCGGGATCGGTGGAAGGAGGGTCTGTCGCCCACAAGGGCACTTGCGGTAGAACCAGCGCCGATGCAAGAAGCACTTTTAAGAGTCCACGCTTCATGACACAGCCTCCTTTTGCTTCCTTATCTGGATTCTTGTGCTGTTCATCCATGCGTTCCCGAATAAAGCCGGTTGGCACCTGAATCCTTAATAATAGTGTGCCCACTAATCAGGGTTTTTCAATCACTTCTTGGGTTGTCTGAAAGGATGGATTTAAGCGGGTTTAAGCCGGTGGTTGGAAGTTAAAAACAGATTGAATTGACAGTGATTTTACGTAGTTCGTCGTTTTTTGAGGGCGGCGTTTTTTAAGCCAGAGCGGTGACTATAATGGACAAAAAAGCGAAGCTCGCGATTCCCCCCATGACAAGCCCCCAGAAACCGACGAATCCCAGGAACGAGCAGAAGAGGGCGACGTGGGCTTGCGCGCGCGTCATTCCATAATTGGCGACGAGGGCCTTGCGCAGAGAAAACAGGATCAGCACGCCGATGAGAGCACAGACACCCACATAAGCGATTTTGTTATCGGAGGCCAAGAGGAACTGGAGGAGACCTACCGGCGGCAGGATCATGAGCGGCCAGAGCGCAAGACTGATTTGGGTTTGGAGCGAGCCGTATTCTGCGCGGTATCCCAGCAGGCGGCAGATCCCGTGCAGCAAAAGAGTCAAAGGCACCCAGGACAGCGCGAAGAGAAGGGTTCCTGCAAACGCGACCCAGAGGGACGATTTTGTTCCAGGCTCTCCGAAGGCCGCCAGGCCGGACAGGAATCCCCCAAAAATAAGGAAGCTGGCCAGATTAAAAGCGGCGACCGGACGCGGCTCGATTTTCGCAATCATCCGGGTCTGGTCCGGATTTTCTATGTGGATGGAGACCAGATCAAGCATCTTTATTCCCACATGTATTCAAAGCGTTGGGTGGGCCGCGTCAGTTTGAGGTTGAAGGGGACGGCCGAACCGGCCAGGTGCAGCCAGCGGTCAAGAGGGCTCTGGGCTTCCATGTCCTGAACGGGAACCTTCTCGTCAACGGGAATGCCGAGAAGCTTCTTGGCTTCCTGGATCGCGTCATATTCAGAGCCCAGGACATCCACGAGCTTCTTTTCCTTGGCGAGTTCGCCAGTGAAGACGCGTCCATCGGCCAGGGGGGCGAGCTCTTTGCGGCTGAGGTGCCTTCCTGTGCAGACGGCCGTGACAAACTGCTCATACGCCTGATCAATGAGCCCCTGGAACCAGCGCTGTTCTTCCGCGGTGAGCGGTCTGAAAGGGGAGCCCGCATCTTTGAATTTCCCCGACTTCACCGTTTCCATCCGGACTCCCACCTTCCTGAGCAGCTCTTCGGCATTCGCCAATTCAAGGATCACTCCGATGGAACCTGTGAGGGTTCCCGGGTTGGCCACGATGCGATTGGTGGCTGCGGCAAGATAGTAGCCGCCGGAAGCGGCGACGTCTCCCATGGAGGTGACGAGGATAACGCCTTTGGATTTGAGGCGGTTGAGTTCGCCGTAGATTTCCTGCACGGCGGCGACGGACCCTCCGGGTGAATTGATGCGGATGACCACCGCGCGGATGCGCGGGTTGTCTTCAATCTTTTGCAATGTCTTGATGAGATCTCTTGGATTGGTGGCCGAGCCCAAGGAATCCCCCATCCGAATCGGACCTTCGACTGAGACGATCGCGATCATGGGGGTTCTTCCCTGCAGGGAGAGCCCGTGCGTCTGGGACTTCCAGAGCACGATGACGGTCATGAGAAGGCTTGCGCTGTAGAACAGGGCGAGCCAGGTAACGGGTTTTAAGGTTTTCATGGGGTTCCTTTGGAGCCTGGCGTGCTTAAGTTTTGGTCGATCTGTTTTCTTAATTGCCACGCCTCCTCGTAAATTTTTCTGTAATCCTGGTTCTCTTCGCGCACCACGCGGCTCATGCGCATTCCGTGCGCACGCTTTTGGGCGAGGTTTTGCAGGGGTGTCCCCGATTTTTTGTGCAGGAGAATCAGCACGAGCACTTCCATTTTACCGAGGCGCGGTTTATTGAGAATTTTAAGTTCATCCCACGGGACATTCAGGGTGGTCCCGGCGATTCTCAGGAAGGCTTCCGGCGTCCGGGAGACGACGTTGGTGGAAAGCTCGACCCGGAAATCAGGGGCGGGTGCTTCGGCGGGAGCCTCAGGCTCAGGCGCGCTCCAGCAGAGTGTCGAGAGGGGCAGGAGAAGCAGAAGCGGCGCGTAAATTTTCATTGCGGGAGGGGGCGTTGAGCTTGTCCCGTCATGGGAACAAACCGCACGGGAATGACAGCCTGGGTTTTAAATCCGTCCTGCGTTCTTGTGACGAGAAGAAGGTTCTGGTTGTTGGCGGGACCGACAGGAAGCACGAGTCTCCCCCGGTCGGCCAACTGATCCATGAGAGGCTTGGGAATTTGCGGCGGTGCCGCGGCGACGACGATCGCATCAAAGGGGGCTTTTTCAGGCCATCCGAGAGAGCCGTCCCCGATTTTGGAAACAATATTGGACAGGCCCAGCGTCCCGAGAAGTTTCTTCGCCTTCTCAGCCAGCTCCGGGATGATTTCTACCGTAAAAATTGTGCGAGCCATTTTTGAGAGGACCGCCGATTGATAGCCGGATCCCGTTCCCACTTCGAGGACGGTGCTGTCGGGGCGAAGAGCGAGAAGTTCTGCGAGGAGAGCCACAATGTAGGGCTGGGAGATCGTTTGGTTGTGTCCGATCGGCAAAGGCCGGTCGGCATAAGCGTCTTCTAAAGGGAGATCCGGGACAAAGAGGTGGCGGGGAACGGTTTGGAGAGTGGAGAGAACTGTCGAATTCTTGATCCCGCGGGCGGCGATCTGCGTTTCAACCATTCGTTTTCGCAGGTCGGCATCGGAAGGGCCGGTCGGGGAGCGTCTCCGCCGCCGGCCTGCGACCCACAGACCGGCGCTTAAGATCAGAATTCCGAGGATGACAAGAAGAGGCTTCATTTTTTGATTTCGGTAATGACTTCCCGAATCATCTTCATCCAGTCCTGCGTGGTCCAGGGGCCCATACGGCCCCTCAAGGCCCGCAGAAGATCATGGAAAAAAACGCCCTTGGCATCCCCTCCTCGAGAAAGGTGATGGTATCCCATCAGGATCCTTCTTTTAAATTCCTCGGGACCGGCGGGATCTCTTTGGTGAAGGATCCAATCGATGCAGTCTCCGGCCAGGAGGTTGACCTGGCCATGGCGGAGATATCTTTCCCAGTCGTGGGTGATGGTGCTGAATTGTTCCTTGTCGCATTGATAGAGCATAATCGCATCCATGTCGGCTCCGGCATCGCGAAACATGATGGGATCCTGTCCGTGCTGCCAGCCTTTATCCCAAGAAAGCGTGAAGACCCAGAGAGGCTTATCTCCCACCACTGCCTTGATGGTGCGTATGACATGGGATGTCTTGTGGGCCCGCCACCACTGCCAGGCATCGATAAAGGCATCATCTTTACGGGCCACTTTTTTTCTGGCCAGCCATAGCATGCGCTCATTTTTCGACAGGGTGCCCCAATTGTCCGGAACCGGGATCCTCATGTCTTTGACGAACTCATCGACCATTTCGAACCCTCCCAGGGCGTTTCGAATATAGTCCAGTCCAACATAATCGACTTCCGGGATCGCGGCCCATTGGGAAAGAAGCTTGGCGATGTCGTGAGGGCGTTTGGGATCGAGCATACTGACCGCCCGGCGCCCGGATTTTTCTCTTCCATCAATTAATTGTCCCTTGTCGTATTCCCAGGCATATTGGTAATTGGGGCTGTGGGCGGGGGTGCCGCCGATCAGGTAACACATGGCCCAGACGCCGAATTTGATCCCTTGCCGGTGGCATTCTTTCCCCAGCATTCGCAGGGTCGAAGGAGCCCGGTCATTCCACGGGTGGTCGTCAGCCGGCTTGAGTGAATAACCCCCGGAATCTGCCGATAAAATCCAAAGGGCATCCGCCCCGATGAATTTTGCCCAGTCCACAAGAACGCGCCAGTCTCCCCTTTCGCCATTCGGCCCCTTCCAGTGGATGCCGCGGATATCGTCTAAGTCTTCCACCGTCAGAACCGCAAAACCGTTGGGGAAGGCCGCGGGGGTGCGTCCGGTGATGGAGAAAGGCTTTTCAATGAGCCCCACATTGCCCACCAGGGGAACAGAGCCGGTGGCCAGTTCCACCTGATAAACGCCTTCATCGGCATTCCAGGGGCAGGGCCATTTTCCCGTCCATCGCCCCTCTTTCTCATCGTAGAAAAAGGGCATGTTTTTTTGCTCTCCGATGGTCCGCACGGCCTTTCCGTTGCGCAGAACCCGGGCGGTGAGATCCAGTTTCAAAAACTTTGATTTATACCATTGAGGCTCGACGCGCAGGGTGTACTCGATAAACTCGTCATGATTGAATTCAGGGGAAATGGGTTCCAGGGTGATCCGCGGGTTTCCGAAGCGGGCTTTCCCACTAGTGAAGTAGACCCCGAGGAAAACAAGAGCCAGGATGAGCGCCTGCCGAATCGATTGCTTCATGCGGGGCTGGTTCGCAGGTTTTGAGAAAGAGGCAGGCGGCGCTCAATGGCGTCAAGAGCGGCCCGCGGCGAGGCTTTCCTTTTGATGCCCGGGATTTTCCAGGTGTTCAGGCCATAGACGGGCTTGTTCATGCAAAGGGCCAGGCCGATTTCCGAGAGCGTTCCGTAGCGGCCGCCGACTGCCACCACGGCGTCTCCGGTTCGAACGATAACGGCGTTGCGGGCGTGACTCATGGCGGTCACGATAGGGATATCGATATAAGGATTGGCGTCCCCTTTTGTTTTCCCCGGGAGTATCCCGATGGTGGTTCCGCCGACGGATTTGGCGCCCCGGCAGGATTCCTGCATCACTCCGCCCATGCCGCCGCAGACAAGATAATGACCGCGCCGGGCGATTTCCCGACCCAGTTCAAAGGCCGTCTTTTTCATCCGGGCACTTCCCTCGTTGGTTCCGATCACGGCGATAAGAAGCTGCTTCATTTTCTGATTTTGACTCGGGCCTCGCCCAGCAGCCGGAAGGAACTCGCATTCAGGGGATAGGACTGATTAAAGACCACTTCACGAATGCCGGCATTGATGATCATTTTGGTGCACAGGAGGCAGGGCGAAAAGGTCGTGTACATCGTGGATCCTTTGATGCTGATTCCATGATAGGCGGCCTGCACAATGGCGTTTTCTTCCCCATGGGAGCAGAAGCATTCCTCCAGATTCTTTCCGGAGGCGGCAAAACTGTTGCAGCGCGGACATCCCCCTTCGCTGCAGTTCTTGGTGCCGCGCGGAGTGCCGTTGTAGCCGGTGGACACGATGCGGCCATCTTTAACGATGACGGCGGCTACTTTTCTTTTCATGCAATTGCTGCGCGAGGCCACCACGCGGGCAATGTTGATGAAGTATTCATCCCAGTCGGGCCGCTTCTGCGCGAGGATAACTTTTTTGAGCAGGTAGGCGATCCGCTTGTGCAGCTGCGCCAGCGTTCCGCCGTTGGAGACGCGGATGTCGGCCATATTGATGCAGCCCGATATGTTTTGCACCGACGGGTCCCCCGGCCTGGCGGGACGGTCTTCCCGTTTTTCAACTTTGAGGAAATCAGCCAGGTTCTCGGGATCATTTTCACGGGCTCTCTGGCGCACCCGCTCGAACCGGATCCGCGCGTCTGCCACCACAGCCACCAGGGTGAAGGATCCGTGTTTCTTGAAAACCTCGACTTCGGCGGGATTGCGGAATGAATCCACGACGGAATTGGCCTGGGGGTCAAGCTTATCCAGGGTCTTGAGCGCCAGGGCTCCCGGGCCGTGGGCCTGCCGCAGCTGATTGCCCAGGAGGGTCAGATTGTCGCGCGTGACTGAAAGTTTCCGGCGCTTGAGCTCTTCCCGAAGG
>Ga0206815_1228_pt1 | contig 12119 bp, 13 predicted proteins | sample Alteio_BWOrgCont_91_FD_152864 | JGI IMG/M metagenome (GOLD analysis project Ga0206815, IMG submission 152864) | Enriched cells from forest soil in Barre Woods Harvard Forest LTER site, Petersham, Massachusetts, United States -... | ecosystem: Environmental > Terrestrial > Soil > Temperate forest >...
ATAACACTGAAGGATTTCATGAGATGAAGTTCGCTCCCTGCGGACACGACGCGCGTGTTGGAGGTTCTGGCCAGATAGGTCGTGATAACCGAGATCAATTTTTCCCGGATATCCTGTAAGGAAGAAAAACGCACGATGTCGATGGCCGCCAGCTGCTCCCCGAGGCCTTCTTCCTGGAGAATGTTGCTTGTCCAGTAAGCGAAATCGTTCGGCGGTTCCGGCGAAAGAGACTGGTGCTGCTTGAGAAAGTGGTGAGTGTGGTAGTGAATCACCGAGGCCGGGACGATTTTGAGCTGCTGCAGGAGACTCGGCAGGTCCCGCACCTTGGTGCCTGTGAGCTGGGTCAGGTTCATTTGAGTCACGAAACGGAAGGCATGGGAGGCTCGTATCGGGTTCATAGAGTTGCGAGTCTCCCCAGAAGATCGTTTGTCTCCGCCTGATTTTTTAGAAAGTAGGGCGCGGCCGTGGCGTGACTGGGGCCGACCCGGATTGCGATGTCATCCGGGGCGAGTGCTTGGAAGGCATCACGGTCAGTGACGTCATCTCCCACATACAGAGTGAGAGTGGGTTTGATCTGGGCTTTAATCCAGGAGATTGCGAGTCCCTTGTTCCATCGGTTGGTGGGCCTGATTTCGAGAACCTTTTTTCCTTTGCAAAGGCACACATCCGCATCGCGGGTCGTTTGACGGACCGTTTTCCCGCACAATTTTCGCAGTTGGCCAGTCAGTTTCTCCGGCATCAAGCGGTAGTGGATGCTGAGCGTGAACTTTTTGTCCTCCACCCAGACCCCGGGGAGTTTCTTGAGGGCCGGGATGAGCGCGTTTGCCAGCCGGTTCATGAGTTGTTTCTGGACGGTTCCCCCGGGAAAAGAAAACCGAAGTCCGGCGCCCTGGATCTCAAGGCCATGATTACCTGAGAGGATCAATCCGCGGACGCCCACCATGTCCCGTGTTTCACTGAGAGATCGACCCGAGACGACTCCGACCCGGCACTGGGGACGTTTCACCAGTTGCCGGAGAGCCCGCCGGTTCTCAAGGGGTAAACGGGCCGCCTGAGGAATAGAGGCGATGGGCGCGAGCGTTCCATCATAATCCAGGAGCAAAAGTAGGCGGTCAGCTTTTTGAAGCCGCTTTTTTATTTCATCCCATTCTGAAAACAAGTAGCGGGTCATACCAAAGTGGTTTCCGTGTTTCGCATCGGAATGTGCCCGAGTTCCGCGATCAGATTGGCCGCCCAGCGGTAGATGTTCCGTTCGCGGACAATCTGGCGCATCTGTTTCATGCGCGCAGTACGATTGGCTGGATCCATCTCAAGAGCCGCGCGGATCGCTTCGGCGATTTCATTGATGTCGTAGGGGTTGATGAGGAGGCAGCCGCGCAGTTCGCGCGAGGCTCCCGTGAAGCTGCTCAGGACGAGCACGCCGTCCCCGTCGTCGCGCGCAGCGACGAACTCCTTGGCCACAAGATTCATTCCGTCATGTAGGGAGGTGACCAGACACACCTCGGCGGCTTTGTAGAAGGGTTCGATATCCTTGTGGCTGTGCTGCTTTTTAAGGAAAACAATGGGCTTCCATTCTTTGGTTTGAAATCGGCGATTGATTCGTTCCACTTCCACTTCCGCTTCATGGATCAGATCACTGTACCGTTTGATCAGGGATCGGCTGGGGGCTCCCAGCTCCACAAAGGTGAATTGCCTGACATATTGGGGATACTTTTCTAAGAACCTCTCGATTCCCAGGAAGCGTTCGATGATTCCCTTGGTGTAGTCAATCCGATCCACTCCCACCCCTAAAAAACGCGCCTGGATACCGAGTCCTCTGAGAAGCGCGGCCTTGTCGGGGTGTTTGTTCAGCGTCATGCCGGGAGAGGGGCTTCCTGTGAAGGCGACGCTGATCGGGAAAGGCTTGACCCAGGTGGTGTGTCCTTGCCGGTTGACTGTAAAGCGCTCCCGGTCGACTCTTGATTCCAGAGTCTGATCGACCGTATCGAGGAAATGATTGCAGTGGTATTGGATGTGAAAGCCCAGGAGATCGGCGCCCAGCATTCCGTGAATGAGTTCCTTTTTCCAGGGGCATATCCCGAAGGATTCCGGATTGGGCCAGGGGATGTGCCAGAAGAGAGCGACGCGGGCATCCGGCCGGGCTTCCTTGATCAGGCGCGGCAGGAGCGCGAAATGGTAGTCCTGGATCAGTACCCAGGGTTCCTCCGTCCCTTCCAGTTCTTCAATCACAGCTTTGGCGAACCGGGCGTTGACCGCCTGATACTGATCCCAGTCTCCGGGCCTGAAGAGCGGCCGGGCATGGGCGATATGGCAAAGGGGCCAGAGCCCTTCATTGGCAAAGCCATAGTAGTAGCCTTCTTCCTCTTCTTTGGTCAACCAGACGCGGCGGAGGGTGTATTTGGGTTCCTCCGGAGGAACCCGGACTTTATCATTGGAATCCACCACTTCACGATCCGCATCAGCACTTCCATGAGCAATCCAGGTGCCGCTGCAGGCTCGCAGAATGGGTTCAATGGCCGTCACCAGGCCGCTGGGCGGGACCACGCATTCAATCTGCTTGCCTTTATGGATGTGCATGTAGGGTTCCCGGTTGGAGACGACAACGAGGGACCGCTGCTGGAGTTGGGAGCGCGCATGTTCCTTGAGGCGTTCAGGGGTCCAGAGGGATTCTCTTGATTGCCGGAGCCTGGCTTCTGTTTCGGCCGCGGCGCGTGCAGCCGAAAGGCTGTTGGCCAGATGTCTGACCTCAATCGCCAAAGGCTCAAAGAGCGGACTTGAAGAAAGAAGCGGAGGTGCTTCATGGGGAGTGGAGAGACGCAGATTCTTTATCCAATCGGCAGACCGCCTGATGAGGCCAATCAGGCTCCAGCGCACGATGAGCAACGTGGAGAAGGACATGAGAAGAGCTTCAGCCAGAAACTGAAGGAGAGATCCCCATTTGGATGTCGGATGGAGAACGGCCTGGGCGAACGCGTTGTGATAGGGCTGCATCTGGAGAGCCGAGAAGAGCGAGCTCACCAGAGCAATCATGACCGCCAGATACAGCGTGAACCTCAATGTTGATTTCATTGTTTTGCAGCCTTAAGAATTCTAAAGGGACTCAGAGAGAGATAGACAGACGGACGCATATAATGGACCGGGAACAGGAGAGGTGGAAGCTTCTCAAACTCACCTGCCCACGTCAAAATAGAGGGCGTCGTGCCCCCCTCTAGAAGCACGGCGCCGAGGATCTGTATGGACTAGCGAAAGTAATACCGAAACCCAATTCCGCCGTCCAGGCTGCCCGTCGGATGATCGACGAGGACCAGGACGGGAACGATCTCAGCATAGAGTTCGAATGGGTTCTTCGGGAAGAGATAGGAGGCTCCCATGACGCCCCGCAGGCCGAAGACATGGTCGTCATCGATGCGAATCCGGACGCCGGGGCCAATGTAAAAAGCCAGTTGCTTGTCGAGGGAGGGATTGTTCTGAAATGAAAAGGCCGAAAAATCATGCCACAGGTAGTCTGCGACCAGGGTTAATCCCCCGTCCACGCCCCATCCGATGCCCGTATCGACCGCTGTTTTTCGGTCAAGCCAGTATTTGAAGGTGGCGCCTGTGGGGCTGCCCAGCATTAAACCCGCCCCTAAGTTTCCCGCTCCGTCCGGGCCATATCCCGCCCGAACGCCGGCGGCCTGAAAAATCAAAAGGACCGTCACCATCACCCCGAGCCGTTTGAGTGCGCGCATGCTGATCTCCTTCGTGTTGTAGTTGCTTAGACAGGTTCTACTCAAACCCTACTATAGGTGACGTCCGAGAGCTGGAAAAGGTTTAGTTAATCTTTGGGTCGGGAAGGTTATTTTCTTGGGGGGTCTTAAAGAGGGGCCGTGCGCGCGCGAGAGCCGGGGCGGCTGCGCCGCATGGCAAGACGTTGCGCTGGCGTCAACTTTTTCCAGGCTTCATATTCCTTGAGTAATTCTTGTTGGCGCCCGGGAGGAAGATGCCGGAAAAATTGCCAACGGTTGCGGATCAGGCGTTGTTGATCAGCGGTCATTTGGGCGAAACGCCTTTGATTTTCGGTAATGATGTGCCGCCGGTTGGCCGGCAGATGGGCCCATTGTTCATGAAAATGAGTTCGGGCCTGGGACGGCTGATGATGCCGCCAGCGCCCCCAGCCAAAGGCCGCCGGGTCGAGCGCCGCCACAAACACCAGGGACACCAGGAGACAGACAAGAGCGCGGCGGTTCATGACTTTTCCTGATGCGGCGGGAGGACCGCGTCCATATTCTCCAGAAGATCGAGCTTTTCCAAAAGAGACCAATCCTGGGCCGGCGGGATCTGGAGGGGAGTGCTTTCCTGGAGTTCGGCGGATGGCACAGGTTCGGGCGCCTGCGACTGATATTTCCAGATAAAAAGGGCAGTCAACGCGGCGGCGAAAGCGGGAGCGAGCGTCCAGGTCCGGCGGGGAAGCCTTCGCCGTGACGGGAGCCGGAACAGAATAGAGTTTTTCTGCCGGTTCCAGAAGGCTTCCGGTTTCTGCACCTTTAAGAGCTTGACGAGATCGTCGTCATTCATGCTTTTATTTCCATTTTTTCTTGCAACTTTTCTTTGGCGTGAAAAATGTGCGCTTTGACTGTTCCTTCCGCCATTTTGAGAACGCACGCGATTTCATCAATATTCAAGCCCTGGGCCCTGAGGCCAATCACTTCCCTTTGCCGGACGGGGAGCTTGGAGAGTGATGTTTGAAAATGGTCCTCAAAGTTCGCATCTTCAAATACCGATGCGGGATCGGCTTTCCGGGAGAGATCCGGGATCGTTTCTTCGAGGGTTTGTCCTTGTTCATTCTGAACGCTGCCCAGACTCAGCCAGTTTCTCAGTTTCTTCCATCGCCAGTACGAGCGAACTTTGTTGAGGGCAATCGTCAGGAGCCATGACCGGAGGCTTGAAATCTCTCGGAAGCCCGAGAGCTTTTGCCAGGCGGACAAGAATGTTTCCTGCGTCAGGTCGTCGGCCAACGCCTCGTTATGGGTCAGCCGAAGAATCAGGCCATAGACTTCCCGCTGGTATTTTTCTACCAGCTTTCCGAAAGCGTCGGGATCTCCATGACGGCTGGTCTGAAGCCAGGCTTCCGACCGGTTATCTGTCGACTCTCTATTCATAGGGTGACGCTGGAGACGCCTGAAAGGTTTAGCATCAAGCATCCAATTTTACACTTTTGAGACAGGAAGCACTCGAGGATCCCGCGTCAGGGCCCGGTGCTGTGGCGAAAGGAATGGGCAGGTTTTTAAAAGGTGAGCGGTCCGGTATGGGCGAACCAGCGCTGGCAATCCCGGCCCGCTTCTTTGGCGGCATACAGCGCTTTATCGGCTTTGAGAATCAGGTCGGTGCTGGCCAGGGCATCCTCCGGAAAAGAAGCGGCACCCACCGAAATCGTTACCCGGCCTCCCGGCTGATTTTGTTGACCGGGAAAGCGGTGGGTGGAAACGGCCCCAATCAGCCGGTTGATCACTTCTTTGGCTTCTTCGCGCGGAGTCTCACGGAGGATGACAGCCATTTCATCACCGCCGTAGCGGGCAAGGATATCTCCTTCGCGCAAAGTTTCACGGATGGCCTGGCAGATTTGTTTTAACACTTCGTTGCCGTATTCATGACCTTGGGTGTCGTTGTAATTCTTGAAGTGGTCGATATCGATCATGAGGAGACACACCGGCCGTTGCGAGCGCCGAGCCCGCTCCACGTCCTGCTTGAGCAGATGGCGGAAGTGATGCTGGTTGTAAGCACCGGTGAGCCCGTCGGTGATTGTTTCCCGGAGCAACTTTTGTTTTTGCTCCCGGACTGTACGGGCCATGTGGTTAAAGGCTCGCGTGAGTTCCCCCACTTCGTCCGGCGTGGTCACCGGGATTTCAAAATCCGTATCGCTTTGCTCCACCCGCCGCACGCCCTGCAGGAGAGCATTGAGGGACCCCAATAGCGAGGCCGCCAGGCCCAGGGTAATCATGAGGACGATGAGGCCCGAGACGGCGGCCGTGGCCATGACGATGCGCCGGCTTTCCTCAAGCGCTTGCGCCATTTCCGCCTCGGATCTTTCAAGTTCCTGTTGATGGAGGGCCAGCAGTTCATCGCAGATCTGGAAAACGCGGAGGAGGTGTTCCCGTCCTTCCGCTGAAATGACCCGGAACTCCCGGCGTTCAGCCCCTTGTTTCTTGAGCCAGGAAAGTGACTTTAAGACCCCTGCATTGGAAGGCAGGGCGTTCTTCTGGGAAAAGTCCAAGAGGAGAGCCGCATCAGAAAAGTAGTTTTCACTTTCTTGATGAAGGTTCTCAAGGACCCCTCCCCTGACGCGTCCCCCGGCCAGGATCCTCAGCCGTTGAATTTCAAGGCGGGTGGTACGCCGGGTGCTCAGACTTTCGCGAAGCTCGGCGGGATTTTTGGTCGCCAGATAGCGGAACAAGCAGTTATCGTAGCCCACCAGGGATTCCTTGAGGCGATGGGCTGTGAGAATGGCCTGTAGGCGCAGGTCGAGAATTTCATGGGTAATGGAAGCCACGCGCTGTTGAGCATAGAGGCTGGAGAATAAGCAGACAGAGACAGCCAATAGAGTGGTGACTGCGGCCAGGTAAATCCGGCCCGTCAGCGAGAGGCTGGTGGTGAGAATTCTGTGCAGACGATTATGAAATGCATCGCTCATAATTTCTCCCGTAATTTTTCAGCCTCGTATAAAAAAGGCGGGGTGTGCCAGGTTGTTTTAGTGAGAGGGGATTGCTGCTTGTCAGAGACTTGAAAAATGAAGGACCGGTTGACCACGTAATGGGTCCGCCGGTCCTATGCCCCGGCAACCTGGCTACCCAGTCGTCACTTTATGTGCGTTGGGCCCTCGGCTTTGCGTGTCCGCTTTTGGCGGATTTGCCTTTGATCAGGGCGAATACGTCCCTACTCCAAGCTTAACCCCGAAGATCCCCAATTGTCAAGGGGGGTCCTGGAATTACCCCGGATGCTGGGGTCCTTTTTCCATGGAGAGGGCTTTTGGCGAGGTTCTTGTTGGAAAGGACTTGGCGGGATTAACGTTTGACGGCCTGGTGCGTGCTCGAATGCTCGGTGGCCCGGACGGTGTTTGAGAGAAGCATGGCCACTGTCATGACGCCCACCCCGCCAGGGACGGGCGTGATCCAGGAAGCGATTTCTTTGGCGGGGATGAAATCCACGTCCCCCTTGAGGCCGGTTTCTGTCCGGGTGATGCCCACGTCGATGACCACTGCGCCGGGCTTGACCATCTCCGCTTTGATCATCCCCGCTTTGCCAACGGCGGCCAGAAGAAGGTCGCCCTGGCGGGTGATGGAGGAGAGGTCTGCGGATCGGCTGTGGCAGATCGTGACCGTGGCATCGAGCGCCAGGAGCAGCTGGGCCAGAGGCTTTCCCACCAGAGACGAGCGGCCGACAATAACGGCATGCCGGCCCGCAACGGGCAGGTTGTAGTGCTTGAGCAATTCAATCACGCCGAAGGGCGTGCAGGGGATCGAGAAATCCCCTTCCTGAATGTCCTTCCAGTTCTTTGCCCGGAAAAGTTTGCCTTGATTGATGGGGTGCAGTCCGTCGGCGTCCTTGGCGGGATCAAGCCGCTGGACCAGTTTTTCCGGGTTCAGGTGGCCCGGCAGCGGTAATTGGATGATAATGCCGTGAACCTTCGGATCCCGGTTGAGCTCGTCAATCACTCCCAGGGCTTCGGCTTCCGAGACATCCTTGGGCAGCGGCTTGTGAATAGAAGACATGCCCACGCGCGCACAGGCTTTGATTTTGTGGCCGACATAGACATGGGAGGCGGGATCGTCTCCAATCAATACGGTGGCCAGGCCCGGCATGATTCCGGAAGCCGCCAGTTTTTCCACGCGCGTTTTAAGATTCTGAAAAACAACTTCAGCGACTACTTTCCCGTCAATAATTTGTGCAGTCATGGGGATATCCTCTAATGAATGATGGGGTCAGTGCCCTGGAGCTTCAAGAGGCCGGCCGCCTCGGCGACTTGAGGCAGAGACTCTTCCCAGGCGACGCTCATGAGATGCACGCCATGCACCCCCTCAATGGTTTTCAGCGTTTTAAGAATCTCAACGCAAATCTTTTTGCCTTCCTCCACCGGGTCGGCTGACTTCTCCATTCTTTGAATGAAGGAGTCCGGCACATAGTTGCCCGGCACATTTTCAGCCAGATAATGGATGGCTTTGACGGATTTGACAGGCATGACCCCGGCGAGAATGTGGGCGCGCTGATGCAGGCCGGAACGTCTGACGGCTTCCATCCAATTCTGGAATCCTTCCATATCGAAAACCGGCTGCGTCTGGAAGAACCGGGCCCCCGCCTCGTATTTTTTCTCGAGCCGTTCGATATTGCCGTCCAGGCCGCCTTTGGTGATCGGATTGGCGGCGGCGCCCAGAAAAAGCTTTGGCACCGTCCCCGGCGGGCTTTTAATCAGTTCCCCGTTAAAATACCGGCCCTCTGTGCAAAGGGCGGTTACTTTCTTCAGGAACTCGATGACCGTGAATTCGAACACGGGTTTGGCCTGGGGGTGATTTCCGAACCGCGGATGATCTCCAGTGAGGCAAAAGATGTTCTGGATCCCGAGGGCATAGGCCCCCATCAGGTCAGATTGCAGGGCGATTTGGTTGCGGTCCCGGAGGGTGAACTGGGGAATCGGCGTCAGGCCTTCCTGCAGAAGGATGGCGGCAGCCGCCAGGGGCGACATGCGGCAGACCGCCAGCTGGCTGTCGGTGATATTGATGGCGTCGAAGTGGCGAAGCCAGTTGGCTTTCTTGAGGACAATGGGGCGCGAGGCGCTGATGGGCGGCGCGAGTTCGGCCGTCACCAGGAATTTTCCGGCTTCAAGTTTTTGTTGAAATGTTGGGGTCATTTAAATTGATGTTTGCGGGTCGTTTTCCAGAACGCCGATTTTGCGCGCCAGCGTTTCCAAGTTCTCCACATCTTCACGGTTGTACCGGAGCAGCACTTCGAGCGCTTCGGCGTCTTTGTGCCGGTGATGGCGCTCCCAGAGGTTCATGGCCGCCAAACCATCAATCCCTTCGGTGTCGCGGTGGATGCCCAAGATCTGCTCGACCCGCTTGAGCCCTCCATAGAGACCATTTTTCCAGCAGTCATGCATCAGGTCTCTGTGGGCCAGGCGCTCGCCCAGATCGATGCCAAGGTGCTGTTCGATCACCGGCAAATCGAAACGGCTGCCGTTATAGGTGAATAAAGTTTCCGCGCCGTCCAGAAGCTCCAGCAAAGAATCCCTCGAGAGGTTCGGCCAAATCAGTTGCTGAGTCCCCTGCTGCGGGCGATAGACGCCGATGACGGTGATATTTCTCGACCAGCTCGTTTCGATGTCGAGAAACGCCGAGCGGGCTCTCACGTTTACCCCGGGTCTCTTTCCGGCATGAAGAGCGAAAGTTTTCCGGGCATGAGAGTAAATTCAAACCGGCGGTTCCCTGTCATGTCCAGGGTTTCTCCATCGGCCTGGAGCCATAAGTTGTCCTGGCTTTCGACCACTATAGCTTTTCCATTTAAACGCACGACCTCAGAATTCATAAGAGGCACACCCAGCCGGCCCATCGCCAGCTGCGCCAGGAGCCGAATGCGGCTCGATCGACGCACGAAAAAAGCGTCTAAACGTCCGTCCGAAGAAGAGGTGTCGGAGGCAAACTTCAGTCCCCCGTTAAAAAAGGGACCGTTGCAGATCACGCCCAGAAGAAATTCACCCTGCTGGTTCTGCCCGTCGGCTTGAAGGAGAAGGCTGTGACCCTGAAAATGCGACACGTTGCGCAAGGGTCCCCACTTTTCCCGGATGGCCCGGGGGCTGCGTCCGAAGCCGGCATTGTTGGTGAAAACCCGGGATCGTCGTTCCTGGCTTTCAGGATCCTGCCAGGCGACTTTGCCGATATCCATCCTGGCCGGCCGCGCGCTTTTCAATCCCTGAAGAGCGCTTTTGATGTCGCCGGGGCGCAGGCCCAGGTGACGCGCCAAGTCGTTGCAGGAACCGACCGGGACGAGTCCGAGGCTCGCTCGCTCCCAGAGATTGAGTTCTTCAAAACTTTGCGCCAGGCGATGAAACGTGCCGTCGCCGCCCCAGACAACGAAATTCTGAAAGCCTTCTTGCAGTCCCCAGCGCAGAATCGTTTCTGCATGGTAGGGATGCTCATGCTGGACCCAGACATACTTGTCGGGACCCAGAAGCGGCAGCGCTTCCTTGACGTCGTCGCGACAGCGTTGGCTGGGATTAAGAATGTGAAGGAGGCGGGAATCATGAGTCGCCAAAGGGCCTCCTTAGCTGGGTCGCCGGCCACGTCACTTTCGAAGAAGTTGGTAGGCCTTTTTCACGTATTTCCAGACGGCGGCCGGATTTTCCGAGAGAACCGTATCGAGGACTTCGCCGCCGTCATAGCTCCAGGCCGCCAGATAGTCCGTGCCCGGCTTGGCTGCTTCCCGAACTGCGGCGGCAATCTCATGTTCTTCGCCTTTTTTAAACTTCATTGCCTGAATCCAGATCTGGGAAGCCTTGCGGTTGTGGATGGCCGACTCGACCGTCTTTTTGCTGAAGAAGGCCACTTTCTTTTCCGGCGGTTCGGAATGAGGCATCCACCGCCAGTAGGGGTCGCAGCCGAAGATATCAAGCGCCGGCAACGCGGCCGCTTCCTGCCAGAGGGTTTCAAAGGCGGGGATTCCGGCGATGGCATAGATGCAGAGCGCGTTTCTTAAATCTTTGCCGTGGCTGAACTTCATGACGCCCGAGAGAAAGTTCTTGATTGTTTCAAGGCGGAAAATCTCAACCTCGAGGGTGAGGCGCGTGGGCTGGGCGATCCCGAAGCGCTTCTTGAATAGTTTTTTGCACAGGTCGCAGGCGCAGGAAAAAACGCCCCGAAGCTGGCCGTCGAAATCCCAGTAAATATGCGGCTCGTCCCAAAAAAGCACCTGGGCTCCGAGATCACGCACGGTGAGCACCCATTCCTTGACGAAGTGGGTGAACTCGGGGCGGTTGAGGCAGGCTTTGGGGACGACCCGGCCGTTGGAAAGGACTTGCCAGGAGTCGCGGTGCTGGGCCAGATAATTGGAATACGCTTCTCCGCCAAAGACGCCGCCGAGCCCCCAGGGATCGGCCCAGACTTCCAGGCCTTTGCGCCGGGTCGCCAGGAATATCTTTTCCAGGGCTGATTTGTGGTAGGACAAATCCGTTTCACTGACGGTATGGATCACATAGTCGCAGGCTTCTGCGATGTCGTCGAGATCTTTGGCGGCGTGATTCGGCATGCGGTTGCCGAGATAAGTGACGCCGAGGTGCGGCCGTTTTTTATTGGGTGGGGTCATAGGGTTACCTGAAATTTGAGAATTGGATGGGGATGCCCGGGTCCTTTTGTTTGAGGAGGTTCATGACGACTTGCAGCTCATCTTTGGACTTGGAAGCGACCCGCACTTGGTCGCCCTGGATGGACGGAGTCACCTTCAATTTGGCCTCCTTAATGGTGGCCACGATCTCTTTGGCTTTTTCCTGCACGATCCCTTGCACGATCTTAAACTTTTGGCGCACCGTGGCTCCCTCGGCGACCTCGAGCTTCTGCTCGTCCAAGGATTTTAAAGGGAGGCCGCGCCGCACCCACTTGGACTGCAGGATATCAATGACGCTCTTGAGCTTCCCTTCGTTGTCGGAATTGAGCGTGATCTCACCCAGTTTTTTATCCAGCGACATTTGGGAGACGCTTCCTTTGAAATCAAACCGGGTGGAGATTTCCTTCATCCCCGCATTGACCGCGTCATCAGCGGCCTGTAAATCCACTTTGGAAATGATATCAAACGAAAATTCCTGCGCCATGTGAGTCCCCCCTGTCCTTCTTGATTATATTTTTTGTTTGAGCGCTTCGTCGATGGCTTTATTCGCCATCCGGTCGGCCACCCGCATTCTCGGATGTTCCCGGGGAAGATGCGTGAAAGAGTAATGCTTGAATTGAAGGAGCCGGGTTTTGACTTCTTTGTGCAGTTCCATCATGCGCGGATTCTTGAGCCGGTAAAGGCCCGTCAGCTGTTTGACCACAAGCTCGCTGTCCAGGTGGCAGGCCACGTCTTCAGCGCCCATGTCAGCGGCCTTTTCAAGACCGGCGAGCAGG
>Ga0206815_1229_pt1 | contig 12088 bp, 11 predicted proteins | sample Alteio_BWOrgCont_91_FD_152864 | JGI IMG/M metagenome (GOLD analysis project Ga0206815, IMG submission 152864) | Enriched cells from forest soil in Barre Woods Harvard Forest LTER site, Petersham, Massachusetts, United States -... | ecosystem: Environmental > Terrestrial > Soil > Temperate forest >...
ATATAATGCGGGTCAGCAAGCGGGTTTGACGGATGAGGGTTTGCGGGTTATTTTTCCTGAACAATCCGGATGGTTAGGCAAAGAACTATGGGTTCAGGTAGAAGGTTTTCGCGACGGCCACGCTTGGGCCAGTCCTGTCACCGATATGAAAGAAGGAGTTTGAATATGAGCCGAAAGCTATTCGCCGCATTTTTAGCGACTTTAGGCGTCTACGCCATTTCAACCTCGCTTTGGGCGGATTCGGCCGATGATTATTACCGCGCGGCCAATTCGTTTTTCACCAACAAAGACTATCAACGCGCTTTTGATTCTTATCAGGGAGCTGTTCCTTATGACACGAACCCTTATCGGGCTTACTTGGGCATGGGTAATTGCGAGTATTTTTTAAACGATAAAGTTAAAGCGGTCGAGTATCTTCAAAAGTCGGATGATCTTCATAAAGACGCAAAAGTTGAAGCCTTTATCGCGAAAGTCAAAACGACTATTCCTCCCCCTAAAACCCCTCTGTTTGTTAAGGCTGAGAATTTATTGAGGGATCAAAAGTATAAAGAAGCTATCCCGCTCTTAAAGGAAGTGGAGCAATATGAAACACTCAATTTAAAAGCTTTTTACGACATGGGTTATTGTTACTACCAACTGGGCCAGAAACCGCAGGCGGCGCTTAATTTCGCCTACTATGAAAATAAAACCAATGATTCGGCTGTGACCGCTATGGTCGCCAAGATGGAAGGTCAATTGTCAGAAGATGACAGGGACTGGCTTAACGATCAGGTTCAGATAGGCCCTCCTTTCTCGCAGCCCTTTCGTTACTCCGGTATTGGAATTCGTTTCGAGCCTACTTTTCAATTAACGTCTCTCAAGGATTTCAATAACGCGGTTAGCGAGATGACGCAAACAGCCAATAACTCTGGTCAGGACTCTTCTTTTTCATTTACTGCCCAAGCGGCCCCGGGTGGTTTGGGTATTGATTTGAATCCTTATCTTCAAGTGTCAGAGGATTTGGAGATAGGCTTAACCTTTGGCACTTTGTTTATCGGGCAAATGACAGCCTCTTTCACGGATCCTAATAGTCTTACAGATCCGTCAGCGGATGGAGCGATCAGCTATACGGTTCTTGAGGGTGGGATGAGTATTCGTTATGAGCTCCTTAAGCTTTATAAAAAGAAAGTTAAATTTTTCATCGAAGTTAATCCAACTTTATACCTGACCAGTCTTTCGACGGCTAATTCAGAAGTTACTACTACAACGCCCAATGCGGGTTTTGATTTCCCCTTGGTAACAGGTAATTTTTCCAGTTCGGGGTTTGGAGGACGTTTGAAACTGGGCGTGGATTGGAAACCGATACCTAATTCTATTATTTCTGGATTCCTGGGATATCAACTGGCTCAAATTCAGGGTTTCACCGGTAGTGGTATTGCCTCAGGCGGCTATTCAGGAGTTCCCAATGGAGCTCAAGTCAACATGCCGGGCCAATTAATGACCCAACAGGGACCTAATGGAACCAGAATTATTTTTGTTCCTTCCGGTACAACGGTATCCGGCGCTTCGCCTTTAACTTTAGATTTGAGCGGTGTCATTATCGGCGCTGATATGACCATACTGCTCTAATCGTGGCACTCTTCCAGTCTCGAAATCGAAACTCGCTTTCTCTTCAAGATCTTTTGACCATGCGTTTGTTTTATATGGCCAAACTGATCGGACATAAAGCTTCTTGTCATCGAGTGGGTTGGAAATCTCAAGAAACCCAAGAAGCCCGCTTTGTCGTTCTTTCAGCCGTAGGGGATATTAAAGGCAAAAACATTTTGGATTTGGGCTGTGGTTTGGGATGCTTTTACGGTTATTTAAAAGAAATGGGTTGGAAGGGCCAGTATACGGGTATGGATGTTTTAGACATGATGATCAGCGGCGCGCGCCGCCGCTTTCCGGATGCGGTTTTTGAGAAAAGAAATATTTTGTTAGACCCTCCCCGACGTCAATGGGATTATGTTTTTATCAGCGGGGTTTTTAATCACCGGGTTAAAGATAACTGGGTCTGGATTGAGGAAACCATCCGGTTGTGCTTAAAATTATCGCGTTTAGGGGTCGCTTTTAATCTTTTAGAAACTAAAGAAGATGAACACGATCCTGTCTTTTTTTACGCTAAGCGCAAAGACTTGGAACAGAAAGCGGCGCTTTGGTCCGGCGGTAACTATAAAATAGTCTCCAACTATTTGCCTGACGATATGACAGCTTATCTTTACCATTGAGGAGTTCCACCATGAATCCTGATTGTCTTTTTTGCAAAATAGTCCGTCGTGAAATACCGTCAAAAATCGCTTTTGAGGATGATCAGGTTTTAGGCTTTCACGATATTCAACCGTCGGCTCCCGTTCACATTTTGTTTGTGCCTAAAAAGCACGTGGATTCGGTGCTTCAGGTATCGGCAGAAGAACCAGTGGTTTCACTTTTGGCTGATCGCGCGGTCAAGACCGCTCAAAAACTGGGGCTTGAGCCGACGGGCTTTAGGCTTCTCATGAATTACGGGCCTGACGCGGGTCAAACCGTGCATCATTTACACCTTCATCTTCTGGGCGGCGCTAAACTCTCCCATCTTTGATGAACTGGCGGATAACCGCCTTATTTCGGCCCTTTTCCACCGCCGGGTTGCTTGACGGCTGGCTCTCTAAAGCATTAAACTCCTCCTCCCTGAAGCCTTCGGGCTCGGGGTTCCTATTTCACCCATAGAGGGGAGAGTGACCACGTGGTCGAAGTCCGTTTAGAAGATAATGAACCGATTGATAACGCTCTAAAGCGTTTTAAAAAAGTCGTTCAGAACTCGGGCCTTATTTCAGAAATGAAAAAGCGCGAGTTTTATGAGAAGCCCAGCGAACGCCGTAAAAAGCGCGAAGCCGCCGCCCGTAAGAAGGCGCGCCGTCGGGCGATGAAGTTTAACCGCGACTAATTTTTTAGTCGAACCGAGCCCGCTCCCTTCGTTGGGGGCGGGCTCTTTTTATCTGTGCACCCCTGGTTCAGGGGTAGTACCGCCCTCCCTATTTGTTCATTGAGAGGCGGCACACCTTTTCAGTTTTGGAGGCATCATGAGCGCATCCCCTTTATTCGATAAAATTAACGCTGACATTATTACGGCGATGAAGGCCAAGGCCGAAGCCGATCTATCCGCTTTGCGTATGCTGAAGTCCGCCATCAAATATAAAGAAGTTGATTTGAAACGCGAAGTCACCGATGAAGACGTGATTGAAGTTCTTTCCAAGCAAGCCAAGCAACGTAAAGAATCCATTGAGGGTTTTGAAAAAGGTGGAAGGCCTGAAGCCGCCGCCAGTGAGAAGGCCGAATTAGCCCTTATTGAAAAGTTTTTACCTGCGGCGATTAGCGAAGCCGAATTATCCCAGCTGATTGAGGAAGCGATTAAAACCAGCGGTGCGGCTGGTCCCAAAGATATGGGCAAAGTGATGGGTGTTTTGACCCCGAAGATTAAAGGTCGGGCCGATATGGGCAAAGTCAGCGGTTTGGTCAAAGCGAAACTAGGTTAAGCACCGTCTGAGTATGAATGGCTGAGGTTGTATGATTCTTTCTCCAACTTTTTATCAAGGGTCCACCCAGAAGGTCGCGAAGGCTTTATTGGGTCAGATTTTGGTTCACGAAACACCTGATGGTCTTTCGTCGGGCCGCATTGTAGAAGTGGAAGCCTACCTGCCGAAAAATGATCCGGGTTGCCACGCGGCCCGGGGTAAAACTCCCCGCAACTCCGTCATGTTTGGTCCGCCGGGATATGCTTATGTTTATTTTTGTTACGGTAATCATTTTATGTTTAATCTTGTCACTGAAAAAGAAGGTATACCAGGCGCCGTTTTGATTCGAGCGCTGGAACCACTCAAGGGACAGGACCTCATGGTTCAACGGCGGGTTAGGTTTGAAAGCCATGAATTAGGGCTAACAAATGGCCCTGGCAAATTGGTACAGGCACTGGGGATTCATCGCCTACATAATCAGTTTCCTCTTTTTAAAAAGCCTCTTTATTTAATAGAAGGCGAACGAAAAGAAAAAATCGGAACAACCACCCGCATTGGGTTGACCGAAGGCGCCGATCTGCCTTTGCGGTTCTATTTAGAGGGAAACCGTTATGTTTCCGTGAAGCCCGGAAGGGATCGATTCTCACCGGGAATGAAAAAGAAGTTGAAAGCTAAGACTCTCAGGAAAGCGGTAGTGATTTCATGAGTCGTGACGCAATCGATGGGTTTTTAACGGCCGTTGAGTTTCCAAGGCTCTTGGAAACCCTGGGGATGGATTGCCAAACCCTGGCAGGCAAAAATCATTTAAAGGAATTTTGCCCTCTGACCGATATGGCGGCAGTGGAAAGCCGTCTTCGCAAGACGAAGGAACTTGAAAAATATCTTTTAAAGAACAACGTCATTACTATTCCGGACAGCCAGTATTTTCAGTCCGCTTTTCGTGAAGCTAGAACCCGCGGCCAAATTTTGTCCGCGGAAGAATTGGCCTCGCTCAGCCGTTTTCTGGCTGATGTGGTGCGCCTCCGGCAGTCCCTATCACCCCAAGAAAGTATTCCTCCGATTTTTCAAGCCTGGTTGGACCGTCTCCATGCCCTACCGGCTTTGCGGGATTTTTTAAAAGAAAAAATCTCAGACAAGGGCGAGTTCTATGACTCGGCCTCTGCCGAGTTGAAGTCCGTGCGGGATCAATTAAAGTCGCTTCGTTCTGAAATCCAAAATTTTTATCAAAGATTTTTGCAGCGCAGTGACGCAGGCGATGTGCTCCAGGAAAAGATCGTGACTGAACGCGAAGGCCGTTTAGTGGTGCCGGTCCGCCGGGATCATCAAAGCGCGGTGCCGGGTTTTGTGCACGGCCTATCCGCCTCGGGAGCCACTTTGTTTGTGGAACCAAAGGAAATGGTCGAAAGTAATAACCTGGTTCGAGAAGCGATCTTGCGGGAAGATGAAGAAATACGAAAAATCCTCCGAGAAGCGACCCAGAGAGTTTTGGAAACCGCGGTGGAAATAGAAGGAACACTTGAGACCTGCGCGGAGATTGATACGCATGTGGCTTTGGCCCAATTCGCGTCCCAATATGACGGCCAGTTTATAGTGCCTCAGGTACAAGGGTCTTTGAAACTTCATGTGGCTCGTCATCCTCTCTTGGCGTTGGAAGCTAAGGATCAATTTCGCGAGAAGGTGATACCCCTTGATCTCGTTTTTGAAAATGAAGTGAAAGTCATTTTGGTGTCCGGTCCCAACGCGGGCGGTAAAACAGTGGGTCTTAAAACTTTGGGGCTTTCCTGTGTGATGGCTCAATCCGGATTACCGATCATGGCCCGGGCGGACAGCGCGGTTCCCTCGATCCATCATTTTGATACGGACTTACAGGACGAACAGAGTCTTTCCGACCATCTCAGTACTTACGCGGCAAAGCTGATCGCCTTAAAACGCATGATGGACAAATCCGGTCCGCAAACTCTTTATTTGTTGGATGAATTGGGAGCGGGTACGGATCCCCGGGAAGGCGGGGCTTTAGGTTTAGCCTGTCTGGAAGTGTTTCGCGAAAAGGGAGCTTTTGTTTTAGCCAATACCCATCAACCTTTGCTCAAACTTTTAACTCAGGAAGAAAAAGGCATGGCCAACGCCGCCATGCTGTTTGATGAAACCACCGGTAAGCCGACTTTTCGGCTGTTCTCCGGTATTCCGGGCCGCTCTTACGCTTTAACCTTAGCCAAACAAATGGGGTTTAGCGATGAGCTTTTGGAAAGAGCAAAAACCCATTTACCGCCCGGTGAAGCGGATCTTTCCGAATTACTGGCAAAGTTGGGCCAGGAAAAAGACGCGGCGCAAAAGGCCAAGCAAGAAGCGGAAAAAATTCGCGACGGCATCAAAAAGACCGAACAAGAACTTTTAATCGCTAAACGCCAGATTAAAGATGAAGCTAAGAATATTAAGAAGGCCGCTTTGGCGGAGGCGGAAGGTATTGTGCGCAATACCCGCCGTCAGATGGAGCATTTGATTCAAGGGGTCAAAACTCCCGTGGGTCAAAATATTAATAAAGACCGGATGAAAAACGCCAAACAGGAGGTGAATCAAAAATTGAGGAATGTGGCGCCGACACCTGAAAAAATCATTCTCGAAGTTTCTGGTTTAAAAGAAGGCGATAAGGTTTTATTTAAACCTGGCAACAGTGATGTCAAAATTATCAGTGCGGACGAGGAAAAGGGCGAGGCCGTAATCCAGATGGAAAACGGGATGAAATTGTCCTGCAAATATTCCGACTTGGGCCTGGTTTCCAAAGCCGCGCCTAAACCCAAGGCTCCGCTGCAGATTAGCGGTGTATTAAGCGCTAAATCGATGGATGAAAAGGGAAGTTTGGAAATTGATTTGAGGGGTAAAATGGTCGACCAGGCTTTGCCTTTGGTGGACAAGTTTTTGGACGACGCGCTCCTGTCCTCTCTTCCCTTTGTTCGTATTATTCATGGCAAGGGAACGGGCGCTTTGCGGGAAGCGATTCAAAAGCACTTACCGGTTCATCATAAGAATATTGAGTTCTCCATGGCCGAACCGTCTCAGGGCGGGGCGGGGGTTACAGTAGTTAAGTTTAAAAAATAGTCCGTTGAAAATCGGTTAAGGAATTTATGAAGTATTCGGATGAAATAATTCAAAGGGTTAAAGACTCCACCGATATCGTTTCTGTGGTAGGTGAATATGTCTCGCTCAAGAAAGCGGGGAATAGTTACAAAGGTCTTTGCCCTTTCCACAGTGAAAAATCGCCGAGCTTTAACGTGTCGGCTTCCCGTAATGGTTTCCATTGTTTTGGCTGCGGTAAGGGCGGCAATGTCATTACCTTCATTATGGAAATGGAGAAGATGCCTTTTCCCGAAGCTCTACGTCTCTTAGCCGACAAAGCCAACATCGCTTTACCCAAACAGGAAGAAAGCACCCGGGACCTGGCGGCGGAAAAAGTCCGTGACCGCATGCAAGCCATCAACGAGTTTGCCGGTAAGTTTTTCTACGAGCGGCTTCTTTCCCAGGACGGCCAGGCCTGCCGGGATTATTTCAAAGGCCGGGGATTTACTAAAGAAGACGCGGTGAAATACCAAATTGGCTTCGCTCCGGATGGATGGGAAGCCCTGAAAATACAGGGTCAAAAAGCTGGTTTTACCCCCTCGGAATTACTCTCCGCCGGTCTTATTGTGCATAACGAAGAAAAAAACAAGGATTACGACAAGTTTCGCAACCGGCTGATGTTTCCGGTAAAAGATAACTATGGTAGAATCATCGCCTTTGGCGGCAGAACGCTTAGCGATGAAGCGGGTCCCAAATACTTAAACTCACCGGAAACACTACTTTTTAAGAAAAGCGAATGTTTGTACCTGCTGGACATGGCCCGAGAAGCTATACGCCAGAAGGGATATGTTTTGGTTGTTGAGGGTTATTTTGACGCTTTAGCGCTTCACCATTTTGGGTTGGAAAACGCGGTGGCCACTTTAGGGACCGCATTGACGTCCCAACACGGAAGACTTTTAAAGCGCTATACCACGGAAGTGGTGTTTTCGTATGATGCGGACATGGCAGGTCAGGCGGCGGTGCTTCGAGGTTTTGAACCGCTGGTACAGGCTGGCTTGAATATTCGTGTTTTAGTCATGCCTGATGTGAAGGACCCCGACGAGTATTTGCAAAAACACTCGAAGGAAGAGTTTGAGGCGATGGTAGAGAAGGCGCCCGGGTTTTTCCGCTGGTGGGCGCAGTCGTTAAAAAAGAAGTTCCAGGGTTCGCCCGTGGAAGAGCGCATGAGAGCGCTGCAGGGTTTTGTGCCGATGATTTTGCAGATTCCGGATGAAGTGTTGGTGCAGGCCGCCTGCTCCGCCATTGAATCCGAGCTGGGGCTGGATAACCGGGATCTTTTAACAATTGTGAACACCGAACGCAAAAAAGGCGTCCGGCCTACTGCTGCGGCGAGAGTTGAGGCGCCTGAAACGTCAGCTGACACCGCGGCCAGCTCCAAACCGGTTTTTGCCGCTAACGATTTACAGATTGAAGCGGATTTTTTGGCGTTGTTGACCGAAGAAAACGGGGAGTTTGTGCCCTGGGCGGTCAACGAATTGTCGCCCGAAGTTTTCCTCGTGGAAAATTTTAGGCAACTGTTTGAGGAACTGAGCGCGGGGGATATCAAGCCGGAACAATTAAACCAGGTTCCAGAGTTGGCGCCGTCTTTTATCCGAATTGAGAACCAATCGGAGAAAAAGCACCGAGAGGCCATGTTGAATGATTTGGCTATGGCGCTGAAGAAGCGCTACATCAAGCGCCAGTTGGCAGACTTGAAATACCGGCAGGCGGAAGCGGAAAAAGCGGGGGATGTACAGCAGGCTCTGCTGTTGGCTCAGCAGATGGTGATGTTAAAGAGACAACATTCTCAAGAGGTGGAAAGTAAATGAAGCAACCAACCAAAGCTAAAGAACACGTCACTAAAATTCTCGAGGTGGGTAAAGAGAAGGGGTACATCACCTATAAACAGGTGAATGACATTCTTCCCGATGAGGTTGTCTCTTCCGAGGAAATCGACGATATCCTTTTAATGCTGGGCGAAAACGACATCAAGATTGTGGATCAGGAAGAAAAGGCCCCGGCTATTCCGGACGGCGATAAAGAAGTGGGCGCGGCTGGCGCGACGAAAGACGAAGACGAGGAAGACGGCGAAGAGTTTGAGAAAAACTTCGAGACCGCAGGCGTTGAAACCCGTATGGGCGACCCCGTTAAGATGTATTTGCATGAAATGGGCCGTATTTCCCTTTTAACCCGCGAGGAAGAAATCTCTATCGCCAAACGCATTGAAGCGGGTGAATTCCGGGTTGAAAAAGCGGTTTGGGGCGCGGCCATGGGTTTCCAGATATTGCATGACCTTTTTAATGACATCATTAAGAAAAAGAAAACCCTTCAAGAAACGATTGATCTCGATCCTTACGCGGACCTACCCGGCGGCGTGCCGGAAAAGCAAATCTATACCAAAATCCGCAAAAATAACGTCAAACTCAACGCCATGGAAAAGCAGATCAAGCAAATGCAGCATAAAGTGCATTTGAAGTCGCTTGGTGTGGAGAAACGTAAGGAGTTGGCCGAGCAACTCGACACCAAATTGATCGATTTGATCTGGTTGATTAAAGACTGCCAGTTTCAAAAGAAGGTTAAAGAACGCATGATCGGCCGTTTGCGCGAGCAGGGCGAATTGATCGAAGAACAAGAACACATTATGCATTTGCAAGAAAAGCAAATGAAGCTCACGCCTGAAGCTTATGTGAAGCTGCCCAGCTATTTAAAGCACGGTTCGCCCAGCGAGATTAAGGCTCTGGAAAAAAAGAGCAGCGCTAAGGGTGATGATTTCGAGAGAGCCTGTAAAGCCTGGGATGAAGCCCGTCATCACATTAAGAAGTTAGAAAAAGAATCGATGTCGACCCGTGACCAAACTAAGGTCATCATGAAGAGCATCCGGGTAGGCGAACGGGAAGCTTATTACGCCCGTATGGAACTGGTTGAAGCTAACTTGCGCTTGGTTATTTCCATCGCTAAAAAATATACCAACCGTGGATTGCCATTCCTGGATTTGATCCAAGAAGGTAATATTGGGTTGATGAGAGCGGTTGAAAAGTTTGAGTACCGCCGCGGTTATAAGTTCTCCACTTACGCTACCTGGTGGATTCGTCAGGCTATTACCCGCGCGATTGCGGATCAAGCCCGTACCATCCGTATCCCGGTGCATATGATTGAAACCATCAATAAGTCCATCAAGGTTTCCCGCGACCTGGTGCAGGAATTGGGCCGTGAACCGATGGCGGATGAAATCGCTGAGCGTCTTGAGATGCCGGTGGAAAAGGTTCGCGCTATTTTGAAAATCGCGCAAGAACCCATCTCGCTGGAAACGCCGATTGGCGAGGAAAAAGACAGCCATTTGGGCGACTTTATCGAAGATAAAGATGTGATTAGCCCGGCTAACGCTGCGGCCTTTGTGCTTCTTCAAGAGCAGATTTCCAAAATTTTGGGAACTTTGAAAGACCGCGAAGCGGAAGTGCTTCGCTTGCGTTTTGGGTTAAGCAACGGCTATCCGCATACTTTGGAAGAAGTCGGTAATACTTTCAAAGTGACTCGCGAGCGTGTTCGTCAAATTGAGGCCAAGGCCTTGAGAAAATTGAGACACCCTTCGAGGAGCCGTAAGTTAAAGGGTTACCTCGATTAACCAAAAAAGCTTAAAGAATTTTCAAAAAAGGGCGGGAGTCACCCCGCCCTTTTTTATTTTCGGATAAACTATGGCGACGTTACTCGAAAGAGGTTTGACATGACCGTACCCTCGCTTGGTTTTATCGCTGGTCCTGATGTTTCTAAAGAAGAATCCACTTTCGCTAGAAAGAAAGTCGATAGCTGGAAGCGAACCCAGAAATTGAGCGCTTTTTCAAACGGCGCCAACCGTATCAGCAAAACCCTCAAACAATTTCCCCGATCGATGTGGATGTTTAAACCCTCAAAAGAAAAGTGGTGTATTGGGGAGATTTTGTGGCATTTAGCGGACCAGGAAGCCAATCTTTATATCCGCTTACGCCGGGCTATCGCCGAGCCGGGAAGTCCGGTTTCGGCTTACGATCAGGATAAATGGGCCAAACATCTGGGGTACTTAATGGGTGATTTTGAGGAAGCGTGGGATATCTTGAAACTCCTCAGACGCTCCAATGCCGCTTTGTTAAAGCGTCTTCCGATCGGGGTTTGGAAAAGAAAAGTGAAACATCCCGAACGGGGACTTTTGACGGTGGAATCGTTAGTCAGCATGAATGTTTGGCATTTGGAACATCACTTAGGACAAATGGAAAAGCGTTTTAGGGATTGGAAGCTCAAAAAATAAAAAGCCCGGCTTGTGGCCGGGCTTTTTGGTTTAACTATCAGGTTTAACTGAAATTAATCAGAAATAGTCCACCGGCAGTTTTTTACGGGGCTGATCATGCGGTGTATACTTGGGTGTTTCATCCGCCAGCTTTTCCGCGGCTTTCAGGTCTTCCGAAGGTAATTCCTTTTCAATTTGAAGTTTTTGATCCGGATAGATCAAGTCGGGGTCGGTAATCTTGTCCCGGTTTGTCTTATAAATTAAAGGCCATTCAAAAGAATCGCCGTAAATGCTGGACTTTCCCGCGATAGCCCAAAGGGTATCGTGCTTTTTAACCGTGTAAGACCCAGTCGAAATCTTTTTTGAAGCGACCGTTGTCTGGCTAGGTTCCTGCGGCACGTCGGTCTGCGCTACCTTTTTGGCTCCGCAGCCGTAAAGCAAGGCGCCGGCGGCCAACAAAGATAAAGCTAAATTGAGTTTTTGATTACATTTCATTTATTTCTCCTAAATTAATTCGACCGAATTCAACTGATAGTACACTCCAATAGACGATATTAGGGTAAAAAAGCGCCTATCTTTTGTAAATAAGCTCAACAATCACGCGATTGAATATATTTTGTACGAATTGAGCCGTCTGCCGTAAAATACCACTCCGCTTTTTAAAAAGGTTATTCCCCAAAGGGAATTGTCCTAATACCACACCTAATTTTTAAAATAAAATTGGGGCATTAGCTCAGCGGTTAGAGCAGGGCACTCATAATGCCTTGGTCCCTGGTTCGAATCCAGGATGCCCCACCAAATTTACAGGCCGCCGTATTTAAAAGAGGTATTCCGTGAGTGGTTCAACGATTTATCAATTTTTAGCTTATTACCCCTGGGCTTGTGTTGTTTTAGGTGTTTATACCCTCATCGTCAGTTGCGTTTTATTAGTCGGAATGTTGATCAATCTATACAACACTCTTTTCAGGCACCATGGGTTTAGGTTTTATTATTCGGTTAAGTTTGTCATCGCGGGTGCCATCACCTGTCATTACTATGAACTTTTTTGTGACAAAGAAACCACACTTCCGCTCATTTTGGCCGATCAAGCTCAAGCTACTTTCATGATGTGTCTTTCTCTTTTGATACCTATCGCGATTTTAATAGTTTCGGAAATAATTTTGTCAAAGTTCAGTCCGAAAGAAGTGCTGTTAATCGAAAATTGGCCGTTTAAAGAAAAACTGGAAAA
>Ga0206815_1230_pt1 | contig 12037 bp, 5 predicted proteins | sample Alteio_BWOrgCont_91_FD_152864 | JGI IMG/M metagenome (GOLD analysis project Ga0206815, IMG submission 152864) | Enriched cells from forest soil in Barre Woods Harvard Forest LTER site, Petersham, Massachusetts, United States -... | ecosystem: Environmental > Terrestrial > Soil > Temperate forest > O...
GCTTCTTGAAATAATGCAGTGTATCGACAGTATAGGCAGGGGTTTTCCGGTTTAAATCATGCAAGCTGATGCGATAACCCGCCTGTCCGGCCAGCGCACGACGCAACATGCCCAGCCTGTTCTTCGAACTCGCCATGGGAACGCCTTGCTTATGAGGAGGCGTGGCAGCTGGCAGAAAAATGACTGAATCCAGATTTAACGCACGGCGGGAAACCTGGGCTACCTGCAAGTGGCCCTTATGAACCGGATCAAACGTCCCTCCAAATAAGCCCAATCTTTGCAAAGAGGAATTGGATCTATTCGCGGATCTGACCCGACCCTCTCACCACGAATTTAGTGCTGGTGAGTTCTCGCAAGCCCATCGTCCCGCGGGCATGAAGCTTGCCGGTCGAAATTCCGATTTCTGCGCCGAATCCGAAAACACTCCCATCATGCAGGCGCGTTGATGTGTTGACCATCACGCAGGCAGAGTCCACCGCCTGAAGGAAACGCTCGGCATGCGCTTTGTCTTTGGTCACGATGGCATCTGTATGACCCGATCCGTAGCGGTTAATGTGAGCGATCGCCTCATCTTCGGAATCCACCACACGAATCGCCAATATCAAGTCAAGGTACTCAGCGGCCCAGTCTTCCTCTTCGGCTGCACTGGCCGAAGGAATAAGACGCCTTGTTTCTTCATCCCCGCGAATTTCAACATGGGCCGTGGCCAAAAGCTGGGCGAGCGCAGGAAGAAAAACTCCGGCCGCTTGTTTATGGACAAGCAGCGTTTCCATGGCATTACAGACGCCGGGCCTTTGCACCTTCGCATTGAAAACTAAGGTTTTTGCCATCTCCAGATCAGCGGCCTCATCAACATAGATATGACAAGTCCCTTTGCCGTGACCTAACACGGGAACCCTTGATTGGGACATGATGTCACGGATCATTTCCTCTGATCCTCTTGCGATCACTACGTCCACAATATCTCTCAACTGAATCAACTGCGCAATGCTCTCGCGGCTGCTTGAGCCGAGAGTTTGGATAATGCCCGCGGGCAAATGAGCCGACTGCAAAGCCTCATCCATGACCTTGGCGAGAGCCGCATTTGAATCCGTCGCCTCACTGCCCCCCCGCAGTATAATCGCGTTTCCGGATTTGAGGGCAAGACCCGAGGCTTCCACGGTCACGTTAGGACGGGATTCGTAAATCATGGCGATAACGCCGATGGGAATACGGACCTTCTGAACATGCAGGCCGTTGGGTCTTTTGATATCCTCCACGATTTCGCCTAAAGGATCAGGAAGAGCAGCGATTTCAAGCAATCCTTTCGCCATGTCTGAAATCCGTGATTTATTTAAGGTTAGCCGTTCAATCAGCGCAGGAGCGATCCCGGATTCTTTCGCCGCTTCTACATCGATCTCATTCTTAAACAAAATCTCTTCGGAATCCCGAACGAGGGCTTCGGCGGCTTTCTTCAAAGCGTTATTTCTCTGCTCAGCAGAGGCCAATGCCAGCTGACGGCTGGCTGATTTCGCCAGGAGAGCCTGGCGGAGCACGAGCTCTTTAGTATCGTCTGCCACTTTCACTTACTAGGCCTCCAGAAGCTGCCTGAGAACAAATAAAAGGATTCCGCCGTGACGGTAATAGTCCCACTCGCCTGGAGTATCGATGCGGACAACAGCCTCGAACTCTCTTGTGCCGCTTGGGGTTGTTGCCTGCACCGCGACCTTCTGGCCCGACTTAAAGCTTTCCCCCAGGTCGGCAATGTCATAGGATTCCTCGCCTGTCAAACCTAAAGATTTCCAGTTTTCCCCCGGAGAAAATTCAAGCGGCAGAACTCCCATGCCCACAAGATTACTCCTGTGAATCCGCTCGTAACTTTCAGCGATGACAACTTTAACACCCAAGAGCTGAACCCCTTTGGCAGCCCAATCGCGCGAAGAGCCTGCCCCGTATTCTTTACCGGCAAGAATCACCAGGGGAACTCCTTCCTGTCCATACAAAGTGGAGGCATCGTAAATCGTTTTCACGGCGCCATCAGGCATGTGACGAGTCCAGCCTCCTTCAGTACCAGGGGCGAGTTCATTTTTAAGGCGGATGTTAGCCAGAGTTCCTCTCACCATCACCTCATGATTACCGCGGCGTGCACCATAGGAATTAAAGTCTTTGGGTGAAACGCCATGCTTGACGAGGTAACGCCCGGCGGGAGAATCGGCCGAGATGGAACCCGCCGGAGAAATATGGTCAGTGGTAATAAAGTCGCCAAGTAGAGCGAGAGCGCGAGCTTTCCGGATGCTCTTTAAAGGAGCCGGTGTTCGGGTCATGCCATCAAAGAAAGGAGCTTTGCGAATATAAGTAGAGGACCCCTTCCATTCGAAACGATCGCCGCCAGACAAAGGAATTAAATTCCAGCTCTTGTCGCCTTCGAACACATGCGCATAACGAGATCTGAATAATTCCCTGGAAACAAACCGCCCGGCGTCCCGAACCTCTTGCTGGCTTGGCCAGATATCTTTGAGGAAAACGGGTTTTCCCTGCCGGTCGTGCCCCATCGGCTCATGAACCAAATCCACTCCCATGTGACCAGCAATTGCATAAGCAACCACAAGAGGCGGAGAAGCCAGGTAATTGGCTTTGATGAGGGGTTGAATGCGTCCTTCGAAATTCCTATTCCCCGACAAGACAGAGGCCACGACAAGCCCCCCCTCTTTGACGGATTTTTCTACAGATTCGGGAAGGGGGCCTGAATTTCCAATACAGGTGGTGCAACCGTAACCCACCAGGAAAAATCCAAGTTTTTCCAACGGTTCCAGGAGACCCGCTGCCTTAAGATAATCAATGACCACCCGCGATCCAGGAGCAAGACTCGTCTTAACCCAAGGCTTAGACTGCAAACCCCTCTCTAATGCTTTCTTCGCCAAGAGTCCGGCCTGCAACATCACAGCGGGATTAGAAGTATTGGTACAACTCGTGATCGCGGCCACAACAACCGAACCATGGCTGAGCTCGCTCGCCGGGGCTGCCACGGCGGTCGCTGCATGCCCAGCCAAAATAGGTGCCGGTGCGCCTTTTTTCCCTCCTGCCATCAATCCAGGCAAAGCCAGATTGAACGATGTTTTAACCTGACCGAGAGCCACACGGTCCTGCGGACGCTTGGGGCCCGCTAGGCTTGGTTCGATATCCTTTAAATTTAATTCCAAAGTCCGGGAGAACACAGGATCAGGAGTATTATCCGTCCTAAATAAGCCCTGCTCCTTACAATAAGCTTCAACGGTCTGAATGGTTTGTTCTTCACGCCCTGTCTGGCGAAGATAGTCCAATGTCACTGCATCCACCGGAAAAAATCCCATCGTGGCCCCATATTCAGGAGCCATATTGGCGACCGTAGCACGATCAGCCAGACCCAGAGATGAAAGCCCAGCCCCGTAAAACTCCACGAACTGCCCTACCACGCCTGCCTTTCTTAAAATTTGCGTGACTGTAAGAACAAGATCTGTGGCTGTTGCTCCCTCAGGAAGCGTGCCTGTCAGTTTCATACCTACAACCTCAGGAATCAACATAGAAACTGGCTGCCCTAACATAGCCGCCTCGGCTTCAATGCCGCCCACGCCCCATCCCAATACGCCCAAGCCATTAATCATCGTGGTATGAGAATCTGTCCCCAGAAGAGAATCTGGGTAAATCAGCGGAGAGGCTCCCTGCTCGGAGAAAACTACGTTTGCGAGATACTCTAAGTTAACTTGGTGAACGATGCCTGTGCCCGGAGGAACGACGCGAAAGCCGCGCAATACATTCTGGGCCCAGCGAAGAAATTCATAACGTTCTTTATTGCGTTCAAACTCTTTCTGGACGTTGGAATCAAAAGAAGAAGATTGCCCGAAGAAATCGACTTGGACAGAATGGTCAATCACTAAATCGACCGGTTTAAGAGGATTGATTTTTTTGGGGTCACCACCCAAAGACACCAGGGAATCCCGCATTGAGGCCAAATCCACGGCACAAGGAACACCGGTGAAATCCTGCAAAATGACACGAGCCGGCATAAAAGCAATCTCACGACTGGGCTGGCCTGGAGCCCACTGCGCCAAAGCTTCGATATCCGCCCGGCTGACCAGACGTCCATCCTCATGCCTGAGAAGGTTTTCCAAAAGAATCTTAAGGGAGTACGGTAGACGGGCAATGGAAGCAAAGCTTTTTTCCCGTAAAATTCGAAGGGAATAAAACTGGGATTTGATCCCGTTAACATCAAGGGTAGTTTTTGATTGAAAGGAATTAGATGTCGCCAATTAGGTTGCCTTCACGCATGCATTTCCGTCGAGACTCTATTGTATCAATCCTGAGCTAAAGATCATAGAAATCAGAGTGGGCGGGGAGGGACTCGAACCCTCACGCTCTTGCGAACAGCGGATTTTAAGTCCGCTCCGTCTGCCATTCCGGCACCCGCCCCAGACGCTAAAACGTCTTGAATTATATCACTAATTGCTGAGGCTTAATAAAGAGACATAATTGGCAGATTACTAGAGCTACCATTACTAACTGCACAGGAACCCTAACAAAAAACTTATCTAGGCAATTACAGAAAACCCAATCCGTTTAAAATACTCAAAAGTCGGATCGTAAAACTCCGATTTACGTGTCGGGTCCTTCGGTTCACCATTTGGAATAACTATCACCATGCCCTGGCGCGCACGGGTCAGCAATACCCGATAGGCATTCTTAAGGAAGGTTTGCCTATCAGCTTTCCTAATGTAATTCCAACGATCTCCGCAAAACGATCGATACTCCCAGCTTGCTCCAGAATATCTGAGGTCGGCATCCCAAGCAACACATGCCCAATCCAACTCAAGTCCCTGCACGTGAAATTCGGTCGCTACGTCCTCGAGATAGTAAGACGAGCGAATATCCTCTTTTCCATCTAGAAACCAATGGATTGGATCCATGGGAGATTTCACATCAATTGCATGTGGTTTTAATCGCTGAGCTTGGGATGAAGCAACAATACCGTAGCGTTCCGAACCTCGAGCGCGCTGCTTGAGCCACTCCTTCGCCTTGGCAATATCACGTGTTATCGCAATTGGATATTTCGCGTCAATCGAAGCTAAAGTCGCACCAGCATCGTGAACCTGGAGATCCAATAACTGTTTAACTAATAAAGAGACGTTTTCGGCACGATAAGAGCGCATTGATACTGAGAGATGCAAATCCTCTTCGTAATAGACATTTTTACGTGAGTGAAGAGATGCCAAAACTTCCTTAGCATTATATTCGCTATCAGATAGACGCGGGGAAATATAGATGTCCCAATCATCATAAGAGCGGTTGAGCGATTCAATCCACTCCGTGATTCCAGATTCCCCGGAATTAATCTCTTGACCCCCTCCAACGAGACAAACAATGACAGCCCAGTCCTTGTGGCGATCAAGGCAAGAAATAAGAAACTCGGGTTCAGATTGATTAAAATTAACTATCCTCTTTTTTCGATGCATAAAATTGGATGTTTGTTGCAAGTTCCATGCACGCTGCGCTTCGTCAAAAAGAGCAACATGCTCCGGAGGTGGCCTTGTAACATCAATGAGACATTCGTCACGAAAATTGTGCACGTTTTGAATAAACATCTTCACTTTGCTCATCTCCACACCCTTCTTAACCTTAAATCCCCGTGCCTTTTCACGTGCCACTTTGTCGCGCGCTAGCGCTTCACGCAGAATCGCAACAAGCGGACCGTTTCCGGAAAGAAAGACGCTGTGGAGGTTGCTCTTTTCATCGATATGTTGCGTCGCAATATTAAGCCCGACCAACGTCTTTCCAGCACCGGGGACGCCAGTTAGAAAACAGATTGATTTCCGGGATTGTTGCTTCGATAAGGTGATAATTTTTGAAATTGTATTAGAACTCTGATTAAGATTGGTAGCACCCGCGTCACTCCGTGAAATGTCTATTACTGTGTGGCGAGCATAAAGCGCCATCGCCGCCTGGACAATGGTGGGGGTAGGACAATAACGTCCCTTCTCCCACCCCTCCCTATCGATGTTATCGCCATTAGAATAACGAATTACATCCTTGAGAACCTCCCCTAAAAACTCTGCATTCGTCCTAATTGGAAGAAAAACTTTATCGTCTTGTAAAGTCGGCCTGGTTTTTTCGTGGTTGGTATCAGCTTTTGTGGAAATAAGGATAGGAGCGATAAGAAGAGAATGGCTCGTCTCGTGGAAGTTTTTTAAGTCTAAGGCATAATCCCAGACCTGATCAACGGCATCGGCAGGATACTTATCCGCTCCGACTTTAAATTCAAGAACGAACACAACAGACCCAACCAAGAGGACCGTGTCGATTCGTCTGCCCATCCTGGGAATCGAATATTCAAAGTAAATCGAGCCTTGATCAGGCTTGAGTAGCTTCTTCAGGATGTGGACCTGCTCAAGCCATGCATCGCGCTGCGACTGCTCAACAGAGAACTCGCTGTTTTGGATTAATCTGCCGAGTATTTCGGTCGATGAAGTGGTAAGAAAGGAACTAATCGAATCGGAGTAATATGCACGCAACATGTTTCTATCCTAGAAAACGATTCTTACAATCCTAGGTTGAACATGCTTCCTGTTAAGCAACCTTCTCCGAGACTGAATCTAACGTGTCAATAGTAAATCCCGATCCCTTTTCTCCATACTTTCTATCCAGCTCTCGAATCCTGTCGTATGAAATAAACCGGACAGCTTCATGCAATCTAAGTTGATCATGGAACGTAGGACGTCTGAGCTCTGACATAACTTTGTCTTTACGTTCTTCGGGAGCTGCTATATAAAGTGGGTAGACAATATTTGGAGCGATGGTTTTGAGATCCGAAAGTCGCAGGAGACCAGAGTAAATTGAAGTCGAATGTTCTATTTCAAATGCAGCCTTAATCTGATAACCAAGGCGCCATACAGCATCGATATTTTCTACTGTCCTTGGAATGTCTAATCCTTCTTTAAAATCTTTTAAGGCAGTATCGCCAAGCCGATGACCCTCCCATTCCTTATTCTGGTCGCTCCGTGGAACCCAGACGTCAACTTTAGCGGCGTGGGCCAAATGAACGAGTCTCCATTGAATTTCTGTATGGTCTGTTGGTTTCTCATCCTTCTCAATTGAGAGCTTAGAGGGATCCTCTACCACTTGTGTCACTTCAGCACGATGAGCGATCTTTTTTCCTTCGTTTAACCGAATCAAAACATCATAAAAACCACCGTAGCTATTCTCAACCTTACTAACACGATCTTCGTCCACTGCCATAAGACCCTGAACAGCAAAATTTTCACTATACCCCAAGTATTTCCATAAATCTGCAGCAGGCAAATTCAACTCTTTCTCATTGATAATGAAATAAATATTCTCCCATGTCTCTCCATCAGAGTTTTCTCCCCAAAAGTTTTTTGCCAGATCAGAGTTTTTTAGTTTCCAAGCAACCTCACCAATCAATTTAATCTTTCCCTTAACGACAAACAAAATATAATCGCCAAGTTGCATTTGGTCAAATTTACGCGCATTGCCCTCAGTTGGCCTAGCACCCCAAACGGCAAAGGGAGTCTCGTGATACATACCTTTAAGAATGTCGATATCGTGATTGGGAATAAAACGAGTTAGTTCCGAAAGACGCCTCTTTTTATTGATGGTATCGATAAAATGCTGGTAGGCAACGGAACCGCTGGCAGGAACCATAAAAACCTGTTTCATAAAAGACGGAAACGCCTAATCCCTGAGATCGAAATAGAGGGGAGAATCATTTATGGTGAAGTTATAATACCACTATCGGGGGTTTGAATGGTAGGGTTCGAAAAACAAGAATAATCAAGCTAATGCTGCTACCGTACACACTCGATTTTGGACAATGTACAGGGCAAGATTAAATGCGAATTATTTCAGGTACTTTTCAGGACAGGAACCGCTATTTGTCGACTTTGCTCGTAATGCTCTGGAAGCCCGGAAACTCAGATTTCCTGATCACACTTAAAGAACCGTTGCTTTCCAAAACCGCCTCAGCAATCTCGTCTAAATTATGAAGACCCTGTCTTCTTAAAATTGTTTTTAGCTCGTGAATATTCAGGAGCTCCTTTTTGAGATTCCCCTGAATGATCTCTCCGCGGTGGATAAGAATCGTCGGCTCCCCCTGGAAAAGGGCCTCCAATTTCTTCGATTTAAACATCATGTAAGCTACAAGAACACTTAAACCGATGATCACAGCCGCCAGCACTAAACCGCCCGTAATGGAATTATCTCCACCATTCATGGCGTTCTGAACGGCATTACTGATCAGGAGAATGGCTACAAACTGGCCTGCTCCCATCTGGCCGATCTGTCTTTTCCCTCCCAGCCTCAGCAATAAGAGAACCGACGTATAAACGATTCCCGCTCGCAGCACGAAATGCCACAGAGGAAAGGATGTTATCCATAGTTGGCTAGTGATGTTTGAATTCATTCTTTCTAGTCAGCTTTATCATTCCGATTATTTGCTTATTGTAGGTTATCTAGGCAGAAAAATTCGATCTCTCTTCTAATTTTAGGTGGAATGCGAAATAGCTCGGAGGATACCTAACGACCCAGGACAATCCGGATGTGATGAGTGGCCCCATCGTCCGCTAGGAAAATGGCAGACTCGCCTCTGACGGGTCTCCCATCCATCTCGGCAGATTGAATGCCCCTTGAAACACCTTGAGGATTTTCCACTTTAATCTCATAGCGTGCAGAATGATAGCGGAAACTGATCTCATAGCTGGGCCAAGTGGGCGGAATACAGGGATCCATGCGCAAAGTCGTACCGCGCAAACGCACCCCAAGGATCCATTCCACCGCCGCACGGTACATCCAGCCGGCGGAACCCGAGTACCATGTCCATCCACCGCGGCCCGCATGGGGCGCTTCAGAATAAACGTCCCCAGCCACAACATAAGGCTCCACCTTGTAGCGATGAATGGCCGCACGGCTATTACCATGATGAATAGGATTTAAAAGGTTGAAGAGCTCAGCGGCTTTTCCCCCGTCGCCCAGAGCCGCAAAGGCGAGAACCGTCCAGATGGCGGCATGGGTATATTGCCCCCCGTTTTCGCGCACTCCCGGCAGATATCCTTTGATGTAACCGGGATTTTTAGAGGTTTTATCAAAGGGCGGGGTTAAAAGAAGAATCACGCCGTCTTCACGTCTGACCAGATGCTCTTCCACGGCGGCCATCGCACGAAACGCACGCGCCGGATCCGCCGCGCCCGAGAGAACCCCCCAGGACTGCGCGATCGAATCAATACGGCACTCCTCGTTAGCCGCCGACCCCACAGGAGTCCCGTCATCAAAATAGGCCCGGCGATACCAATCGCCGTCCCAGCCATTCTTTTCAAGAGAGGCCTTCAAGTCCCCGACATGCAGGCGCCAGCGTTCTGCACGGATGGAGTCGCCGCGCTTTTCGGCAAGTTTTGCAAACTCCCAGAGAGACGTATGAAGGAACCAGCCCAGCCATATGCTCTCCCCCTTCCCTCCCGCGCCGATCCGGTTCATCCCGTCATTCCAATCACCAGTTCCCATCAGAGGAAGTCCATGCGAACCCACAGCAAGACTTCTATCGAGGGCGCGGGCGCAATGCTCAAAGAGTGTCGCGCTCTGGTTTGATACTTTGGGCTGGAAGTAGGCATCTTCTTTTCCCTCAAGGATCGCCTCTCCTTCAATAAAAGAAACGCGCTCATCTAGGATTCTTGAATCTCCCGTCACTTCCAGGTAATGACTCACAACATAAGGCAGCCAGATAAGATCGTCAGAAATGTGCGTACGCACGCCTCGGCCTGTCGGGGGATGCCACCAATGCTGGACGTCCCCTTCGGTAAACTGGCGGCTGGCCGCCAGAAGAATTTGCTGGCGCGCCAGATCGCGGCGGGAAACAATCATCGCCATCACGTCCTGCAGCTGATCACGGAACCCGATGGCGCCCCCGGCTTGGTAGAAAGCGCCCCGGGCCCAGATCCGGCAGGCCAGGGTCTGATAAAGCAGCCAGTGGTTCACCAGGATATCCATGGATCGCTGGGGCGTCCGGATCTGGACCGCCTCAAGAACCGACTCCCACTGACCCTTCACCTCTGAGAAAACCGCATCCAGGTTCGCAGAACGGTATTTCTGCAATAATTTCACCGCATCTTCACGGCTCGACTCCTGACCCAGGAAGAAAACGACTTCTTTAGATTGCCCTGGCTGCAATATCAAAGTCGTCTGCAGCGCCGCGCAGGGGTCAAGGCCAGCCCCCACCTTCCCCGATAGATAGCGACCATACTCAAGAGCTGCGGGACGATCCAGCGTCCCATGGCGCCCGAGAAACTCAGTCCGGTCTCCGGTCCAGGACGTTTGAAGTCCTTTTAAGTCCGCAAAAGCAATTTGACCGGCGAACTCGCTGTTCCAGGCGTTCCTCGCGAATATAGCGTTCGTGGTAGAATCGTGTTCCGTCACAATGAAAGGACTTGAGGCGCTGCGCGAGACGCCGAGCACCCACTCGACATATGAGGTCACAGAAAGCCTCCGCGCGCGCCCTGAATCATTCTTGATGGTCAAACGCGAAATTTTAATCGGGTCCTTGACGGGAACATATTGAACCAATGTAAGAGCAATTCCATGAGAAGCGTGCTCGAAAATACTATACCCCAGGCCATGACGAACGGTGTAAGGCCAGGCTTCTTCCCGGATCGGCAGAAGCGTCGGCGTCCAGATATCGCCGGAGTCCGTATCGCGCAGATAGATCGCCTCGCCTGAAGGATCGCTCACCGGATCATTCGACCAGGGAGTAATCTGGTTTTCGCGGCTGTTAACCGACCATGTATACCCCGAGCCGGATTCTGAAACCTGAAAACCGAAAAGCGGATTGGAAATAACGTTCATCCAGGGAGCCGGCGTCCACTGGCCGGAACCAAGAATCGTCACGTATTCTTTTCCCTCCTGGGCAAAGCCTCCCAACCCATTGAAGAATTCCAGCACTGGCGCCCCCGCAGGAAGCTTGAGGTTCTCAAAGCGCTTGGAACGCTTCGGAAGAGGAAGCGCAACCACCCCATCCGGCTGCTCGACGCGCATCAGCTGCTCGGTCAGGCTTCCTTCGCGGCTCAAAAGAACCAGGCGCGCCGCAGTCTGCAGAAGAACCCGGTCTTCAGGCGCGAGGCGATCGGCATGCAGGAGAAAAATACGCCCGGGCGATCCCGGTGAAGCCTGCCTGAACCCCGTCTGGGTCGCCTCCACCAGATCTTCAAGCGAGGTTTGGAGCTCCTGAATATAGGAGTGGCCCTTCTCGTTCAAGATGACCAGATCCACCGCCAGATTTTTCATGTTCCAGTATTCATAGGCGCGCAGTAATTGGCGGATGATGTTGCGGTCCTCCACTTCATCGATACGGACAAGCACAATGGGAATGTCCCCTGAAATTCCGTAGGACCACAGACGGGAGGCCCCGCTCGCATTTTGCTTAAGAATATCCGGGCCAGGCCGCAAAGCCGGACTCGCATACAGGATGCGGCTGGCTAAATCCTGGAAGAGATGCGCCTCGGTAGGGTCAATCCCCAGGTAATGCTGCTGAACTTGCGCCTGAGTCCAAGCGAGAGTGGCGGTGCGTTCGAACATGGCTGGATCGTGATATTTGTCAGCTTGAATCAATGCCTGTTCGCGGGATGAGGTGACGAGGGTAATGAAACTGACTTGAACGCTGTCCCCGGGACCGACTCTTAACCGTTGCCGCAAACTGACGATCGGATCCAATACAGCGCCTGTCGTATTGGTCAGAGGCTTCCCGTCCATGACGCACATGGGGGCGCGAATCCCGCGGCCTCGACCCAGAAAGTGAGCCCGGTCCGATTCGTACTGCACGGGCCCCTCAACGTCCCCTTTGACGACAATGACGTGAGCCGCCCAGAGAGGAGTGTCCGTTGGCTGCCGGGGACGGCGAGAGCACAAGAGACTGTTCACCTCGCTCACAAACTCCGTTTGAACAAAAAGATTTGAGAAAGCCGGATGAAGACTGTCCGCCATGGGCGTCGCCAACACAACCTCGGCATACGATGTGACTTCAATCAAA
>Ga0206815_1231_pt1 | contig 11729 bp, 8 predicted proteins | sample Alteio_BWOrgCont_91_FD_152864 | JGI IMG/M metagenome (GOLD analysis project Ga0206815, IMG submission 152864) | Enriched cells from forest soil in Barre Woods Harvard Forest LTER site, Petersham, Massachusetts, United States -... | ecosystem: Environmental > Terrestrial > Soil > Temperate forest > O...
CGCTTGAAGTCTTCTTCCCCAAGCGCATCGACAACTCGCGCCTGATCAAGGCTCCCGACACCGCCCGCATCCGCGAGATGCGCATCTTCACCGCCGCCGTCACGGTCCTCTTTTCGCTCATCATGTTCTACGGCCTGCAGCACTTCAGCGCCATCGAGATCGGCTACAATGTCGAGTCGAAGAAGCAGCAGGTTGAGCAGTTGCGCGAGCAGAACCGGCAGCTCCGCCTCGCTGAAGCGCAGCTCTCGCAGCCCCGCCGCATCGACGCCATGGCGCGCCAGATGGGCCTCGTAGAGCGGCAGCCGAATCAAGTCGTGCGTGTGACGGATCGCGTTGTAGATAGCGGAGCCCCAACGCTGGCCCAAATTTCAACTTTGCCTTCGCGCTCCGCAGTTGCTATGCCCGTCGCATCCCGGTAAGCCTGCGCGCAGGAGTTCGAGTCACCGCTTTTCGGGGTACCAAGCGTGAACCAGTTCAACCCACTCAATCCCCGCGCCAACCGCAGCCGAGGCGCACAAACGGCGCAGCCGCTCCTCCGGCTGCGCTATTGGATTGTCTGTCTCGGTCTGCTGATCTGGGCCTCGCTCATCGTCTCCAAACTCTTCTGGCTCCAGATCGCCCGCCACAAAGAGTTCGTAGAAAAAGCCCAGAAGCAGCAGGAGCACACCTTTGAAGTAGCTCCGCGACGCGGCGTTCTATACGACCGCAACCTGCGCGAGCTGGCCATGACCGTGCAGGCCGATTCCTACTTCGCAGTTCCCTCCGAGATCGACGACAAACCGGCGACGGCCCATGTTCTCGCGCAAATCGTCCATGAAGGCTCGGAAGATGCCTGGACCAGCGAGCCGCAAATTCTCGCGCGCATGAACGCCTCGCGAGGATTTGCATGGATCGCCCGCCGCCTAAGCCCTGAAGCCGCAGCCAAGGTAAAAGCCCTCAATCTCAAAGGCGTCTACCCGCAGAAAGAATTCCAGCGCTTCTATCCCGATAGCGAAATAGCCGCGCAGGTCCTCGGCTACGTCGGCGTAGACGACAACGGCCTCGGCGGCATGGAACAGAAATTCGACGGCCGCCTCCACGGCGAGCCCGGCCGCATGTACGCCGCCCTGGACGCGCGCCGCCACGTCATGGGCTCGACCGAGCGCGAGCCTCAGCCAGGCGACAATCTCGTCCTCACCATCGACGAAAACATCCAGTTCATCGCCGAAAAAGCCCTCGACGCCGCCATGCTGCGCACGCGCGCCGCCAACGGCACTGTCGTCGTACAGGACGTGCATACCGGCCAGATCCTCGCCCTCGCCATCAGGCCTACCTTCAATCCCAACGACTTCCGCCACACCACGCCTGCCCTGCTGCGCGACCACGCCGTAAGCGACGTTTATGAGCCCGGCTCAACCTTCAAGCTGGCCACCTACGCCTCGGCCCTTGACCTGGGAATCGTCAAGCCCGACGACATGATTGACTGCCAGGGCGGCGCCATCACCTTCAATGGCCGCACCATCCACGACAACCAGGGTGAACATTACGGCGTCATCACCATACACGAAGCCCTTGAGCACTCCAGCGACGTAGCCGCCGTCAAGCTCGCCCTGCGCATGGGCCCCGATCGCTTCTACCAGTACGTTCGCAGCTTCGGCTTCGGCTCAAAGAGCGGCGTGGAGCTTCCCGGCGAAACCCGCGGCCTCTTGCGTCCGCCGCCCAAGTGGGGCTCAACCTCCATCGGCTCCATCGCCATCGGCCAGGAGATCGCCGTAACCCCCATTCAGCTCGTCTCCATGGTTTCGACTATCGCCAATGGCGGCGTCTTTCTGCCGCCCCACATGCTTCTCACCAGCCAGGACAAGAACGGCGGCGTCGCAGGCCAGCAAAACACGCAGCTCGCAGCCTTCCCCTTCCACGCGGGCGAAGAACTTCCCGATCCGCTGCCCACCGGTGCGCATCGCGTCATCAGCACAATGACCGCCGCGCAGATGCGCAAGATGATGGAAGGCGTCGTCCTCTACGGCACCGGCAAAGCCGCCCAGTTGAACGGCTATTCGTCAGGCGGCAAAACCGGCACCGCCCAGAAGATCGATCCTGCCACGCATACCTATTCGAAGACCATGCACTTCGCCTCCTTCGCCGGCATCGCGCCCGTCAACTCGCCTGTGATCGCAGTGGCTGTAGTTCTTGACGACCCCAAAGGCGGAGGCCTCTCTTACTATGGCGGCGCGGCGTCCGCTCCGGTCTTTGCGCAGGTTGCGCAGGATGCGCTCGAATATCTGGGCGTCCCTCATGACATCGAGATCCATGCGCCACACGCTCCCGCAAAGAACCTCACCGTCCAGGATGAAGAGCCCGTGCAGGAACACACCGGCGACGTCAATGCGCTCATCGCCGCAGTCAACGACCTGCCCGCCGACGACCCACTTCGCCAGGCAGTGAACAACGCTCGAACCCCCGCAACTCCAGCGAAAGCGCCGCTCAACACGCCCGGCAAAGACAACGAAAAGAAATCAGCAAGCCCCGCCGAGAGCGCGATAGCAGCATCAACATCGAATGCGCATCCAGCCTCATCGCCACAACCCGAGATCGTCGCCGTCTCCCTGCCCACAGGCAAGACCGTCAAGGTTCCCTCGCTGATCGGGATGCCCGTCCGTCAGGTAGTCGAGCAGGCAGCCCTCGCTGGCCTCAATCTGCAAGTAGAAGGCCGGGGCTTAGTGCGCTCGCAGCAGCCCGAAGCCGGAGCTCAAGTCCTCCCAGGCTCGCAGATCGTCGTGCACTGCGCCCGATAAGCGGCAAAGCAGCGCCAAAGGCGCGCCCTTATCCCAGTCCAGGGCAACGCCCTGGGACAGGGGCAGCATCGGAGGCCGAGGGCTGAAGGCCCGATTCATTCTCTTGTGCCGCGGACGATAGAATCGAATCCGGAATGCAATGGAACCAACTCATCCGCGATGTGGCTGCCCTTGCTCAAGGCACAAGCTCTGATATCGAAATCACCGGCGTCGAATACGACTCGCGCCGCGTGCAGCCGGGCTCAATCTTCGTCGCCATGCGCGGCGGCACCACCGATGGCAACCGCTACACAGAAGCCGCGATCCAACAAGGCGTAGCAGGCATCCTCACCGACTCACCCGAAGCCTTTGCACAACAAGCCGCCAGCCATCCCGATGTCCCGCGCCTGCTCGTCGCGCATGGCCGCAACGCACTCGCTCAAGCCTCTGCGGCATACTTCGGCCATCCCGAGCGCAAGCTCCACCCGACCGGCGTCACCGGCACCAACGGCAAAACCACCACAGCCTTCCTGATCGAAGCATTGTTGAACGCGGCAGGCCGTCCATCGATTCTCGTAGGCACAATCGAGTACCACGTTGCCGGTGAGGTTAGACCATCCGCCCACACCACCCCCGAGTCCCGCGACCTATTCGAGCTGATGGCGAGCGGAGCAAGCCTCGGCGCAACAGAACTGGTCATGGAAGTCTCCAGTCACGCCCTCGATCAAGGCCGCGTGGCAGAAGTCGGCTTTGACGTAGCCGTCTTCACCAACCTAACCCGCGATCATCTCGACTATCACCGCACCATGGAAGACTATTTCGCCGCCAAGCAACTGCTCTTCGACGGCACACGCTATCCAGCTCCCCGCGTTGCGGTGTTAAATGCGGGCGATCCCTACTCAAAACAGCTAGCGTCGTCAGCAAAGCAAGCAGGCTCCGAGATTGTCACGTATGGAGTAGACATCGCAGCAGACTGGCGAGCCGACAACATCAAGCTGACCCCGGCAGGCGCCCAGTTCAAGCTCATAACCTCTCAAGGTTCAGCCGAGCTACGATCTGCCCTGGCCGGTGAAGTCAACGTTCTGAATCTCCTGGCAGCACTGGCCGCAGCAAACGCGCGCGGAATCGCATTCCAAACGCTGGTTAACGCCGTTCCCGCACTTCGTCCAGTCCCTGGCCGCTTTCAGCCCGTAGACGCAGGCCAGCCCTTCACTGTCATCGTCGACTACGCCCACACCGACGACGCCCTCCGCAACCTCACCGCGCTGGCCCGGCAACTAGTCGGGCGAGGCCAGGGCCGCATCCTCACTCTCTTCGGTTGCGGCGGAGACCGCGACCGCACCAAGCGCCCCAAGATGGGCCAGGCCGCCGGAGAAGGCAGCGACTTCGTCATCGTCACCAGCGACAATCCCCGCTCCGAAGACCCTAATGCCATCATCGCCGAAATTCTGCCCGGCCTAGCCGCCACGCAAACGCTATATATCGTCGAACCCGACCGCGCCCGAGCCATCGCACTCGCGCTGCAACAAGCAGCCCCGGGAGACGTAGTCCTCATCGCCGGCAAAGGTCATGAGAAGGAGCAAATCCTGCGCAGCGGCCCAATATTCTTCGATGATGCGCAAGTTGCTCTTTCCGCTTTGCGCGCGCTCAGCTATCGTGGAGAACGATGAAACTTACGCTGGCCGAAGTCGCCCTCAATTGCAGCGCCAAGCTGGAAGCTCCAGCCAGCGCCACGGGAGTCGGCGCGCTCACAGCACAGGGCTACTCCATCGACTCGCGCACCGTCGCTCCAGGCGAGCTGTTCTTCGCCGTCCGCGGAGAGCGTCTCGACGGCCACGACTTCATCGCCAATGCTCTCGATCGCGGAGCCATCGCAGCTGTAGTTTCCCTGGCCCGCGTAGCGTCCTTGCCTGACAAAGTTCTCGCGTCGCCTCTGCTCATCGTCGAAGACCCATTGCAAGCCCTGCAAGCGTTAGCTGCGCACCTCCGCCGACATTGGGGCGGCCGCGTAGTAGCAGTCACCGGCAGCGCGGGCAAGACCTCCACCAAAGATGCCGTAGCCGCCGCATTGGCAGCTCGCTTTCGCGTCCTCAAGTCGCTCGGCAATCTCAACAACGGCTTCGGTCTTCCCCTGCAACTCTTGCGCCTCGAACCGGAGCATGAGTTCGCCGTCATCGAGATGGGCATGAACCATCCCGGAGAGATCGCCCAGCTCGCCCGCATCGCCGCTCCCGACTGGGGCGTAATCACCAACGTAGGCGCAGCTCACATAGAGAACTTTCCCGATGGCCAGACCGGCATCGCCCGCGCCAAGTACGAGCTTGTCGAAGCTCTCCCCGCATCCGGCGTAGCTTTCCTCAACTGCGACGACCGTTACGTAGGCCAATTCGGGCGCGACTTCCCCGGCAAAGCCGTCTACTTCGGAGCAGGCCCCTGCGCCGATCCGCAGATCACGGCCATTCGCGAGTCTAGCGATCCGGAGATAGCTTGCCTGCAAATCGACGTCCTCTCCGAGGGCCAGCCCGCAACCATGCGCTTGCCCCTGCTCGGCCGCCACAACGCCAGCAACGCCGTAGCCGCGCTAGCCGTGGCCCGCGAAGCCGGCGTGCCGCTCAACGACGCAATCCAGGCCCTCGAAACCCTCACCCCCGGCGACAAACGCGGGGAAGTCCTCACCCTGGCCGGAAAATGGGCTGGCATCACCATCATCAACGACTCCTACAACTCCAATCCCGAAGCTCTTCAATCCATGATCCAGGCGCTGGCCGCGCGTCCCGCCCTGCGCAGGATTCTCATCGCCGGAGAAATGCTTGAGCTCGGCAGCCACGCACAGGCTCTCCACTCTGCCTGTGGCCGCGCCGCCGCCGATGCCGGAATCGACATCATCGTCGGCGTCCGCGGCAACGCCGAGCATCTGGTCCTTGCCGCCACCGATGCCGCAGTCACCGGAGTCGCAGCCATCTTCCTCCCCGACGCCGAAGCCGCCGGCGCCTGGCTGAAAGAAAACCTCAAGCTCGGCGACGTAGTCCTGGTCAAAGGCTCGCGCGGCGTCCGCCTGGAGCGGGCGATCGACTGTCTCAGGCAATGACTATTGCAAAGTCACGATAGATGTACCCAAGGCCAAAGCGGCAAAGTATTTGATTTCTTTAAGGAATCAATACTCTGAACAAAGCCTTTCGGGGCACGGTTATCGTAGTTTTGCTCTAAGTCGCGACACCGGGGCGAAGCCACAGGCACAGCAAACTTCGAAAGGTTGAATACAGGGAGAAACTGTGAAAAAGATTTACTCGAAAGGTATTTCTATTTCCGCATAACCGCCCGGCGCACAGGCATTCACGGCCAAAGCGATTCTATCCAGATGGAGTCGAACTCGCGGCCATTGTGAGTTGCCAAGAATGACTAGCGCTATTTTCCGTCCTGTGAGGTTCTGCCGATAGCGGATATTCTTGTCGGTGCTGACGAGCACGTCATAGCCTGCCTCCTCAGCCCTTTGGATGAGTTCACCATTTTCCAGTTCATGCCAGCCGATCTGACGTGCATGAGTAACAACATGGCCGACGAGTACCGGCCAATGGGTCGCGGGGTACCGTTATCGAACAAGATTTTCATCAGCGAAGAGTGGCTCCTTGGCGAGACTTTCGCTGGCGAAATGAAGAACAGCTTTGACTTCTTCTGGGGTTACGTCAAAGACCTCCGTAATCTCTTGAGGAGACATGCCGGCTTCCAGGTTTTCGAAGACCGTCTTGACCGGCATACGGGTTCCGCGGAAGACCCAGGCGCCGCTCACCTTGCCGGGGATGCTTTCGACGGCTGCGCATTCAGACCACTCGAGAGTGGACATGCTTCGGCTCCTGATCCTCAGAGTATGCCAATCGTTACCCTTTGTGAACCTGGCGCGCGAGTTAGTCTCCGGTTGAATGCATTTGGAAGGCAGCAGAAGGCCCGCACTAGTAGAATCGGCTAGAACCTCTCCCGGCTTTCGGAGGCCACTTGCTTTATTGGCTGTTGTATCAAAAGCTTTTTCCGTACTTCCATCCCTTCCGCATCTTCCGCTATCTCACCTTTCGCACGGCCTTCGCCTCGCTGACAGCTCTTCTGATCGCGCTCCTGATTGGCCCCTATGTGATCGAAAAACTGCGCCAGTTCCAGGTCAGCCAGTACATCCGCGAAGACGGCCCCGAGTCGCATCAGAAAAAGACCGGCACGCCCACCATGGGCGGCGTGCTCATTGCCATTGCCATCCTGTTGCCGACGATCTTGTGGTCCGATCCCACCAATCCTTTCGTCTGGCTCGTAGTCTTCTCCACGCTGGCATTCGGCGCCGTAGGCTTTGCCGACGACTACATCAAAGTCGTCAAGCGCCGCAACCTCGGCCTCACCGCCCGGGCCAAACTGGTCTTGCAGGCGGTTGCTGCCGGCATCGTGGCCATTGCGCTCGTAGTACTGCAACAGTTCCGCATGTTTTCCACCGAGTTGACGGTCCCGTTCTTCAAGCAATTTCGCCCCGACCTGCTCTGGCACATGTGGCCAGCCACGCTTCCGCACATGGGATTTCTCGCCTTTGTACCCTTCGTCGCCTTCATCGTCTTTGTCCTCATGGGCTCCTCCAACGCAGTCAACCTCACCGACGGCCTCGACGGCCTGGCCATCGGCTGCACCATCATCGCCGCCGGGGCGTTGACCGTGCTCACCTACGTCAGCGGCCACATCGTCTTCTCCAACTACCTCGAACTGCAGCGCATGCCCATGGTCGCCGAGCTCACCGTCTTTTGCGGAGCCATGGTCGGCGCATCCATCGGCTTCCTCTGGTACAACGCCCACCCCGCCGAAGTCTTCATGGGCGATGTCGGTTCGCTCGCGCTCGGCGGAGCCATCTCGACCGTCGCCGTCATCATTCGCCAGGAGCTGCTGCTCCCCTTCATCGGTGGCATCTTCGTGCTGGAGGCGGTTTCAGTCATCCTCCAGGTAGGCAGCTACAAGCTGCGCAAGAAGCGTATCTTCAAGATGGCCCCGCTGCATCATCACTTCGAACTGCTGGGCTGGAAGGAATCGAAGGTCATTGCCCGCTTTTGGATTTTGGCGCTGGTGTTTGCATTGTTTGCACTCACCACGCTCAAACTCCGCTAGTGCGGCGCGGCCAAACAGCTTTGAGTGCCACAATTGAAATTGGCAATTCAGCGCGGGAGTCCGGATGGAGTTGAAAGGCAAGAAAGTTCTGGTCGTAGGGTTGGGCAAGTCCGGCGTCTCCGCGGCGCTGTTTCTGCGCTCGCGCGGGGCGCAGGTCACCGTCTCCGATATGCGCTCTGCCGCGGCCCTGGCCAAGGAGATCCCAACGCTTCTCGAACACGGCGTCATGGTCGAGTCCGGAGGCCACGGGCTGCTCACCTTTCGCCGCCAAGATCTGATCGTCGTCAGCCCCGGAGTTCCACTCGATACCCCAGTTTTGGCGCAAGTAAAGGCTTTTGGACTGACCATCATCGGCGAGCTGGAACTGGCGGCGCAGTTTCTCAAGGGCAATATCCTCGCCATCACCGGCTCCAACGGCAAAACCACCACCACCGCGCTCACCGGCGAAATTCTCTCAAGCGCCGGCATTGAGACCCTGGTAGGCGGAAACATCGGCGTGCCCGTAGTCGATCTCATCCCCAAAAGCACCGACAACAGCTGGTCCGTTCTCGAAGTTTCGAGCTTCCAGCTGGAGAGCACAGAGCTCTTTCACCCCCGTATCGCAGTCATCCTGAACATCACCCCCGATCATCTCGACCGTCACGGCAGCTTCGAAAACTACGCTCTCGCCAAGGAGCGCATCTTCAGCGCCCAGACCGCCTCCGACTTCCTGGTGCTCAACGCCGGCAACGCCCGTGCCGCTGCAGCAGCCACCCGAACCGTCGCCAAGGTCTACTGGTTTTCACTCGATCAATCCGTAGCGCAAGGCGCCTGGGTTCAGGATGGCCAGGTAGTCTTTCGCCTCGCCGCCAACGCGCCCATCGAGCCGGTCGTGCCCCTCAAGTCAATTCCGCTCAAAGGCGCGCACAACGTCGAGAATGTCCTCGCCGCAGTCTGCGCAGCCCGTCTCGCCGGCGCATCGGCAGAGGCGATCGGCCAGGCAATACAAAACTTCCACGCCGTCGAGCATCGCCTCGAATACGTAGCCACCGACAACGGCGTCGAGTATTACAACGACTCCAAGGCCACCAACGTCGATGCCGCAGCCAAGGCCATCGCCGCGTTTCCTGCCTGCATCCATCTCATCCTCGGCGGCAAGGATAAGAACTCCAACTACGCCGACCTCTCCGACCTGCTCCGCAAGCGCGTCAAGGCGGTCTACACCATCGGCTCTGCAGCTGAAAAAATCGAAACCCAGATTCGCGGAATGGTCCCCATCGTCCACTGCGAGACCTTGGAGAAGGCCGTCGCAGCGGCCCGAAAGGCAGCCCATCCAGGCGATGTAGTCCTGCTCTCGCCAGCCTGCTCCAGCTTCGACCAGTTCGAAAATTACGAGCATCGCGGCCGCGTCTTCAAAGAACTGGTGCTCGAACACATTGGCGCTGAAGGAGCGAGGTAGCAAGCATGGCCAAGCGCGTCGGAGTCGACAAATGGTTGTTCTTCACCACGCTCTCGCTGGTCGTGGTTGGGCTGGCCATGGTCTTTTCAGCCTCCGCCGTCATGGCCCAGGCCCGCTACGGTTCGCCCTACACCTTCCTCGGCAAGCAGGCAGGCTGGGCGCTGCTCGGCGTACTCGCCATGGTCGTCCTTATGCGCGTCGACTACCGCCGCTATAACTCGAAGAAATTTGTCTACCCCCTGCTGGGCGTCACTCTCCTGTTGTTGGTAGCCGTCTTCGCCATGCCCGGCTCGCACGCCACCCATCGCTGGATTCGCTTCGGCAGCTTCTTCACCTTCCAGCCCTCGGAGATTGCCAAACCCGTCCTCGCCATTTACTTGGCCTGGTTCCTGCACTCCCGTCTCGACTCCATTAAGGACTGGAAACACACCCTGCTTCCCGCAGTCGTTCCCGCGTTCATCTTGATTGGCCTTATCGTCAAAGAGCCAGACCTTGGCACAGCTCTCGTCCTCTTCGGCATGACCGTACTCGTTCTTCTCCTAGCCGGTATGGAGTGGCGCTACGTCCTCGGCATCTTCGCCGCCGTCGCGCCCGTGATCGCCGCGTTGCTCATCTTCGTTCCCTGGCGTCTAGCGCGCATGAGAGTCTTCCTGCATCCCGAAGCCGACCCGCAAGGCGCCGGATTCCACATCAACCAGTCCCTCATCGCCGTCGGCACCGGCGGCTGGACCGGCCGCGGCTACATGGAAGGCGTGCAAAAGCTTTTCTACCTGCCCGAGCCGCATACCGACTTCATCTTCGCCAATATCGCCGAAGAGCTCGGCTTTCTCGGCGCAATCTGCATCCTTCTGCTCTTTGTCGTCCTCGGAATCCGCGGCTTGCGCACCGTTTTTCTGCTGCGCGACCCATTTGCGCGCATCCTGGCCTTCGCCATCACCACGACGATCCTCATCCAGGCCTTCTTCAACATGAGTGTGGTTGTAGCACTCCTGCCGACCAAGGGCATTCCGCTGCCATTTATCTCCGAGGGTGGCACCTCCCTTTGCATCATGCTCGCCAGCATCGGCATCCTGCTCAATCTAACCCGTGAGATCGACTGAGTTGGCTACGGCATTGTCTCTCGCCGCTCAGACACAGAAGTGGGTGCCCCATCCTTCGCATTCTTTGCGAAGGGTGGGACACCACAAAAGCCAATCGGTACATCCAGCATGACCCCTCCCCGCATCCTCATAGCCGGCGGCGGCACCGGCGGACACATCATCCCCGCCCTCGCCGTAGCCCGCGAACTCGTAGCCCGCCACAACGCGGAAGTCCTCTTCGTCGGCACCGCCCGCGGCCTCGAATCGCGTCTCGTCCCCGCCGCCGGATTTCAACTCAAGCTCATCGAAGTCTGCCCGCTCAACAAGGTTTCACTGGCCACCCGCCTCCGCACCCTGGCCCAACTCCCGCTCAGCCTCCTCGCCTGCTCCAAAATCATTCGCAAATTCCGCGCCGACGCCGTCTTCGGCGTTGGCGGATACGCCTCCGGCCCGGCCATGGGCGCTGCCATCCTGCGCCGCGTCCCCGCCATGGCCTTTGAGCCCAACGCCGTCCCTGGCATGGCCAATCGCCTGGTCGGCAAGCGCGTCCAGGCCGCCGCCGTCAATTTTCCTCCGGCAGCCAAATGGTTTCGCAATGTCGAAGTCACCGGCATTCCCGTCCGTCCAGAGTTCTTCACCCTCACTCCGCCCCCAGCCAGCACCCCGCCGCACCTGCTCATCTTCGGTGGCTCGCAGGGTGCGCGCCTCTTCAATACCCTAATGCCGCCGCTCGTCCCGGCATTGCTCGAAGCCGTACCCGGCCTCACCCTGCTCCACCAAGCCGGAGCCCGGCACGCCGACTCGACCCGCGCCGCCTACCAAGCCTCCGGAGCCGACCCAGCCCGATGGCGCGTCGAAGCCTTTCTCGACAACATGGCCGAGCAATTTGCCGCAGCCCATCTGATCATGGCCCGCAGCGGAGCCTCCACCGTCGCGGAGCTCGCCGCCGCAGGAAAACCCTCCCTGCTCATCCCCTTCGCCGCAGCCGCCGACAACCACCAGCGCAGCAACGCCGAAGTGATGGTGGCAGCCGGACCAGCCGTAATGCTCGAAGAACAGGAGCTAAGCCAAGATCCAAATCTGCTCCTCGAAACTTTGCGCAATCTCCTCGCCAACCCATCCAGGCTGCAAAGCATGGGAGAGAAAGCACGCACCCAGGCGCATCCCGCGGCAGCAGAGCGCATCGCAGACCGCCTCGCCAGCCTCATCCAACGCCAGTAGCCATTCCTCAGCCAGATAAACACACAAAAAAGGGACGAGCCGAAGCCCATCCCTTTTTAATTTCAGCTTAGGGGCGGCTATGGTTATGGACGCGGTGGCTATGCCTACGGT
>Ga0206815_1232_pt1 | contig 11699 bp, 6 predicted proteins | sample Alteio_BWOrgCont_91_FD_152864 | JGI IMG/M metagenome (GOLD analysis project Ga0206815, IMG submission 152864) | Enriched cells from forest soil in Barre Woods Harvard Forest LTER site, Petersham, Massachusetts, United States -... | ecosystem: Environmental > Terrestrial > Soil > Temperate forest > O...
ATTTTTTCGATGTGCTGCGAGGCGGAGAGGCCGAGCGATTCGTTGGCCTGCGTCATCAGGTTGCAGATGTAGACGCGCGTGGCGCTGGAGGCGGCGAGAGCTTCGGGGATTCCGCGGACGAGAAGATTGGTGATGAGCGAGGTGTAGAGCGAGCCGGGGCCGAGGGTGATGAGATCGGCGGCGGCGATGGCGTCGAGAGTTTCGGGCAGCGGAGCGGCGTCAGCGGGAGAGAGCATGAGCTCGACGATGGTCTTGCGGCTGGCGGTGATGCTGGTTTCGCCTTCGACGAGGGAATCGTCGTCCATGCGCGCGGTGAGCGTGGCGTTGGCAGTGGTGGAAGGATAGATGCGACCGCGGATGGCAAGAATCTGCGAAGAGAGCTGCACGGCCTGCGCGAAGTCTCCGGTGATGCCGGAGAGAGCGGCGACGAAGAGATTGCCGAAGTTGTGACCCTGGAGGTCGCCCTGTGAGAAGCGGTACTGGAAGAGCTGCGAGAGCATGTGTTCATCTTCAGAAAGCGCGACCATGCAGTTGCGGACATCGCCGGGCGGAAGCATGTTGAGTTCTTCGCGGAGGCGGCCAGAGGAGCCACCGTCGTCAGTGACGGTGACGATGGCGGACAGGCGTCGGATGAGGCAGGGGAATTCGGGTTTTGCCGCGACTGACGGCCGCGCGTCAAACTGGACGTTGGAGGAGCGCGGTGTGGGAACGTAATGCTTGAGCCCGCGAAGAAGCGTGGAAAGACCCGTGCCTCCACCCATGGCGACGACGCTGAGCTGGCGGGGAGTGGGTTTAGTGGGCATTGGCTCTGACAGTTTACAGAGCGTCAGGCTTCGGGGTAGAGGAGCTCAGTGAAGCGGGGGTCTTCAGCGACGCCGTCGAAGTCGGAGTCGAGACGGGCCTGGAAGCGGTTCTGCGCGTTGAGGCGGATGGCTTCGGTGAGGTGCTCGATGCACTTGGAGTTGTCACCAGTCATGCTTGCGAGCAGCGCAAGGCCGTAGAAGGCGTAGTCGGCAGCCTTTTCCTTGAGAAGGATTTCCTGGAAGTGCTCGCGGGCATCTTCATAGTGGCCTTCGTTGAGCAAAGAGATGGCATAGTCGTAACGCTCTTCGTGGGTTTCAAACTTGGTAGAACCCTTGTCGATCTGGGCGACGCAGGCAGAGATGTACATACGTATGCGGTCGGCGAGATCGTGCGGCGCGGTGGAAAGCATGGCGTTGAAGGCGAGGTGGGCCTTCTCATACTTGCCAGCCTGCATGAGCTTGAGGGCGCTCTCATACTGGGTGAGGGTGGACTTGCGAGCGGCGGCGTCAGCGGCGGAGGTATCGCCAAGGAGGGTGCGGGGTTTGCGCACAGCTTTGAGGATGCCGGACGATTTTGTAGAGGGTGCTGTTTTGGTGGCCATACGGATTTTCTCGGGGAGGGCTGTCTGGACGTTATACGAGGCCATACGCCTGTGGGTCAACTACAAGGGATTAGAGTACAGGGTTTAAGGCTTGGGGTCTGTGTCAGAAACGGCAGTGTAAAGAACGGGGTTGAGCGTGGGATCGTTGTACATCTTGAGCTGGCGGTAGAGCTTAAAGCGGCGGCGGTTGGCGCGGATATCTGCCCAAAGCTCGGCTAGACAGCCGGCAAGATCGTCGCGCTGGTTGTTCAGGACGGTAAGACGCTCGCGGTTTCTTTCGCGATGCTCGGGCGTGGCGGAAGAGCGGCGGGTCTCTTCGTCGGTGTGGAAGATTTTGAGCGCGAGGATGGATAGTCGGTCGATGATCAGGCCTGGAGTCTCGGAGTGGAGCGGAAGACCGGGGTCGAGCGGAGGGAGAGAGTCGAGTAGATCGCGGTCGATGCGCTCGGCAAGATCGTTGCGGAGCTGATTGAGCTTGTCGATGGCGCGCTTGCAGGCGGCGATGGCCTGATCGCCGGAGAGTGGGTCGCGGGCAGCGTCTTCGCGATGCCAGAGATCGAAGTTGGCGCGGTGCTGGTCGAGAACGAGTTGCTCGAAACGCTCACCGGCTGGGGGGCGCGGAGCAGAGGGATCGTGCCAGAAGAGCGTGGCCTGATCGTGCAGACGGACGATTTGTGGGGCGGAAAGCATAAAGGCGGACAGTAGACAGTAGCGACCACCCCAGCGTACCAAGAACGCACGCTGGGGATCCCGGTAGAGAGCAGAGAGTAGAAAAAAACAAAGGCAACGGCAAAAGCAAAAGCGGGAACGCAGAGGGCGTGGAGGTTACGCAAAGGTCGCGGAGTAAAGCGAGGGATTAAATGCAAAAGGGATGCGACACTGTTGGGCATGGTGGATGAGCGTGTCCAACGGGTGCTGGTGTACCGCTTAGGGAGCCTGGGTGACCACCTGGTGGCGCTGCCGGGCTACCGGCTGGCGCGAAGGGCGTTTCCGGGGGCGGAGTTCCGGCTGTTGACCAATGTGCCGGTGAGCACGAAGGCGCCGGCAGCTGCTGCGGTGCTCGAGAACACGGGGTTGGTGCAGGGGTATTTGGGGTATTCGGTTGGGACGCGCAGTGCCTGGGAATTAGTGAAGTTGTGGTGGAAGATTGTTCGCTGGCGGCCACAGGTGCTGGTGTATCTGGCCGGGGCTCGTGGGCTGGAGACGGCGCAAAGAGACGCACGGTTCTTCAAACTATGTGGGATTGGGCGGCAGATTGGCGTGCCGCTGACCGAAGCGATGCAGGAGAACTTTTATGGTGAGGGTTCGCTTGGTGGTGTGCCGGATCGGCTGGAGCTGATGGAAGACCAGGAGCCGGAGGCGGCGCGGTTGGCAAGAAATCTTGTAGAGCTGGGCGATGCGCGGCTGGAGGATGCTGAGAGTTGGGGCTTGGAGCTTACGGCTGCGGAGATGCAAGTGGCGCAGGGGGCGATAGGGAGTGAGGTTGTGGGGCGGCCGTCAATTGCAGTGAGTGTGGGGACGAAGGTGCAGGCGAAGGATTGGGGTTGCGAGAACTGGCGGGCGCTGCTTGGGCGGGTTGCAGAACGGTTTCCGGGATATGCGTTGCTGCTGCTGGGTGCATTGGAGGAGCGCGAGGCGAGCGAGTTCGCAGCGACAGACTGGGTGGCAAAGGGTGGTGGGCCGGTGGTGAATTTGTGCGGCAAACTGTCTCCGCGAGAGAGTGGGGCGGCGATGGCGCGGGCGAAGATTTTTCTAGGCCACGATAGCGGGCCTATGCATCTGGCGGCAGCGGTTGGCACTCCGTGCGTGGCCGTGTTTTCGGGCAGAAACCTGCCACGACAGTGGTGGCCGATGGGAAAGCGGCATAGGGTGGTGTATCACCAGGTGGATTGCGCGGGATGCGGGCTGGAGACGTGCATCGAACAAGGGAAGAAGTGCATTGTGTCGATTGGCGTGGATGAAGTGATGCGTGCGGTTGAGGAGTCGATGAGTGAAGTAAGCAGTTAGCAGAAAGGTGGATTCCATGGCGGATGAACGACCGGCACTGCTTTGTATCAGCACCTATGAAAAGGGACAGGCGTTTCTGCGCGAGGCAGCGCTATTGGGTTGCCGAGTGGAACTGCTGACGGTCCACAAACTGCGCGGCGCGGACTGGCCGTGGGAATCGCTGGCCGACATCCACACGATTGAAGAAAACCTGACGCCGCAGCAGGTGCTGCCATTTATCACGCGGCTGTTCAAGCACAAAAATTTTCAACGGGTTGTTGCGCTGGATGAGTTCGACCTGGAGACAGCGGCGCTGGTGCGCGAGCACCTGCGGCTGGCAGGCATGGGTGAGACGCGGACAAGATACTTCCGCGACAAGCTGGCAATGCGCGGAGGAGCAAGGAACGGCGGCGTGCCGGTTCCGGATTTCTGCAGCGTGGCGAACCATGATGTACTGTGGGAATTTTTAAGCTCGACTGAAGGGCCGTGGTTGTTGAAGCCGCGATGGAGTGCTTCGGCGATTGGGATCCAGAAGATTGAAAAGCCGGATGACGTGTGGCCGCATCTGGAGCGGCTGGGCGATGCAGCAAGCGATCATCTCGTCGAGCGCTTTGTGCCGGGAGAGATTTATCACGTGGAAGGAATTACGTGGGAGGGTGAAGTGTTGTGGGCAGGAGCACACAAGTATGGCTCTCCTCCAATGCAGACCATGCACCAGGGTGGCGTGTTTACGACGCGAACGCTGGAGCGCAGTGGTGAAGAAGCGCGAGAGCTATTGAAGATTCATGCGAAGACTCTGAAGGCGCTGGGTATGACGAGCGGCGTGACGCACAGCGAGTTCATTCGTGCGAAGGCGGATGGGAAGTTTTATTTTTTGGAGACGGCGGCGCGCGTCGGTGGAGCGTTCATCGCCGAGGTGTCTGAGTTTGCGAGCGGCGTGAACCCGTGGGTGGAGTGGGCGCGAATTGAAGTAGCAGCGATGCGTGGAGAGAAATACCGGCTGCCTGAACTGCGCGAGGAGTATGCGGGGAGCGTGATCTGTTTGGCGCGGCAGGAGACTCCTGACCTGAGCGCATATAACGCGGCGGAGGTGGTGCACAAGATGACGAAACACCACCATGCAGGGTTGATTGTGAAATCGGCTAAAGCGGAGAGAGTGAGAGAGCTGCTGGAGGAATACGGCGAGGGGTTTCTGCGGGACTTTTATGCCCGGATGGAAGCGCCGGATAAACCGAGAGACTAGGGTTTAGGGCCAAGGGTCCAGGGCCGAGAAGGCAAAGCAAATATGGGGATTCCTCCGCTTCGCGCTGCGCGCTTCAGTCAAGATGACGATTTTTGGGTGGGCCTGGCGGCGACTCTTTGAGCCGTGTTACTTGGGTATCTAATTGATTAATGGGGTTTTGGAGGGAAGAGTGGTGAGCGGGCTGGGGCTCGAACCCAGGACCAACGCCTTAAAAGGGCGATGCTCTACCAACTGAGCTACCCGCTCGCTCTGTCTCCATGTTAGCAGAGGGAAAGAAAAGGGGTTGTGGAACCTAGGTTGATGCCGAACCGCATGTGCCAACGGTTTTCAGCATGGGATTACTTACGTTGCATTGACTTGGGTGATAGTGCCAGATAGCCTCAGCCTAACGAATTAGTGCGTCTGCAACTTTCGGTTTTGTTGCGGGCGGCCTTGGTAATTAAGCTAGTTTTGTCGCTTTATCCAGAGGAGAGGGCCTGAGTGGACGGGGAACCGGAAGCCATAGACGCGCAAACCCTGGCAGAGACGCCTGAGGACGTAGCCGTCCTATATTCGTGGGCGAACCTGCAAGGTGCGAAGTACCGCGACTTTTCGGCATCGCGGCGGGAGTACCGCGCGCAGATGCGGCATCGTGCGGCAGAGATGCAGCGGATCTCCGAGGAGCAGGCGCGCGAAGAGGCAGAGCGGGCAGCAGCCGCCTCCGAACGAGCAGCGCGCGAAGCAGAAGAGGCAGCGCGGTTCCATGCACAGTCGCTGCGACAGAGTTCAGGAACAGATGCACAGACAGAAGAGGCAGCACAGGCCAGGGCGATGCGCCATGCGGCGGAGTTGAATCGCCGTGCAGCAGCGGAGCGTATGGAAGCTTCACGGCGGGCAGAGGCAGTGGCCGCGGCGGAAGCAGCAGCGCGGCGCGAGGCCCGAGAGATGGCCGAGGCGCGCGCTTCGGCTGACCGCCAGGCAATGCGCTATGAGCAAGGCGAGACCCGGCGCAGCAGGCTGGCTGGACCGCAGCCTGATTCGCGCGTTCCGGGACAAATTTCAGATCCGTATACGGACAACACACCGCAGCAATTGCCGGGAAGAATTTTCCATCAGCCGAGCGTGAGCGAAGACGACATGCTTCCGCAGCGTCATCCGCAGCGGCGGGATGTGCGGATGATCGTGCCGCAGCCTGACCCAGCGTTGCCCAACGAGCCGGTTGGGAGGGAATATCGTGCGACAGGATCGCTGGCCGAGGATGCAGCGATTGCCGCGGCGGGTTCAGCAGCACTGGCACACGAAGTCGACAAGCATGGCAGCCCGATCTCGTACTACTACGAGCCGGAACAGCCGACGGATGCTTATCCGGGGATGTTTGGCGTGAGCACACCTGCGCCAGCGCCGGTAGTGCCGGAGCCAGTTATTCCGCAAGAGCGTCCGCGCGGATTTCAGCCGGATGAGGCAAGCGGATTCCACTCGATCTACAAAGGACCAAAGATGCCGGCCGTGGAACCGTATGCGCCGGCGTGGCTTTCCGGGCAGACAGAAGCTGCACGCACGGCAGAACCGTTGCGTCGGCCGGGATCTCCTGTGAACGATACGCTGGAGCACTCACGCGAGCGGCAGGCTTCCAAGTGGTATGCGCTCAAGGGAGTGTTCGATCCGACACATGAAGCGGCACCTGAACCGGCGCGCAACCAGGAAATGCCGGTACCGATGGTGACGGTGTTTTCGATGGCCGGCGGGACGGGTAAGACGAGCCTGGTAGCGACACTGGGACGAGCGCTTTCGGCTTCCGGTGAGCGCGTGCTGCTGACCGATACGACTTCGCACGGATTGCTGCCCTACTACTTTGGCGCGAGCGAACTGCGGCCGGGTGTGGTGCGGACGTTTTCTCCGCCGCCGGGAAGCGCGGATGCTCCGATTTATTTGGTGAGCTATGACGTTCCTCCGCAGCCGAGCGATCCGGCAGCGCAGGAGTGGCTGATGGATGAGCTGGCGCGCAACAGCCGCGGCCTGCAGCGCGTGGTGCTGGACCTTGCACCGAGTGCAGCATGGCTGGCAAAGCGGTTGGCGCAGTTGAACTCCGTGGTGATTGTGCCGGTGGCGCCCGATATGAATTCGGTGATCAGCCTGGGCACGGTAGAGAAATTTTTCAACGGCGTTACGGACGGTCAAGGCCGTGCGGTTCAGCCGTACTTCCTGCTGAACCAGTTTGATTCGTCGCAGCGACTGCACCTGGATGTTCGTGAAGTGATGCGGAGACAGCTGGGCGACAGGCTGCTGCCATTCGTGATTCGGCGTTCGCAATCTGTTTCCGAGGCGCTGGCCGAAGGAATGACCGTGATGGACTATGCAGGGGACGCTCCGGTAGCGACCGATTATATGAACCTGGCTTCGTGGCTGCGATCGCTTTCCATGCCCGCAGCGGCGGTATTTACGAACGCCCGATGGAGTGAGCGATGACCAGATCTCCGCTATGGAGAGAGTTTGAATCCGGCGACAACATCCTGTTGCGCTTTCTCCGTTTTCTGATTTTGTGGGGCGGGTTCGTTTGCTTGATTCTTGCAGGAATCCTGGACCTGACGTGGCCGCAGCAGGCGGTGCTGGGGCTGTTGATTGTATTGCTGGGTATCTGGATTGACCGTAGCTCGACCTCGTACCTGGTGACGCTCACGCTCATGCTGCTGAGCTGCTTCTGCACGTTCCGCTATGGGTTCTGGCGTATTTCCACGGTGATCAAGTTCTTCACCGATCCCGGCAATCAAACCTGGACATACCTGGACGCCTTCTTTATCTGGTTGCTGGTGCTGGCGGAGTGCTACGCCTTCACGATTTTGTTCCTGGGCTACTTGCAGACGATGTGGCCGTTGCGGCGCACGCCTGTGCCGCTGCCGGAAGACACCGAGTTGTGGCCGGAAGTCGATCTGCTGATTCCGACCTACAACGAGCCGCTGAGCGTAGTGAAATACACGGCGCTGGCAGCGATGAATATTGACTGGCCGGCGGACAAGCTGAATGTGTACATCCTGGACGACGGCAAGCGCGAAGAGTTTCGTGCGTTTGCTGAAGATGCGGGCATCGGATACATGACGCGCGATGACAACGCGCACGCCAAGGCTGGCAACATCAACCGCGCACTGAAGCGGCTGGATGCGCCGTTCGTGGCGATCTTCGATTCCGACCACGTTCCGACGCGCAGCTTTTTGCAGTTGACGATGGGATGGTTTGGCCGCGATGCCAAGCTTGGCCTGCTGCAGACGCCGCACCATTTTTATTCGCCTGATCCATTTGAGCGCAACCTGAACCAGTTCCGGATTATTCCGAACGAAGGCGAACTGTTTTACGGCGTAGTGCAGGACGGCAACGATTTCTGGAACGCGACGTTCTTCTGCGGATCGTGCGCGGTGTTGCGCAGGACGGCGCTCGATCAGGTTGGCGGCATTGCCGTTGAGACGGTGACCGAAGACGCACACACAAGCCTGCGCATGCAGATGCATGGCTGGAATACGGCGTACATCAACATTCCGCAGGCTGCAGGCCTGGCGACAGAGCGGCTGAGCGGACACGTGAAGCAGCGCATTCGCTGGGCGCGCGGCATGGTGCAGATTCTGCGCCTGGACAATCCTTTGTTTGCGCCGGGGCTGAGTGGAGCGCAGAGACTTTGCTACTTCAACGCGATGACGCACTTTCTGTATGCGCTGCCGCGACTAATTTTCCTTACGGCGCCGCTGATTTATCTGATCCTCGGGCATACGAACGTACCGGGATACTGGGCTGCCATCTTCGCATACGCGTTCCCTCACTTGACGCTTTCGGCGGTGACGAACTCACGCATCCAGGGACAACATCGACACTCGTTCTGGAACGAGATTTACGAGACGGTGCTGGCGCCTTATATCTTCCTGCCGACGATGCTGGCGCTTATCAACCCCAAGCTGGGCAGCTTCAATGTGACGGCCAAGGGCGGCGTAGTGAATCGCAGCTTCTTCGATGCGCGCATTGCGCAGCCGTTCCTGGTGTTGCTGTTTTTGAATTTCGTCGGATTGCTGTGTGCGATTCCGCGGTACTTTCACTTCCCGGCGTGGGGCAATGGGTTTCCGTGGCCTCTGAGTTCGATCCTGAACGTGCTTGCGAATATGTATGACGGCACGCACCCTGGAACGATCCTGATGAACGTGCTGTGGACGTGCTTCAACCTGGTTGTGCTGGGCGTGGCCGTGGCCGTGGCATGGGAGCAGCAGCAGCGCCGGCAGACAGTGCGCGTGCAGATGGCCGTGCCGGCCGGCGTGGTGCTCGCAGACGGCACTGCTGTGCAGGGTTTGACGGGCGATCTTTCGAGCGGCGGCGTAATGTTGCGCACGGACACAGAGTTGCGAGCACAGCCGGGGGACCAGGTCCGGTTGGTGTTCCCGGTGCTGGATGGCGATGCTACGCTGCCGGCGACGGTGGTGGGCGTGGATGGCCGAGTTTTGCGCGCGCACTTCGATCCGCTAACGACGCAGGAAGAAGAGGCACTGACAATGGTGCTCTACTCGCGCGCGGACACGTGGCTGGGATGGGGCGAATCACGCGATGTTGACCGTCCGCTAACGAGCTTGTGGAGGATCCTGCAGATTTCGATTTTCGGTTTGAACAGAACCGCGCGAGGGATGATGAACCAGAGAAAAGCAGCACCGAAGGGGAAGATGGCGACCAGTATTGTGCCGCTGTTGCTGATGCTGCTGGCGTTGCCGGTGATGACGCCACGACATGCCGAGGCACAGAGACATGCGAGCCCCGCACAGGGACCGCTGCAGCCGATAGGACCGGCGGTTGGCGCGGATGGAACGGTGTTGACGGTCGGCGTGCCTCAGCTTCCGGGACAGGGAAGCGATGGCGGAGTAGTAGCGAAGCCCGCAGCTCCGGGGCAGTTCGACAATTTGTTTACGCTGGCTGATGTAGGCACGCCGGAGACGATCGTGCTGCGCGGCGTGGACTCGTATCACTCGGTTTATTTTTCGGTGCCGCAGACGCAGCTGGTGAAGACGGCGACGATGCAGTTGAAGTTCCACTTTTCGCCAGGCTTGCTGCCGGCGCTGAGCCATCTGAAGGTGAGCCTGAACGGAACACTTTTCGCTACGCTGCCTGTGGTGCAGCAACCGACGGTGATTGGGACGGATGAGAACGACCTGACTCAGGATGAAAAGCTGGCAAACAATGCGGCCAACGTAGTGCGCTATGGCAACAACAACGCACTGCTGGTAGCGACGCTGACCATGCCGGCGGACATGCTGGTGCACGACAACCAACTGACATTTGAATTTATCGGCCACTACACGCTGAACTGCGAAGATCCATCGCACTCGACTCTGTGGTCGCAAGTGGACGCAGATACTTCGATTGAACTGGCAGGAAGTCTTCTGCCGCTGCAGGACGATCTGAAGCTGCTGCCGCTGCCGTTCTATGACAGCTCGGTGAACCTGCATCCTTCCGTGCCTATTGCATTTCTGACACCGCCTTCGTCAAAGGGCTTGCAAGCCGCTGGCGTGGTGGCTTCCTGGTTCGGCGTTCTGACCGACTATAAGCCGGTGCATTTCCCGGTAAGTTGGGGGACGCTGCCGACAGGCAATGCGATTGTCATCAGTGAGAACGCGGCCGATCTGCCGCCTGAGCTGAACATGGGTTCAGTCTCCGGGCCTACGGTTGCGATGCGAACGAACCCGAAAGATCCATATTCAAAGTTGCTGATCGTGACCGGAGGCAATGCCGACGAGTTGCTAAAAGCAGCGCAGGGGCTGGCACTCCAGTTCAGCCAACTGGCAGGGCCGCAGGAGACGTTGAATGTGTCTCTGCCAAAGCAAAGTTCGCCGGATGATGCGCCGCGCTGGTTGAGCACAAGCGAGCCGACGAATATTGGCGACCTGATGCACCAGGGGGATCTGCAAGGCGACGGCAGCGAGCCGGTGCCGGTATATTTCCGCGTTCCGCCCGACCTTTATTACGGAGCCATCGAGAATCTCGAGTTTCACCTGAACTACCGGTACAACGCGATTCCGCTGGCGAATGAAAGCTCGCTGCAGGTGTTTTCAAACGGCGCCTACGTGAGCGGAACGCCAATGCCGCACACGGACAATGCGTCGGCAAATCTGTCGACGGTAATCCCGGTGCCGGTAGTCGACATGCGTCCGTTCTCGAACTCGATGATGATGAAGTTCATCTTCCAGATTGCGAAGAAGGGGCATTGCCAGGACACCGCGCCGATGAATCTGCAGGGCGCGATCCTGAAGCAGTCATACCTGAACATCAACAATATTCCTCACTGGGCCCAACTGCCGGACCTGGAAATCTTCGCGAATGCGGGATATCCGTTTACGCGCCGCGCTGACCTCTCAGATACGGCCGTTGTGCTGCCTGATACGCCACAGCCGGAAGAGATCGAGATGTACCTGACGATGATGGGACACTTTGGCGCGCAGACCGGCTACCCGGTACTGAATGTTACGGTGACCAACGCCGATGGGATGAACGGCAGCAAGGACTACCTGGTGATGGGCACGGTGGATGATTCACCGGCCATCGGAAAACTCAACAGCAGTCTGCCGGTTGCTATCAAGCAGGATGGCCTGCAAGTCCACGACACGTCCGGCTTCTTCGACCGCTTCCAGAACGCATGGTGGAAGGTGCGCAGCTCCGATCGCGTGGAGACGGGCAAGCTGGAGACGGCCGGCGGAATTCCGGACGCCATGATCGAAGGCATGGAATATTCGGGACACTCTGTGGTGCTGATTGCCCTGAAGGACAAAACCGTTATTCCGGGCTTTCTGAATGTGTTCCTGAAGACTTCACAGTCTTCAGACATTTCGCAATCAGTGAGCGTGCTGAACGGCAGCGGAACGCGCTTTGTGAGCTATCGCATTGGGAACAACGTTTATCACGTGGGTTCTCTGAGTTTCTTTCTCAAGTTGAGTTTGCTGCTGCACGCGAACCCGTGGATGATTGTGATCTTTGCCTTTATCATCTGCGTCCTGATTGCGGCCCTGTTGCGCGCGATGCTGCGGCGTCATGCGCGGCGCAGGTTGCAGGCAAGTGAGTAAGCAGTAGGCA
>Ga0206815_1233_pt1 | contig 11688 bp, 8 predicted proteins | sample Alteio_BWOrgCont_91_FD_152864 | JGI IMG/M metagenome (GOLD analysis project Ga0206815, IMG submission 152864) | Enriched cells from forest soil in Barre Woods Harvard Forest LTER site, Petersham, Massachusetts, United States -... | ecosystem: Environmental > Terrestrial > Soil > Temperate forest > O...
AAGCTTGAGGTCGCCTGACCGAACTGGTCACTACCAAAGTAGGGGTCAATACCTCCTAAGTTGGGATGATTGGCGAAGTTGAATGCCTCTGCCCTAAACTGCCCATGCAGCTTTTCGAAAATGGGGAATTGTCGCCGCAGAGCGATATCCGTTTGTACGGCTCCAAAACCTCTCACGAAGTTTCGGGGTGCATCACCATACTGACCGCTCGGAGGAAAGCTGAACGCGGCTGGATTGACGCTTCTTCGGCCAGGGTATTGCGAGCCAAACAAATAAAGCGGCACTCCTGAAACCTCGTTTAGGCCCGTCCAATAGATCTCTCCCGTGCCAGGGTCGGTTAGACTACTTCCGTTCAAAGTTACCGGGAAGCCACTTCTCGCCGTTAACTTTCCGTCAAGGCCCCACCCGCCGAAGATTGATTTCAGTAATGGCGCATTTCCTGCGGACGGAATGTCGTAGGACAATGCCGCCGAGAGTGTGTTGCGTACATCCTGGTTCGAGTTTCCGTGTTGATAGGGGAATGCAGCGTCATAAGAGCCAAAATCGAGCGCATGCGACCATGTGTACGAGGCAAGCGCCTGAAGGCCATGAGCGACCTGTCTTTGGAATTTCGCCTGAAGGGCGTTGTAACTGGAACTGAGCCCGTTCGTGAAGTCATATACGTAGCTGAAGGAGGGATTGAATTTGTCGACGCCTAAGGCTGCTTCCTCAAGTAGCTTCCTGCCATTTGCGCCGACATACGATAAGGTTAAAGATTGAGATTTACCAAAGGCCTGCTCGGAGGATTTGCGTAGACGATACCGTAGGGAGCCGTCGGCGGGTTCACAATTGGCGGGTTGATAACCGCGGGAGCAACCGGAAAGCTTGCTACTACTCCGTAGCTGTTTCCGAAGTAGCTATACGCAGAGAATCCAGGTCCATCAAAGCCATACGATCCGGTCTGTTGACCGGTATCAAAGAAAACTCCGCCTCCGCCTCGAAGAACCGTTTCATGGCCGGCGGCCGGGTTGGCAATCCAGGCGAATCCGAGGCGAGGCGCCAGGTTATACCACGACGTTTTCCATAACGGCGTTCCCTGTGGCGCCAGTTGCAAGGCCGCTAGGTCATTTAGCCCAGTGACAGAGTATGGCATAAGCCCAGATGCCACGCTTGGCGCGGGATTCACATCCCAGCGGACGCCCATTGACAGGTTCAGTCGTCGCGCGACATTCCACTCATCTTGAATGAATAAGGCGATATTCTTATAAATGGGAAAGGCGGCATTCTGCGCTACTCCGTATCCATAATCGACGCTGTTGGCGGCCACGGAGGACTCGTAGTCGTACTCATAGTATGAGTACTGTTTGTAGCGATTTATCGCCGGAGACAGCCTGCGCCAGTCAATGCCCATCTTTAGCTGATGTTTGCCTACAGAAGCGCCAAATGTATCGACCACATTCCACTGTTTTTGCGTCCCATTCTCTCTTGACTGGCTTATTCCCGGAGAATACGCATCGATATAGAAGGAGACGTTGACACTATACGCATTGCTGGTTATACCTTGCGCGTCTGCCAGACTCAGGACTTGCGCCCCGCCAAAGTTGTCAAGCGCGGAAGCGTTGGCAGACTCATTCGTGGTCAGGTTCATCCGAAAGTCATTGCTCCTATGTGACCCTATTGCTGTGATCAGGCCAGCGGTATAGGTGCGATTTGTGGATGTCAGATCATCAACAACGGAAGGACTCGATATTCCTTCGACAGAGAGTGCTGACGTGCCTCGAGTGCTGGAGGTCGACGGGGTTTCGCTGAATCGGAAGAAGAGCCGCGAGGTCGATCCGACTGTCTGATCAATTCGCAGACCGAATGAGTCCAGGTTGCTCGGGTTGGACCAACCCGCTATGTATTCAGCCAAGCCATCTCCCAAGTCTGGAGCACCTATCGTGGGCAGGGGAAAAGCGTTCAAGACTGATGCCAGCGACGATGGGGCAGATTGACGAAGGGCCAGGTCAGGCACGTAATTGACGGAAACGTCCTGAGGTTGGAGTAGACGCAACCCTTCATATGAAGTAAAAAAGAAGGTTCTATTTTTGCCGTCATATAGGCGTGGGATCACAATTGGGCCACCGAGCGTTCCACCGAAGTCGTTTTGGCGTTCCGCGCTCTTTGGCGTTTCCGGAACCGTATCGTCGTTGAACCAGCTATTCGCATCAAGTACGTCGTTGCGGAAGTAGTCAAACAGCGTGCCACGCCAGTCATTGCTTCCTGAGCGAGTGACCATAGCAAACTGCCCGCCTGGATTCCGACCGTATTCCGAAGAGTATGTGGAACTTTCTACCCGGAATTCCTGCAAGGCGTCGACGGAAACCAGGGCCTGCGTTGTTCCTAGTGCCGTCGATGCCGGCAGGGATCCGCTCAACGCGGCGGCAGTAGCAGTGCCAGAAGAACCACTGTTGGCACTTAAGCCATCAACCGTATAGTAGTTTGACTCGGTACGTTGGCCGTTTACGCTGAATTCCCCTTGAAAGCCGAGGTTGGAGGTGCTTTGGGGCGAGTTCGTTACAATACCGGGCGTCAGCAGGATGAGATCTTGAAAGCTTCGCCCATTCAGCGGAAGGTTCTCCACGAACTTACTGTCGATCACGGTGCTGACAGACCCATCGGTTGTGTTGATCGTGGAACCCCCAGCTTCAACCGTTACACTTTCCGAAGTCGCGCCGATGGGGAGGGTGAAATTCAACGCCACTGCGCTCTGGACGTTCAGAACGACGCCCGGCTTGATCATTGTCTTGAAGCCGGCCTTCGATACTTGAACGCGGTACTGACCGGGAGGGAGAATCGGGACTTCGTAGATTCCGGCCCCGTTTGTCGCACTCGAATAATGCACACTGGTCGCGTCGTTCACAATCTCGATCGCGGCTCCGGGGATGACCCTGCCTGCAGGGTCAACGACTACGCCGCTGATCGTCGCATCGGTGGATTGCGCAAGAGCCAATGTCGCTCCGCAGAGAAAAAGCAGCAGGAGGGGAAAGAAACAAAGACACTTCAAGTGGGTCTCCTCACGGGCATTGAACGAACGATGGTGCATTCGGGATACGGATGCCGCATCTCAACTGTGTCAATGATTTTGATGGAGTGATTTTCGATCTTTAACGCGGAGCGCTTTGAAGGAGGCAGGATTGAGATCGAGGTGAATTCTCAGTCGAGGCTTTCGGATTGGTTTCTAGAGCACCCTCGCCATTCAACAGGGAAGAATTGCCCATGCTCAAGTCGTCGTAAACAGACGCAATAGGGCGATCCGTCCGGTTCTCTGTACGACGGCGAGATCAGGCAAGTTCTAAACAACTTGATTGGAAATTCTGTCGATGCGATGTCTCAAGATGGAGGCCGTCTTCTGGTCAGGTCGCGAGAAGGAACCGATTGGGCGGCTGGCAGAATGGGACTTGTACTTACGATTGCGGATACCGGCAGTGGCATAGGCAAGGAAGACCTCTCTAAGATTTTTGATCCCTTCTTTACAACCAAGGGAGCTCAGGGAAATGGCCTTGGCCTGTGAGTAAGCAAACAGATCGTCACGCACCATCAGGGGACTCTGTCCGTTCGAAGTCTCCAGGGCACGGTGGAAAGCGGGGCAGTGTTTAGACTATTTCTACCCTGTGAGTTTGCGAGACAACCTAATCGAACCATGATTTGAATCAGAAATTAAACTTAGTTCCATACAAACGGACCCGCATGGCGGGCAGAGTTGGTAGTCCAACTTAGCGTTGATGCCGAGCGGGCCCCAAATAAAAAGAGCCCATCGACATGCGGATCAGCAGGTCGCTTAGCGGGTTGCTAAACGCTTCTTCAGCTCTGGCTCGGCCTTCTTCTCATCTTCCTTGCTCTTCTTAGCCGAATACTTCTCTTTGCCGGTCTTCGGAGCCCCTTCCTCGTCCCCTGGTTGAGACGATGCCTCTTGAAAGATGGGCTTTGCTGCCGCTTTGATTTTCTTCGCTGCAGCGAGCTCTTCATTCAGGTTCTCAGTGAGAAGTGCAGTCACATCAGACAGACCTAGTGTGTTCGACATGTCGATAGCCGCCTCGTATCCTGCAATCTCGTAATGCTCGGTGCGAAGGGCAGCGCCGACTATGCCGGAATCGAATGACGCACCCTCTTGGCCCTTCTCCAACGCGTCGGCGCCCTCTTCGATGACCCCTTCCATGCCGTTGCAGTGTTCTCCGGTGGGCTTTTCACCGAAGATCTCAAATACCTGCTTCAGACGCAGGACCTGTCCCTTAGTCTCTTCAAGGTGAGCCGCAAACAGTGACTTCAGTTGGGAATTCTTTGCACCTTTGGCTAGCTTCGGAAGCGCTTTCACAAGCTGATTTTCCGCGCTGTACATATCCCGCAATTCGTCGATCAGTACATCTTTGAGCGCCATCTTTGTTCCTTCTTTCAGTGACCTTCCTGCAAAAATTAGGGCCGCCAGCGCTCCGATCGGATGACTTGCAGGCCCATTTGCTTTATCGAACTACATTTGGCGATTCTGTGCTTCGATCCGTTAATTCGCTATCCAGCTCTGCTGCAGACCTTGTCTGAACAACCTCTTCTGATGACAAATCGCCATAGGTTGCACGGCCCCCAGAAGTATCCGAGGTAGCCTCGCTAGAAGAAGCGATATCCCTCGCTCCCGTACCCTTTAAAACATCTTTTGCCCGTGAAATCTCATCAGAGGTGTCGCAGTGAACGGAAAGCAATGTGCCGCCGTTCTTGACTGCGCCCTCGAAACGCTTGGCCTCATACTCAGGAATTCCCATACCCACGAGCGCTCCGACGATTCCGCCTACAGCACCGCCCACCCCTAAGCCGGCGAGAGCCCCCATGATCGGGCCAGCCGCTATCAGAGGGCCAACGCCTGGAATGGCGAGGGCACCAATTCCCGCCAGGAGACCCAGAGTTCCACCGACCACGCCACCAGTAGCTACTCCTGTTGTAGCTCCCTCGGGTGCTTTGGTGTTCTTTTCATGAGCAAAAGCTTTGGTGCTTGCATCATCGGGAAGCAAAACCGAGATGTCTGAGTCTGAAAAGCCAGTTGCGATCAGCCTGTCAACTGCCTGTTCGGCAGATGCTGCCGAAGGATAGATTCCGAATACCGCTGTGTTGTTTGAAGCCATGATTGCAAACCCCTTGCTAGTTCACATTGTGCGTTGATGGTAGGCGAGCCTACTGTTTTACAGTAAGCTGGTCGATTAGTTTGCCTTGAGAGGCGACGCCTTCTGCATCGCTCTTAACCTTTTGTTTTTCGTCTTCAGACTTGACGGGTCCCTTAAGAGTGACAGTGCCGCCGCGAACGATAACCTTGACATTATGTGCATACGTAGAAAGATCCTTGTCGGCGACAATGGCTTTGCGCACATTGGCAGCCATGAGTCTGTCAGCCTTAGTGTCAGGCTGGTTGTCGGCAGTCGTGCCTTGGTCCTTGTTCCGCGCTGAGTTATCGGGTTTGGTCGCCGGTTCCTGGGCTCGCGATGCAGGAGAAAACAACATGCCTCCCGCCAGTGCGAGTGCCATAGAGATTTGAAGGACAGTCCGTGAGTTCTTCATATTGTTCCTTGATTGTGTGACGTGGTTGGGCGTTTGAATTTGAGGAGGGTTAGGAGTTTGCTTCCCGTGCTCCGACCAACTCGCTTTTCTCAGGAGCATCCAGAGTAGGCCGACCGGCATCTTGCTTTCCTCGCTCCTCGCCGGAAATAGTTCCATCGATATCGTCGACCGATAGCCCGGGGCCCCCGTGAAGTTCCGACTCGACCGGGTGAAGACCAAAGCTCGTCTGCCAAGGACCATGCATATCGGTGTCACCCTCGCCGCCATTACCAGTTGATCCGTTGAAGTACTCGTCAACGATTCCAGGGGTGGGCCGCAATCTTCCGATAGAAAAGGGAGGTTTTTGGAGGGTTTCAAGAGCTGCTGAGAATGCCTTCATGTGCGTGATTTCGCGAGTCATCAAGAATTGCAGTGTATCGATTGTTCCTGGATCATCGGTGTGATCGATCAGGCGTTCATAGACGATCTTTGCGCGGGCTTCGGCAGCAATATTGCCACGCAAGTCGACGTCAAGCTCGCCGGTGACCTTAAGATAGTTGGCCGTCCAGGCGTTGCCCATCGAATCAAACAGTGCAACTCCACCACCACCCGCAATCGTGACTAGCGGATCAGCCTCAGCAGCCTCACGGTTGGTCTTGAGATCCTTTAGATGCATTCGGATGAGCGCACCCACAACTTCAAGATGGCTCAATTCTTCGGTTCCGATGTCCAGCAACAGATCGCGACGCGCAATGTCGTCGACGCAATTCCATCCCTGAAGGGTGTACTGCATGGCGGCGGCGAGTTCCCCATTTGCGCCTCCGAATTGCTCCAGCAGCATGTTGCCGAACCGTACGTTCGGCGTATCGACGCGCACGGAATACATTAACTTCTTAACGTGATGATACATATTTCGCTTTCCTCCAAAAAATGATCAACAATAGTTGAGATGCTCAATCCGATCGATGTCCGAAGGCGATTTTGCTTGTATTGTGAAGTTGATCCTAATTGCTCTATACAAGCACAAACTCATCTTCAGCATCGGTCGATTATGGTTGGTTCTTGATCTATTGCTGGTATTGTTGCCGCGGCTACCTCTGCTGTCCCCGACGCAGACCCGTTGCCCTCATTCAGTTTGAACATCATTTTTCTTCTGAGGGCCGCTTTCCGAACTTTACTAGCAAAAGTTTGATTTCTCATCCGAATAGCCAGAACCATTCCAACCGTCTCTCCAGCTGCGTTTGAGCGCTACGTTTGAAGATGAGTTGAAGTTCTCTTGTACTAGTGTCAGAACCCTATCGATAGGGATTGGGATCTTCTTCGCCAGAGTTCCCCGGAAGTAGAAACTCCCTGTCGCCCAGCCATTCGGGGTCAGATGGTATTCGTGTTCCCACTCTTCATAAGCCATATTTATTATTAAGATGCGATTTCGGCCAATCGTCGGGCATTCGCTCTCAATGAGGATGAAAGCACTTGCGCAGGGTGAACATCTTCCTAATGTTATGGCGCACTCACTGTCTAGTCATCAGCACATGATTTCAATGAGTTATTGAAATTGTGGTAAACCTGCATCGAAAGGCGCTTTGTCCTCGGCCTACAGCTGCTGTGTGTCCTGACTGATCAATCTGCACGGCGGTCATGCCCTTTCGCCGCCAGAAGCGCTCCAGTGTGTCTCCACTCAGGCCCTTCGCGGCTCGTTTGCAGCGATCAAGGATCATTTTCGGTTCCTGAAGCGACCTTTTGTTCCGTTGCGCGGAGAGCCAAGCTCGAAACACATCTCCGGGTCGCGCATCAAGTCGCCGTGCGGTTAAAACGAAGCCCGAAGAGGAGACCTTTCCGTTGCGACGGAGGCGCCTGGCAATCCATCTGTGAGTCCGGGGAAATTGATCTTCTTCACCAGCGTCTTGTACCTTGGCTCATCTTTCAGGGTGAGCAGGTCAAGATGCGTCAGGCAAAAGAGGACATGGGATTCACGATGCGCGTAACCTTCCTCGAGAAGTTGCAGGGCTTCTTGCTTCCTGCCCATCATGACGCAGGTCTTGGCCAATATGGTTCCCCAGAGTTTTCCAGCCAAGTAATATTGCTTTTGTTTGACATACAAATTCTTCAACAATCCGCGCTCTCCATCCCGAGCGTATCCCGCTCGCGCCGACGTGATCGTGTCTCTCAGCATCGGATCGCTCGAGATCTTCGCTGTTTTCTCGCCTTCATCCAGGTAGGCAGGATAGTCGCGAAGTTCGAATCTCAAGTACATAAGGTAATTGTGGGGTGAGAGGAACTCTGGGTCTGTGCGCTCCACTTCTTTTAGTAGTGCGATGCCCTCGTCCCTTTTCCCGGCCTGGAAAAGCATAACGCCCTTGTCGGAAAGAGTGGAGTGAGAAGTCGGGTCCAGTTCCTGGGCCTTGTCGATCTGTTCCAGGCTCTTCTGGAATTGCCCGAGAGCCGCAAAAGCGTTGGCATACCAGCGGCGAGCTACAGGGTCGTTGGGATTTAGCTGGATGGCGCGACGGAACTCTTTTTCTGCGTCCACAAAATTCCAGTTGCCGTAAAACTCGGCAAAGGCCAATGCACGGTGGGCTTCGGCAAGGGAGTCATCCAGTTCCACGGCCTTTTGGGCTGCGGCGATGGCTCGCGGATAGGCGTCGCTTTCCTGCATGGTGGAGTATTCCCGCAGCAGGTCGTAGGTATCGGCCAGCCCTACATAGGCCGGGGCATAGCCAGGGTCGTGCACGACCGACTGGGTGAAGGAATCCAATGCGCGGTTGAGGCTATCGGGAGTTCTTTGATTCCATTCGTAGCGGCCTTTGAGGTAGAGATCGCGAGCCTGGCGTTTCTCCGAATCGGAAATGGCCTGCGAACTGGTCGAACTGAGCGAACTGGTTTTGGGCTGGCTCTTGGCGAAGATCGAAGACATCGCCGGGGATATCCAGAGGTTGCGATTATGAAGCGCACCCAGTTCGACGGCAGCACCCGCAATTCCCGCCAAGATCAGCCCGGCCAACGCCCAAATCCATTTCCGTCGCGGACTTGATCCGGTGGAGGCAGCTTCCGGCGGAAGGTACAGCGAGACGGGAGCGTGCAAGGAAGCGGGAACGGCGACGATATCCTCCGGTTCCACCTCTTCCACGGGTTCCTGGATGAGAACCTCTTCCTGTTCTTTTTCCGGTTCCTGTTCCCTTTCCGGGGCCGGGCTCGATTTCAGCCACTCCGCCAGCTCTGCTGTATAGGCATAGACCGAACCACGGCCTCCGCCCGGCACACGATGGATGGGCAACCCCCGATCCGTCTCCCAGCGCTTCACGGTTCTTTCGCCCCGGCGGAGATAGGTTGCGATCTCTTTCCAGGAATCCAACCTGCTTCCCAGGTTCGAATTTTCCATTTTGGCCCGATCTGTCAGCAATGGCGGCATAGATTGGCACGATTAGGCCTCAGAAGGCGTTCGATTCTAGGCTAATTTGCCCTCATGATAGCACCTGCATATGAACTTCGCAGTGCCACCAGGGCGGCATCTTCTCCTCCCCCGGAAGAGACTCCCAGGTTCGAAGCCAGGCAGAAAGTTGCACCGGAATAGGGTGCCTGCCTGACCGGCAACTAGGAGATTTCCTGAGGAGTGTTGACATGAAGAATATTGGAAGAGTTTTGACGTTAATCGCATTGGCCTTGCTCGGGATTGGCGCGCTGCCAGCCGCTGCACAGGAAAGCTTGCTCTACAGCTTCGGAGGCGTCAGCGGCGACCCAAGCCAACCCGTCGCGGCACTGATCTCCGACGCCGAGGGCAACCTCTACGGCACCTCTCAATACGGCGGCGCGAATAGCAACGGAGCGGTTTTCGAGCTGTCACCGAAGGAGGGCGGCGGCTGGACAGAAACAGTGCTGTGGAGTTTCGACGCAGGCACCAGTGGGCAAGTCCCTTTGGGCAGCCTGGTCTTCGATAAAGACGGCAGCCTCTACGGCACGACCTCCGGAGGTGGTACGAATAACACGGGGACGATCTTCGAGTTGTCGCCCGGCGCTGGCGGCGTTTGGACTGAGAAGACTCTGTACGCGTTCGGTGCAAATTCCACCGACGGGGCTCAACCCCAGGCCAATTTGATCTTCGATAGCGAGGGGAATCTCTACGGCACGACAAAGGTAGGAACCGGCACAGGCGGCTATGGAGTGGTCTTCGAGTTGTCTCCCGGCGCTGGCGGCGTCTGGACGGAAAAGGTGCTGCATACCTTCCCCGGCACAAGTGCGGACGGCTGCTACCCCACAGGCGGGCTAATCTTCGACGCTGAGGGCAATCTCTACGGCACAGCCTCAAGCTGCGGTTCAAGTGGTGCGTTCGGCGGGGCGGCCTTCGAGTTGTCTCCCGGCACAGGCGGGACTTGGACCGAGACAGTGTTGTGGAATTTTGGCGTGATCCAGGGGGACGGCAAAGGGCCCCAGGCCTCCTTGGTTTTCGACGCTGAGGGCAATCTCTACGGCACCACCTATCAAGGCGGGCCGAATCCCCCCAACGGCGGAGTGGTCTTCGAGTTGTCCCCGGAAGGAGGAGGAGAAAACGGCGCCTGGTCAGAGAAAGTGCTGTGGGGCTTTACCGGCGGACCGGCGGACGGCCAAAACCCCTATGACACCCTGATTCTCGACGCCCAGGGCAATCTCTACGGCACCACCCTGTACGGCGGTCCCAACGGCTACGCCTCCCAGAACTGCTACTGTGGCGGAACGGCCTTCGAGTTGTCCCCCGCGACCGGCGGCGCCTGGAAGGAAACAATTCTGCACGGCTTTCTTGCCACCAGCACCGACGGGTATCAACTCTACTCTGGCCTTTTCGCCGATGCCGACGGCAATCTCTACGGCACAACTTCCGTGGGCGGCGTGTACGACGCTTCCCGATATACCAACGACGGCACGGTCTTCGAGCTCGCCGCAGCTGCCGTGCCAACCTTCTCGCCAGCCCCCGGCACCTACTTCGCGCCTCAGAAAGTAACGATCACCTCTACAACAACGAATGCGGCCATCTATTACACCACCAACGGAACTACGCCGACCACCTCGTCTACCAAGTACTCGAGTCCAATCGAAGTGTCGGCATCGGAGACCATCCATGCCTTCGCCGCAGCCGCCGGCAATCCCAACAGCGCGGTTGTCACGGCCGCGTACACCATTCTCCCTCCTCCGGTCGCGCCGACCGTCGCATTGACCCTTTCGGCGAGCAGCATCACCACGGAGCAGGCTCTCACGGTGACAGTCGCCGTCAAAGGCCCCAGCGGCGATCCAACGCCCACCGGGTCGGTGACCCTAACTAGCGGCTCCTACTCCTCTGCCGCAGTTTCGTTGAGCAGCGGAAACGGCATCATCACCGTACCGGGCAGATCACTCACCGCTGGGAGCGACACTCTGACGGTCCACTATACGCCAGACTCCGCGAGTTCCTTGAACTACATAAGCGCGACTGGAACAAGTTCTATGACGGTCACCAAGGTCACACCCTCGGTAGGCCTTACGCTTTCGTCCAGCAGCATCATCACCGGGCAAGTCCTTACGGTGACGGTCGCGGTTAGCAGCAGCAGCGGCGGTCCGACGCCTGCCGGCTCGGTGACACTAACCAGCGGTTCTTACACCTCACCGGCAGCCACACTCGCGAACGGCAGCTCCACAATCTCCATCCCGGGAGGTACGCTGGCGGTTGGAACCTCCGTGCTGACCGTAACTTACACACCCAATTCGTCAAGTTCCCCGATCTATAACGGTGCAACTGGGTCAGCTTCGGTGAAGGTTACTGCACCAGTAACAAATGGCCTGCTGTTCATTCCTGTAACGCCCTGCCGCATCGTGGATACGCGCAATGCCGCTGGAGCTTTTGGCGGTCCGGAGCTCGCTGCCAGAGCCGCGCGCACCTTCGACATTCCCCAGAGCGGCTGCGGCATTCCAACTACTGCGGTGGCCTATTCACTCAATGCGACGGTAGTGCCGATTCAAGCGCTGGGTTATCTGACCGTATGGCCTGCCGGGCAGGCGCAGCCTATTGTTTCCACGCTGAACTCGGATGGACGAGTGAAGGCCAATGCTACGATCACTCCCGCAGGAACCAATGGTGGAGTGAGCGTCTTCGCCAGCGACGCGACGCAGTTCATTCTCGACATCGATGGCTATTTCCTGTCTGCC
>Ga0206815_1234_pt1 | contig 11644 bp, 9 predicted proteins | sample Alteio_BWOrgCont_91_FD_152864 | JGI IMG/M metagenome (GOLD analysis project Ga0206815, IMG submission 152864) | Enriched cells from forest soil in Barre Woods Harvard Forest LTER site, Petersham, Massachusetts, United States -... | ecosystem: Environmental > Terrestrial > Soil > Temperate forest > O...
TGCCGAACATACGGTGAAACTCCGCAAGATTCTGGCGAGGTTGGATGTTGCCATCGCGCCAGCGGATATGGACTTACCGGGATTTCGATTGCACTCACTCCGGGGTGAGCTTGCTGGGTTTTGGGCCGTTACCGTCCGGGCCAACTGGCGAGTGATTTTTCGTTTTAAAGACCAGGATGTGTTGGACGTCGATTATTTGGATTACCACTGAAGGAGTTCTAACATGCCGATGAAGAATCCACCCCACCCCGGAGAAGTGGTATTGACCGAATGTATTGAGCCGCTTGGATTGAGTATCACGGCAGCGGCTGCGGCTCTTGGTGTGACGCGGACGACGCTGTCGGAGCTGGTCAACGGCAGGCGAGGGATCTCGGCGGAAATGGCGTTCCGACTGTCCCAGGTGTTTGGCGGGAGCGCTCAGAGCTGGCTCTTGCAGCAGGCACAATACGATCTGGCGCACCTTCGCACCGATCATTTGAAGCTGAAGCGACTGGAGTTGGCCGAAAGCTCAAGCCGGTAGCTGGTTGAAACGATCTAATCCAGTCGGATCACTTCTCCCATTCTTTCTCTGGATATGGAGGGTAGATAGTTACCGCGATTCTCGCGTTGATTTCTGCTGCGGCCTTGATCGTCTCCGCTTCTATCGCGAACCAGTGAACTGGCGGTTCCGCTCCCTTTGCGATGCCTATGTTGAGCTGGCGGATTTTGGCTGTGTCCCAGATTTCTCTGGTCTCGGTTGAAAGACCCTGAATCAGTTTGCAAAAATCGCGGATTGCTCGATCCGGACTCTTGGGAGACGGATAACTACCTAATTCAAGATGGGTCTCATAAGTGCGTTTGTGACTTCCTATGTGAAGGACATCAACCTTCTCACCCAGCGCGGAGACAAGAGGTTGCAAATCGTTCTTAGAGAATATGTCGAGGTCTACGTTTAGAAATTGGGTCGTGCCTGGAGTGCTTTCGGTGATGGATTTAGAGTTGGGCGGCATGCAAAGAGCATACCTCAGGGCCTGAAGGCCGGATTTTATTTCAATGCTCTAAATGCCTGGGCTGAAGCCCAGGCCTACCTTTCAAAACATGCAACATCGTGAATTCACGAGACGCGGGCGGGTTCGGTGCTAGGTTTTGCTGGGGCTGGGGTGTTTTGTTCGGTGTGCCAGCGCATGAGGGCGAAGCCTGCTTTGCAGATGGCGTAGGCTACCCAGACGCCGAGGCCCATGGAGGCGAGCGATGCGCATACCAGCATTACCAGATTGAAGAAATCCTGCATACTTCTCCGTTGCGTCTCTAAATTACCGTCTGAACAGGCATCCTGTCCCACATCTCAAAAGCGAGATATGGGGCACCCAATTGGTGCAAGGGCGCAATTGCTGCCCTGAATAAGGATTCTCTCAGAGAATTGAGACTGCGTTGACCCCTTGGGTGTTGACAACTAGAATACCTGAAGAGGGTTTTGCATCTTGTGACTGTCTGATCAATCCGGTTAGCACTGGCCGGTTACGACTGGATATCGAGCCCTACCCAATGCCAAGTGTCCCTCGCCCGCCTTCCCTTTTCTACTCGAAACATGACAATTACGCACATTTCGGTCCGTGGGGCGCGGCAGCATAACCTGCGCGACATCAACGTTCGCATACCTCGGAATACGCTGACGGTGGTTACCGGGCTGTCGGGTTCTGGAAAGAGCTCGCTGGCCTTTGACACTATTTATGCCGAGGGGCAGCGGCGGTACGTGGAGACGCTTTCGGCGTATGCGCGGCAGTTTCTGGACCAGATCGAGCGGCCGGATGTGGACTCCATCGAGGGGCTGAGCCCGGCGATTTCGATTGAGCAGAAGACGACCAGCCGCTCGCCACGGTCGACTGTCGGGACAATTACCGAGATCTACGACTACCTGCGCCTGCTGTATGCATCGGTGGGGACGCCGCATTGTCCGAATTGCGGGAAGGCGATTTCGCGGCAGACGGCGGAGCAGATCGTGCAGCGCATTCTGGCGCTGGGCGACGGGCAGCGGGTGGTGATTATGGCGCCCGTGGTGCGGGGGCGCAAGGGTGAGTTTCGCGAGCTGTTGGATCAGTTGGAACAGCAGGGATTTCGGGCGCGGATCGATGGCGAGCTGCGCGATCTGGCCGAGACGGTGGTGCTGGATAGGCGCAAGAATCACACCATCGAAGCTGTGATCGACCGGGTTGTGCTCAAACCGGGAGTCGAGAAGCGGCTTGAGGGGTCGGTAGCCAAGGCCTTGCAGATGGCCAATGGGCTGGTACTGATTGCCGGATCGACGACGGCGAGCACGGAGAAGGAAGAGCAGCTGTTTTCTTCATCGATGGCTTGTCCGGATTGCGGTTTGGATGTGCCAAAGCTGGAGCCGAGGAGCTTCAGCTTTAATTCGACGTTTGGGGCCTGCCCGGAGTGCCATGGGCTGGGGTCGCTCTACGATTTCGACCCGGCAAAGGTGATCACGGATTGGTCGAAGCCGCTGCTGGATGGCGGGCTGGGGCCGGGGTCGGCTTCGCAATATTTGATCAAGCTGATTCATATCGCTGCGACGCGGTATGGGATCGACCTGAAGGTTCCGTTTGAGCAGTTGCCGAACAAGCAGCAACACATTCTGGTGTATGGGCCGCCGCGGACGGAGGCTCCAAAGACGGGGTTTCATGGGATTCTTTCGTTCTTGCGCGATGGGATGGAGGACGCGAAGAGCGACGGGTATCGCGAGTACATGATGAACTTCATGTCGGCCTCAACTTGCCCGACGTGCCGTGGGAAGCGGCTGCGGCCTGAATCCCTTGCCGTGAAGGTGGGCGGGCTTTCAATCAGCGATTTTACGGGACTGTCACTGAATAGGGCGCTGAACACGGCGCGGGAGCTAACGTTCACGGCGCGTGAGGCGCTGATTGCGGAGCGGATTCGCAAAGAGGTCGTCGAGCGGCTGGAGTTTCTGGCTGGGGTTGGGTTGAGCTATCTTTCGCTGGACCGGAATGCGGCTACCCTTTCCGGCGGTGAGGGGCAGCGGATCCGACTGGCTACGCAGATTGGTTCGCGGCTGAGCGGGGTGTTGTATGTGTTGGATGAGCCTTCGATCGGCTTGCACCAGCGCGACAATATGCGGCTGATCGAGGCGTTGACCCGGCTGCGCGACCTGGGCAATACGGTGCTTGTCGTGGAACATGACGAGGACACGATTCGCGCGGCGGATTATGTGCTCGACCTAGGGCCGGGCGCGGGACGGTTGGGCGGGGCTGTGGTGGCTGAGGGAACGCCGGCGGAGATTATGGCTGCGCCGGAGTCGCTGACTGGGCGCTATCTTTCCGGTGAGGTGAGCATTCTGCATCGTGAGCGGCCTCGGGCGCTAACGGCCAAGTGGATTGAGATCCAGGGCGCCCGGGAGCACAATTTGCAGGATGTGACGGCGCGCGTTCCGCTGGGCGTGATGACGGTGGTGACTGGCGTAAGCGGGAGCGGCAAGAGCACGCTGGTGAACGATATTCTGTATCGCTCGCTGGCGCAGACGATTTATGGTTCGCGCGAAGAGCCAGGGAATCACGATACGCTCACCGGCGCTGACCAGATCGACAAGGTGATTCGCATTGACCAGTCGCCGATTGGGCGGACGCCGCGGTCGAATCCGGCGACGTATACGCAGCTGTTTTCACCGCTGCGGGATCTGTTTGCGATGATGCCCGAATCGCGTGAGCGTGGATACAAACCGGGGCGATTCAGCTTTAACGTTGCAGGCGGACGGTGCGAGGCTTGCGAGGGCGATGGGCAGCGGCGGATCGAGATGAATTTTCTTCCCGATGTGTACGTGCAGTGCGAGGTGTGCAATGGGAAGCGGTATAACCAGGAGACGCTCGCCGTTAAATTCAAGGGCTACTCAATTGCAGGGATTCTCGATCTGACAATTGAGGATGCGCTGGAAGTTTTGAAGGACGTGCCGCAGCTACGGCAGAAGTTACAGACGCTGGTGGATGTTGGCCTCGGGTATATTCATTTGGGACAGAGTGCGACGACGTTGTCGGGCGGCGAGGCGCAGCGGATGAAGCTGGCGCGGGAGCTCTCGAAGCGGCAGACGGGGCGGACGCTGTATCTGCTGGATGAGCCTACGACGGGGCTGCATTTCGACGATGTGCGCAAGCTGCTGGAGGTGCTGCATCGCCTCGCGGATCTGGGCAATTCGGTGGTGATTATCGAACATAATCTGGACGTGATTCGCAATGCGGATTGGCTGATCGATATGGGGCCGGAAGGCGGCGAGGATGGGGGACGCGTGATTGCCGAGGGAAGGCCAGCGCAAGTGGCTGCCGTGGCGGGGTCGTTTACGGGCGAGTTTCTGGCGCGATACTATGCCGAGCATGGGGCTCCGGCGGAGGCTTTGCCAGAAGTGACGGTCGGGGAGGTTGCGGTTGAGATTGCCGAAGCAAAACCGAAGCGGGCGGCATCCAAGAAAGTTGGGAAATCTGTTGCGAAGAAAGCTGCCGGCGCGAAGACGCGACAGACAAAGGCGAGCCAGCCATGAGTGACGGGGTTAGGAACGAAGAGGCGGTGACAGGGAGGTTGGACAGAATTCCTGCACAGGCTCAGGAGGTGGCGGTCGAAGTCGCTCCGGAGTTGGAAGCTGATCCGATGGAGCCAGCCTTTGAGGGCAATGCCGAAGTGGGCGGCGTTTACGACGGTGGCGAGTCCGGATTTGAGGCTGTAGGGCAAGACGTGCAGCCGAAGACCTTCCCGCATTTGGTGCCTGAGCGGCATGTTGCGCGGACGCCGAATTTCGCCGATGCGCTGTTGTTTCTTGTGCTTTTGCTGCTGGGTGTGGTGGTTTCAACGGGCGGGGTGGGGCTTGCGCTGCACCTTCATTGGTTTGGGCTGCGCAGCTTCGAACAAGCTGCAAAGAGCACCCCGGTTACGCTGGTCATCGAGTTGCTTATTTATGGGATTGCGCTGGCAGGGGCAGTTCCCTTCTTTCACATGGTTTGGGGCAAGGGATATTTTACCGGGCTGCACTGGCATGGGGCGACCGCGTTCCGGCTGCGCTACTGGCTGGTTTGGACCGCGGTGGGGTGCAATGTGCTGGCCATGGCGGGCAACTGGTTTTTGCCCTTTCCGGATCATGCGCCGATCGACAAGCTCTTTGGGACTTCAAGCGACGCGTGGATGCTGGCCTGCTTTGGAGTACTGGTCGCTCCGTTCTTTGAGGAGATGATCTTTCGCGGCTTTCTGCTGCCGGCTGTGGCCACGGGCTGGGACTGGCTGGGCGAACGCATGACGGGCGCGAAGCCGAGGCCGCTGGATGCGAGCGGTAATCCTATCTGGAGTCTGGGCGCGATGATCTTCGCGTCTCTAATGGTGAGCGCACCGTTTGCGCTGATGCATGCGACGCAGTTGGGAAACGCGTGGGGACCGCTGGTGCTGCTGTATTGCGTGAGCCTGATTCTGTGCACGGTGCGGCTGGCGACGCGGTCGCTTGCCGCGAGCACTTTGGTGCATTCGGCTTATAACTTCATGCTGTTCGCAGTGATGTTTGCGCAGACGGATGGCTTTCGGCATATGGATAAGATGTAGACGCGTTATTCCTTCGCCTTCATCAGAAACGAGATTGCGCCGCTCTCATATTTCACCTTTCCTGGGCCTGCGGGAACTGCGGCTATCTTGCCTGCGCGGACTGCTTCAAAATCTGCCAATAAAGCTGTCAAGACGGATGACGATGCGATGGGAAAGTCATGTGCGCCGAGAACGATCTTCACTTGCGGGGCGAGCGCGACCAGGCGGCGGACAGACACGTCATACGCTGCGAGATCGGTCTCTGGGCGGTAGAGCCAGATTGTGCCGGGGTAGTAAGTGTCGCCGGTGAAGAGCAGTCCGTTGGCGGGGTCGAAGAGGCAGATCGCGTCGGGGGTGTGGCCGGGCGTGGCGATTACCTGCAACGATCTGCCGCCTAAATCGATCGTCTCGCCGTCGTGAATATACTTTGAAATCTTCCAGGGTCTGGTTACGTAGGTTTTTGGATCGAACCCTGTTGGCAGGTCGCCGCACAGTTCGCTGGGCTGGATTTCGGCTTTTGCATCGGAGCTCGAACCATGGGCGCTTTGACGCGAGAAATCGGTATCCATGCTGTAGATCGTGGAGAATTGCCAGTTATCGCCGACGTGATCGTTGTGGGTGTGAGAATTCAGAACGACAATCGGCAGGTTCGTCAACTGGGACGTCAGGCTCTTCAAGTCACCAATGCCCATGCCGGTATCGAAGAGGACTGCGCGCTGATTACCAACGACGAGATAGCCGATGGTGCCCTCGGATTGACGCGGCTCGTAAATAGCGAAGACAGCGTGCGAGACCTCGTAGACTTCGAACCATGTGTCGGCGAGGGGGATGCCGTGCAGCGTTTTGTACTTTGCGTTTGGCAGCGTGCGGCACCACTCTGGCTGGGGTGGTTGGGCCTGCGCGGCAGATGCGAAAGAGATGAGCGAGATGAGGATTGCGGCGAGGATCTTCATTTTATGGTTGAGCACGAGTATAGCTTCTATCGCGCCTAGAGCCGATGCCGGGGTTGTGCTTTTCTGCTTAGGTCAGACCTTGGCCGTGCTAACCTCGGTTCATTCATGAGCAGAGAGCCGCAATCTTCCACTTCTCAATCGACTGCATCGACTACCGATCTGCCCCGCGTGCTGGGAGGCAGCCATGCCATGGCGATCGTGGTGGGCACGATCATCGGCAGCGGCATCTTTCTTGTGCCTACGGAGATGATGGCGGCTGTGGGATCTTCGGGGCTGGTCTATCTGGCCTGGATCGTCGGCGGACTGCTGTCGCTTTTTGGGGCGATGACCTATGCCGAGCTGGGGTCGATGATGCCTTATGCGGGCGGCGAATATGTCTACCTGCGTGGGGCTTACGGCGACCGGACTGGCTTTCTTTACATGTGGACCTGGTTTGCCGTGGCCAAGCCTGCTTCGATTGCTTCGGTGACCAGTGGACTGGCGCGGACGCTGGGGATTTTTGCGGCCTTTCACTGGCTGGATACGGTGGCTATCGGCAGCGGGCATTATGCGGTAATGTGGTCGCAGATTTTCGCTATTACAGTGACCTGGCTGATCACCGGGCTGAACTACCTGGGCATCAAAAAGGCTGGGGATTTTCAGGTGGTGTTCACAGTGCTGAAGGCAGTGCTGATTCTGGTGGTGGTGGGCTTCTGCTTCAGTTCTGCGTTGGGATCTTGGGAAAATTTTAGTACTTCCGTGAACCCGGTTCCTGGCGGTTTGACGGGATTCATGATTGCGTTGATTGCTACGCTATGGGCTTATGACGGATGGAACGATCTGACCATGGTGGCGGGCGAAGTGAAGCATCCGGAGCGCAATTTGCCGTTTGCGCTGATTGGCGGATTGTTTGTTGTCGGTGTGCTGTTCATGGCTACGAATGCGGCGATTCAGTACATCTTGCCGGCGGCGCAGATTGCGGCCTCTCCGCGGCCTGCCGTGACTGCGCTGAGTGTGGTGGCGGGGCCTGCGGGTGCGGCGCTGGTGGCGGCGGGGATGGCGCTGAGTATCTTTGTCACGCTGAATGGGACGGTGATGTCGGGGGCGCGGATCCCCTTTGCGGCGGCGCGGGATGGCCTGTTCTTTCCGAGGTTTGCCGAGATCAGTCCGCGATTCAAGAGCCCCGCTTATTCATTGATGGTTCAGGCGCTCCTTTCGACTGTTTTGCTGCTGGCGCTGGGGCGGTTTCAGCAGCTTTTTGAGCTGGCGGTGTTTGCGGAGTGGCTGTTTTATATGCTCACGGCGACTACGATTTTCATCTATCGGAGGCGGCATCCGGAGATGGCTCGGCCTTACAGGGTTTGGGGGTATCCGGTGCTGCCGGCGGTGTTTGTCTTAAGCGCGGCGGTGGTGCTGTATTCGAGCTTTGCTGGAAATCTGCGGGGGTCGCTGATCGGGTCGGGACTGATCTTGTTAGGGTTGCCGCTGTATGAGTGGATTCGGAGACGATACGCGAAGCCGGAGCTGAGTGGCAGCGAGATGTAGCGGCGCGCCGGCAGCGGAGGAAGCTCTCTGATTTTCGGATTTGCAGTGATCAGACGAGGAATTTCAGGATAGACTTGGCAACGGAATTCAGAACGAGGACCGACCATGCCGAAGTTTTTGATTGAAAGAAATATTCCCGGTGCGGGGCAACTTAGCCCTGAGCAACTGCAAGGTATCTCGCAGAAATCTTGCAGTGTGTTGCGCGAATTGGGCCCGCAGATTCAGTGGGTACAATCGTATGTGACGGACGACAAGATTACCTGCGTCTACATTGCGCCGAATGCGGAACTGATTCGCGAGCATGCTCGCCAGGGTGGATTTCCAGCGGATGCAGTCTTGGAGATTCGAACGATCATCGACCCCACTACAAGCGAAGGATGACTCCGCACAGCTTTATTTGGCGCGGGGATGTGTCTTGTCGTAGACCACGGTGAGTTGCGCGGCGGTGAGCTGGGTGTAGCGCTGAGTCGTGCTTAGACGTTCGTGGCCTAGCAGCTCTTGAATACTGCGCAGGTCTGCGCCTTCTTCCAAGAGATGCGTTCCGAAAGCGTGGCGCAGGGTGTGCGGATGCACGTCAGACGAGAGGCCGCGTTGGATGGCGATGCGTTTGACGATGCGGGCTACGGAGCGCGTGGAGAGCCTGCCGCTGCCGCGCAGGTGAAGATTGAGCAGCAATGCTTCAGAGTTGCGCTGGGCCGCTGCGAGGCGTGCCTGGCGTTCGGCGAGATAGGCTCGGACGGCTTGCGCGGCGGCGTCGCCTAGTGGGACATAGCGCTGTTTCTGGCCTTTGCCGCGGACAAGTATGGCTTCGTTGGCCCAATGGATGTCGGCGAGGTTGAGGCCGGTGAGCTCGGCGTTGCGGATGCCGCAGCCGTAGAGCAGTTCGAAGATAACGGCGTCGCGGGTTGGCCAACTAGCTGCTGCGTCGTCTTTGTCGCCAATGGAGTCGACTACGCGGTTCATCTGTTCGATGGATGGGACGCGGGGCAGATGCTTGGGCAGCTTTGGAGTTGCCACGAGCGACGCTACGTTCTGATTGACGTGGCCAAAGCGGGCGAGCCAGCGAAACCAGCTTCGCACGGCTGCAAGGGCGCGGGCTGCGGAGGCTTTGGACAAGCCGCGATCGTAGAGCAAGCCGAGATAGGCGCGGATGCGGGTGTGTTCGATGGCTGAGGCTGCGGTGTTGTGGCCTTGGGTCTTGACGATGTAGGCGACGAAGCCGCGCAGTTCGCGCTCGTAGGCGCGCAGGGTGTGAGGGGAGCTGGCGCGTTCGTTGGCCAGGACGGCGAGATAGGCTGTAGCCAGTTCTCCAAGCGGCGCTGGGCTTGCCTCAGCAGCTAAAGCCCCTCTGGATTCAGCTATACCGATGTACGGGCTGAGGCCCGTGCCCTCCACCTCGATATCTACTCGATCCGTTGTAGGAGTGACGGCGCTCATTGCGGTTCCTCTTCGAGGATTGGGCTCGGAGCGATGTTATTTTCTTCCGCGTCGTCCGGTTTGCGGCGTATGCTGCGCGGGTGATGCTGGCGATGAACTGCTTTGAGACGTCCCAAGGCCAGGTGGGTGTAGACCTGGGTGGTGGAGATGTCAGCGTGGCCAAGCAAGAGCTGGACTGAGCGCAGGTCTGCGCCGTGCTCAACCATGTGGGTAGCGCAACTGTGACGCAGCGTGTGCGGACTGGCGCTATTGTTGCGGGACTTGACCAGGAGCCAGATGGATTGGCGGGTGAGGGGCATTCCGCGTAAGGAAAGAAAGAGCCTGGCTCCGTCGGCCGAGTGGGCCTTGGCGCGAACGCGGGCCAGATGCGGGCGGCCTTCTTTGAGGTATGCGCTGAGGGCGTCGAGGGCTGTAACTCCGAGAGGAACGATGCGCTCCTTATCGCCTTTGCCGCGAACCATGGCGCGGCCAGAGTCGAGGGCCAGATCGCTGACCGAGAGCGTGGTGACTTCAGAGACGCGCAGGCCGCCAGCGTAGAGCAGCTCGAGAATGGCGCGGTCGCGGAGCGCCGTGGCACGGGCCTGAGGACGGCTTGCGGTTTGGCCGGCTGACAGCTCTGCGCCTTCGAGCATGGTGTTGACTTCAGACTCGGCCAGGGATTTGGGCAGGATTTTCCAGGCTTTGGGTGACTCGATGTTGACGGTTGGATCGTGATGGATACGGCGGTCGAGAAGGAGCCACTTGTAGAAGCCGCGAATGCAGCTGAGCTTACGGGCAATGGAGCGAGAGTCGATGCCGTGACCGCGCAGGTTTTCAAGAAACGCAGCTACATCCTGCTGCGCAGCTGTGAGGAGCACACCGTGACGGTTTTCGAGAAACTCAGCGAAGGTCTTGAGGTCGCTCAAGTAGGCTTCGCAGGTGAGCGGACGCAGGCCTTTTTCGACGCGCAGGTAGGTCATGTACTCCGCGAGCAGGCCGAGATTGCGAGACGCGTCCATTCTTAGTCCGATTATGGGCTGCAGGCAGGGGGAATGGCGGAGAAGGCGACCGGAATCGAACCAGACTCAACACGGAATCAACTTCATAACCTTGGTGTTCGGATATAGGTCTTGCGGCCCGCGAGGTCAAACATGAATTCGATCCATGGGCGTTGTCACTGGGTGAGCAGGGCGCGCAATTTACGAACGGCTGTAGGAATCTGATTCGCCTCTGTGCTTCCATAGCCCAGGTTGAAGCCTTGACGAGATGGCCGGCCGAGGTAATTGGGAGATAACGGCAAGAGCCATAGTTTCTCCTGCGCCGCACGCAACGAAATCTCGTGATCGCTGAGGCCCTTGGGCAGCGTGACGGCCAGGTTCATGCCGGCTTCGGTTCCGTGAATCTCCAGAGTGTCGCCGCACTCTTCTCGGAGGCACTCGACCAGGACGGTTCGCCGCTCACTATAAATCTGCCGCATCTTTCGAATGTGGCGGCCGAAGTGTCCCATGTTCATAAAGTCCGCGAGCACCTCCTGATAGAGATAGGGAGGGTAGATGTCCATGGAGAAACGGACGGCAGAGAATCGCTCTACAAGGTCTGGCGGGATGACGATGTATCCGACGCGCAGGGAGGGAAAGAGGACTTTGCTGAAGGTGCCGATGTAGATGACGCGCGAGTTTACATCCATGCCTTGCAAGGAAGCGATGGGCATGCTCTCGTAGCGATACTCGCTGTCGTAGTCGTCTTCGATGACCCACGCCCCTGAACTTTGCGCCCAATTGAGAAGCTGAAGACGCCGCGATGCGCTCATCGTCCATCCCATCGGGTATTGATGCGACGGCGTCACGAAGACGGCGCGCGGCTTGCGATGCTGCTTGATTCCGGCGGCGACATTCATGCCCTCTTTGTCGACAGGAACAGGAATGAGACGGCAGCCTGCTGCATTGAGCACGGTTCGCTGAAGGATGTAGCCCGGCTCCTCGACCCAGACGGGGTCATTCTGATCGAGAAGAACGCGCGCCGTAAGATCCAAGGCCTGTTGCGAACCGGAAACAATCATGATCTGATTCGGCTCACACATGACCGCGCGCGCGGTGCGGAGATAACTGCATATGGCTTCGCGAAAACGCTCTGAACCGAGCGGGTCCACGTGACTAAGCGCATTCGCATTCGGGTTCTTGCTGTGCTGATTCACCAACCCCGCCCAAATC
>Ga0206815_1236_pt1 | contig 11576 bp, 7 predicted proteins | sample Alteio_BWOrgCont_91_FD_152864 | JGI IMG/M metagenome (GOLD analysis project Ga0206815, IMG submission 152864) | Enriched cells from forest soil in Barre Woods Harvard Forest LTER site, Petersham, Massachusetts, United States -... | ecosystem: Environmental > Terrestrial > Soil > Temperate forest > O...
GCCAGTGCGATGATGCGACGGTGAAGATTGTCGAAGCGATTGCGCGGGTTCCGCGCGATGCTCACAATAAACCGCTGACGCCGGTGATTATCAAGCACGTTGTGATTTCGCCCGCGGAGACGAGCCGCTGATTAATTGAGCGATTAGTTGCCGCTGGCGGTGGCCGTGATTGGGACTTCGAGGGAGCCGATGCGGCCGGTTGCGGGATCATAGACCGCCAGGCGAAGCGTAACCGGCACAGCAGGCAGGTCGAGCGCCATCTGAAAAGGTATCCCAGCGGCAAGCACTTGCTGATATTGGCTGGCAGTCATGTCCAGGCGGACGTGGCGATCAATGGTATTCACGCGGTGATCTGCAGCGTCATAGGCTACGAGCGCGCAGTCGAACTGGACGTGGTGTGACCCCTGGGAGTCGTCCTGCAACGTAAGAGTTGCGGGGTCGAGCGTCAGGTCAATGACAAAACGTCGCGTGGTGCCCTTGATGGTCATGGCGCCGGTGGATTCAGAGGGAACATGCACATAGTGAACGCGCGGATCTGTGACGGGAAGAATGCGGGCGCGGAGCAGAATTTGCGTGGATGGGGGGACACCGAGCGTGACGGCGGTAGATAGTGGGATGTTGACCCCAGCGGTGGAAGGCTTGCCTGCGGGCGCGGCCGGAGTGGCGGAATAATATCCGCTGCGGTAGCTGAGTGCGAGGTTCGGCGTGTCCGTCTTCACGAGCACGTTGCGGAATTGGGTCTCGGGGCGATCTGGTGGGGCGTAGCCGATGGTGTAGTAGTTGGCTCCATTGTCTATCGCCTTAGTGACGGCCTGTTGCAGATCGTTGGTGTCGACGAAGGCGCGACCGCCCGTCTCTTCAGCAATCTGCTGCATGCTGTCGTGCTCGAGCTGAGTGGTGGAGCGAAAGTTGGCATCGTCGTGAGCTACATTGCCGGGAGTGGACTGCATGTTGCCGCCGGCGTCGAGTGAGACGCTGTGCGTGCGTTCGATATCGACGTTGGCCGAGGGCATGGACATGATGCCGCGGGCGTCGATAGGGTAGACCGCGATGCGTGCGGCGGCCATGGCTTCGCTGGTTTGTTGGATGAGCTGAGTGAAATCGTGATTGTTGCGCTGCAGGTCGGACTGATCTCCGACGGTCTCCGAAGCATCGGTGATCAGCGTGGAAGGAAATGATCCTGAGACCCAGATGAGATTTTTGCGGCCCGGCGTCGCGCTTAGGTATTGCGCGAGCTGTTGAAGGGCTTCGAGAGTGGCGCGAACGCGTTCGGCTGTGTCTTCCGCTTTTGCATCCTGCTCATGCTGCTCGGTCTGCTGCATGGTGTGGGAGATGGCTTGCCTGGCCTGCGCGGTCTTCGCCATGGCAATCATGGCTTGCATAGCAGAGTCTGTATTGGCGACGGGGTCGCTGCCGCCGGTGTTGCGTGGGAGGGAGCGTCGAGCGACCGCGTTGCCAATCTTGATAGCTTGCGCGATCAATGTAGTGTCCGTGGTGAAGCCCTGGACGAGACGGAGTTGGCCACCCAGCGCGAAGACCTCCATGGCGGTGCCCTGCGGCGCGCTTCGAGCGAATTTCAAGAGACGGTCCTGGGCGTCGGCAACATTTTGCGGCGGTGTGTTGAGACTGTCGAGCAGAAGGATGTTCAACGGGCCCGTGGCCTGAAGTGCAGGAATGTTGGTGAAGGTAGACTCGGGTAGCGGCGGCAGTGCGGCGAAAGTAGTGGGCTTCGGCACGTGTTCTTCAAACGAAGTAATACGTTGCTCGTGGCCGTCTTCAAAGATGTGCAGCCGGCTGCGGTCCAGACCGTGCACGGGATTGCCGTGCTCGGTAGCGACGACATCGACCAGCACCAGACGCGTATGTGCGTGCAGCACGTTGGCTGGACTAGTCGGCGTTATCGGTGGCGTGCTGTTAGTTGATGCAGCGGTTTCAGCGGATGAAGGCGCGGTTGGGGCGATGGATGCTGTGGCCGTTGGCGCGGATGGAGCAGTTGGTACAGGCTCGGCTGGGGCCGCAACTACCTGTGGTGGAGCTACTGTGGCAGCTTCTTCTTCGGAAGGCTGAACACGATGGCTGGGGTCGATTTCGGCGTCGTCCATAATGCGAGAACCGGAACCGAAGAGGTGGTAATGGGTAAAGGCGACATCGTTGATGCGGGTGAGGATGGGAAAGTCCGATGCAGCCCACATGTCGGGGTCGCCCCACTCGGGCATGCGGGAGTAAGCGACCGCGCGCAGAGGACACGTGTAGGTGTGCTCGTCGATAGTGACCGGGCCATACTCGACCACGATGCCGGTGGTGACGGGTTTGTAGAGAGGATCAAGGTCAGCGATGATCGTCACCCGCAGGATGTCGCCGTGGACGGGGTCAATGGCGATTTCGCCGTGGTAGGCGGGCATCATGGCTACCATCTTGCGGTCTTTTGGCAGAACAACGGTGTAGTGTGATTTTTCTTTGGGAACCTGGTAGTGCAAAACGGCGATGGGCCCGTTGCTGCCGGTTTCCCATCGCTGCCAGACGGTGCGGCTCTGCAGCGCATCCGCGACCACCATGGTGAGGATAGGGCCGAATTCGCCGCGGGTGGTAAGGCCGGAACTGCCGTCGGGAGGGTGCGATTCATTCTTCGTTTCCTGGATTTCGGCGCCATCGCGATACCGAACCGTGACGCTGTAGCGGCTGACCATGTGCAGCGGCTGTGGAACGGGCGGAAGATTCATGCCCCTTCCGCTGACATTCGGCGGTGCGATTGACGCTACGGAAGAGATTGGCGGTGTGTCTTCAAAGTGCACGGTGTCACGGCTGGCGAAAAAGTTCGGCAACTTGGTCATCGTGGTCTTGAGATAAGTGATGGTGCGCACGACCATTTCTTCCTGGGCCCGGATATCAGGGCGGGGAAGGGCTGGTTGGTCGCCGGCAGGTGGATCAAGGAACGCGGATGAATCCGCCAATGCAATCAGAGCCAGACGTGTACGTGAGCCGTGGAATTCGGCTTCCCAGCTCAGCAGCCGCGCGGTGCTGACGCGCTCGGTAAGCTCCGTTTCGCTGATGCGGTCGGCCATGCTGGCGTCGGAGTCGCGCTGGTGGCTGGTTAATAGCTGTTCGAACTGCGCGACTGTGACGGGCCGAGCGCCAAATGCCGTTGGGACAAGGACGGCAAACAGCGCAGCAACGAGATATCTCAACATGCGTAAAGCCACCTGATTAACTGAGCAACAGTATAGCGAGCGCGTGCGTGGCGATGCTGTGATTCAATCAGTGCAGGTTTTCAGATGAATGTTAGGAGCGAGGCGACGATGCTCGATGTGCATGCACCCCACGAAGCGACCCATACCTGGAAAGATTTCTTTATTCACATCGCGACGATTGTTGTAGGGTTGTTGATTGCTATTGGGCTAGAGCAGACGGTCGAGCATTTTCACGAACGTCATCAGCTTCACAAGCTGAGGCAAGGCGCTCTCGCTGATGCGCGCCTCTACCTGCATGACGTCGATCAGCTTCGGGCCGTGAACGCGCAGGAGATCGGTGAACTGACGGTCCGCATTGAGCAAGTGCGACAAGCGCTGGCGCAGCACAAGACACCTCCCGCGCCCGTTTACAAGCCTGTGCCTGACACGAATACGATACGGCTTGGCAACCTTGATGCCGCTAAGGCGAGTGGCCTGGTGCATCTACTCTCTGAAGACGAGATTAGCAGCGCAGGTGACGCTGAAGTTGCTGTCGTTAAGGTGGAGGCGCTCAAAGAGCACGCTCAGCAGACAACACTGAAGCGCATTGCATTTGAACAGCGCTTTCAATCTGACGCTTCCCCTGCTGCGTATGACTTTTCCAGTATTACTCAGCCGCAGCTTGATGAGTATCTTGGTTTATTGCTCGAGGAGCGGGTCCATCGGCAAGAGGCTTTGAACTATCTTGACGTGATGCACCGCGGCGGAGAAGCGTACATAAACGGGCAACGCAATCTGGAAAAGCTGCGTGACGCGGAGTTCAACAAATCACCATCGAAGTAGAGCGGGGGAACGCGAAAGAGGACAGCCGAAGCTGTCCTCTTTCGCGTTGATGCCAGAGCGAGTTATTTCACAGCGAGTTCAGCCTGCGCGCCAGTCTTGAGCGCAGCGGCCTTATCGGTGGCTTCCCAGGTGAAGGTGTCGCCCTTGCGGCCGAAGTGGCCGTAGGCAGCAGTCTTCTTGAAGATGGGACGACGAAGGTTGAGGCTTTCGATGATGCCCTTGGGCGTGAGCTTGAAGTTCTCGCGCACCAGCTTGATGAGCTGCGGTTCAGAGATTTTGCCCGTGCCGAAGGTATCGACGCGAACACTGACCGGCTCAGCTACGCCGATAGCGTATGCAAGCTGGACTTCGCAGCGAGCTGCAAGTCCAGAGGCGACGATGTTCTTGGCGATGTAGCGCGCCATGTAGGCAGCAGAGCGATCGACCTTGGTCGAGTCCTTGCCGGAGAATGCGCCGCCACCGTGACGGCCCATGCCACCGTAGGTGTCCACGATGATCTTGCGACCGGTGAGGCCGCTATCACCCATGGGACCGCCGATGACGAAGCGACCGGTGGGGTTGATGTGGTACTTGGTGTTCTCGTCGAGGAGCTCGGCGGGAATGACAGCCTGGATAATGTGCTCCATGATGTCGGCGTGGAGCTTGTCGTTGGTCAGCGTGCTCTTGGGGTCGCGGTCGCTGAACTCGGCGTGCTGCGTGGAGATGACAACTGCGTCGACGCGAACGGGCTTCTGGTTGGCATCGTACTCGACGGTGACCTGGCTCTTGCCGTCGGGGCGAAGGTAGGCGAGTTTGCCGTTCTTGCGAACTTCGGTGAGTTTCTCGGCAAGCTTGTGAGCGAGTGAGATAGGAGTGGGCATCAGCTCCGGCGTCTCGTTGGTGGCGTAGCCGAACATCATGCCCTGGTCGCCGGCGCCGCCGGTGTCCACACCCTGAGCGATGTCAGGCGACTGCGAGTTGATCGTGGAGATCACGCCGCAGGTGTTGCAGTCGAAGCCCTTGAGGGCGTCGTCGTAACCGATCTCGCGGATGGTATCGCGCACCAGCTTTTGAACGTCAACATAAGCCGTAGTGGTGATTTCGCCGGCAACGACGACAAGGCCGGTGCAGGTAAGGGTTTCGCAGGCAACGCGGCTGGTTGGGTCCTGCGCGAGGCAGGCATCGAGAATCGCGTCGGAAACCTGGTCGGCGATCTTGTCCGGATGACCTTCGGTCACGGACTCACTGGTGAAGAGGAAACGATCGGTAGTAGACAAGTGTTGGTGCTCCTGATTGAGATAGCCGGACCCGTCCCCGGCGAAATTTGCCAGGACGCCCGACGACCGGAAGTGCGTGGAGTTTTGGGGCTCGCAATCGCTCTTTCGGTCGTTCAGCAAAGCCGATAAAAATCGACAGATGCGAACCCTTTTATTCTACCTTCCCAGCCCGTGCTGGCCTAGCGAGAACAGCGGTTGGCGGGGTTTGAGGGCTGAATGGCGGAATCAGCCATTCAACGGTGTAAGCGGGAGGGATACAGCGGCGTGGGATGGCTGCTTGTGCAGGAAGGGAAGATGCAAGTTGACGCCTAAAAAGAACTGCAGGGCGGCTGCAATCAAGACAGCCAGTACCAGCAGCATCGCCGCAACACCCAGCCAGCGCAGCCGGTTGCGCGATTGGACGCTGACGCGGTTGCGCTTTACGTTCTGCGCGAATTCGGTCCAGTCCTCTTCACCCTCAGAGCGCGCGAAGGCTTGAAAGCGCTGCAGCCACTCTTCTTCATCGAGGCCGAGGAAGCGGCAGTAACTGCGCACGATGCCGCGGTTAAAGACGCCGCCAGGCAGCTTCGCGTAGGTACCCTCTTCGAGCGCGTGCAGATAACGCGGGGCCACCTTGGTGGCCTCGGCAATCGACTCCAGCGACACGTCGCGCTTCACGCGCTCCTGCTGCAGCTCCGCTCCAAATGACACGAAAAACTCCGGCCGCCCACTGTTCCAGCAGGCTGCGCACACAACAGGGTCAGTGTTCCCGGCTCGCGGAGTGCCTCCGCAGTACAACCCTGGGAGATGCCGGGTCAACCCATGACTGCCAGAATGCCATGCCCGGACGCATTTGTGTTCGACGAAATGAATCTGCGTGGCTACGCTGATGCTCTCCGGCAGACCGGATTCGGCTCAATCATCGCGTAAACTTGCCCTACATGCGCCTTGCATTTCCAGAACGGATTCCGCTGGGTAAGGCCATCACGTGCGCTGCCGTGTTGGCGGTGATTCAACTCTTTCAGCACACCTCTCTTTCTTTCACACTTCTCTTTTTCGCGTTCGTGGTTTTGAGCGTCATGTCGTTCAACTACACAGGTGGATTCTCCCGCGCCTCGGGCGTCTATATTTTCTGGTTTGCCCTGCTGGCTGTCATCTTCGGAGTATTTGTGAAGGCGATTTTTCGCGAGCCAGCCGATTCCAATCTGCATGAACCGCTGACGACCATGATGGTTTATGTCGCTTCTATATCGATGATGTGGGTGGCTGCGGCTGCCAGCCGCAAGGTCACATGGAATTCACCGGGACTGGCCCAGGTGCTGGGAGGCTACCGCATCAATCTCGGTTATTCCGCAGCCGGATGCGTGACACTGGGTTTCCTGCTTATCGTGATCAACCAGTTCGTTCCGCAGACTGGCGGCAGCTTTCTGGCGGGGCTCAACCAAATCAATTACTTTCTGCCGTTGGGAATTATTCTCGGCACAATTGATGCTCTCCAAACCAGCCAGGGCCGGCGCAGCACCAACTTCCTGGTTTTGACAGCGATTACATTCGCGTTCGCGTGGGGGTTGGTCGAGTTTTCCAAGCAGGGAATGTTTACGCCGTTTATAGCATGGCTGCTGGCCGGGTTTTATATGCGGATGCGCCTCCGGCCCGTCCATTACGTGTTTATGGTTGCGTTCAGCGTGCTGGCGTTTACTGTACTGTCGCCGATCTCCGTGGGGCGCGACGATGTGTATCCCGGTATGACGCTGGGTGCAAAATTTACTCTCGCTGAGAATTTGATCCTGAACGTGGGGCAGGTGCGCCAGGACAATTACGACGACCTGATCAAAGCCCAGGAGATCAGCGGCGAAACGGGCTATTACAACCAGCCGGAGGGCCTTATCGACCGGCTCTCCATGGTTCCCAACGACGCTGCTCTGATCGCCTTCACTTCGCGGGGACATGTGCTCGGCTATGCCCCGGTGGAAGGCAGCTTCCTGAACTGGATTCCACACTTCATCATGCCTGATAAGAATATTGCGCTTGTGGGCGGCGGTAATTACTACGATCACGAGATGGGTTTTCTGCCGGAAAATGACACCACCACCGGCATTTCCTTCAGTCCTGCTTCCGAGGCCTTCCACCTGGGCGGCTGGCAGGGAATTTTTATCCTCATGCCGCTGATTCTCACCATGTTTTTTATTGTTTTCGACGGGCTCCTCGGCGATATGCGGCGCAATCCCTGGGGAATCCTCGTGATCCTCCTCTTGGGGCACGTTGCGCCGGAGGCAGGGATCATTGGCCCTATTTACGAAACCATGTTCGGCACGATTGCTGTGACCGGGGCAATCCTCTTCTGTGTCTACGTGGCACCGATCCTGGGCGCCGCGGTTTCACCACAAAGACAGATTGCTTCCGATCAACCCTGGTCTGAGATGGGCTAGAGCATTTTTCCTCTCGATGGGCATCCAAAGAGGGCATGCAGCGGCGTTTTCTATCAAGGAAAACGCCCATGACTAGCCAGACCCGCTCTACACCTACAGGAAAATGCTCTATCCTTAGAGGAAGCAGGAATTCAGCCGGTCGCGCCAGCAGCTCCAAGCCCGCAACGCCCGCTTCTCTTCACTCATGAACAAACTTGTCCTCGGAAATCTTGTCCACCGTCCTCTGCGCTCCATCATCAGTGCGCTTGCCGTCGCGATTGAAGTCGTGATGATTCTTTCCGTGGTGGCCATTTTTTACGGCATGCTGAACGGCAGCCGCACGCAACAGTCCGGCATTGGCATGGACATGCTTGTACGTCCTGGATCGGCCAGCGCAATTCAGGCGCTAGGTAGCGCTTCAGCCCCAGTTGCCGTGGCGGATGTGCTGCGCAAGATGCCGCATGTGCAAGTAGTAGCTCCAGTGAGCATTAAGCTGACGGTTGGCAGCTCCCTGGACACTGTTTATGGGATTGACTATGCGAGCTATAACGCGCTGCGTCCATTTGTCTTCGTGAGCGGGGGGCCCTTCCGTAGCCCGTACGACATCATCATCGATGACTTGCAGGCCGCTAAAGTTCCGGGTACGACGATTGGAAGCACGATCAAAACCCTGGACCATGACTTTACGGTGTGCGGCATTGTGGAGCACGGCAAAGGCAGCCGCAAGTTTATTCAGCTAACGACAATGGATGAACTTGATGGGAACCCCAACAAGGCCGCTGTCTTTTATCTGCGCACAGAAAATCCACCGCAGTTCCAGGAGGATGTGCGCACTGAGGTGCTGAATACGGACGGGTTGCAGGGATGGAGCGTGCAGACCCTGGACGAATCCCTGGCCGTGCTCACGCCGGAGAGGTTGCCGGGCTTCAACATTGCTCTGCGGGTAGTGATTGGTATCGCCACGGTGATCGGCTTCCTGGTCATCTTCCAATCGATGTATACGGCTGTGATGGAGCGCACACGCGAGATTGGAATTCTGAAATCCATGGGCGCGGGCAAGTTCACGATTGTGTCGGTGGTGCTGCGAGAAACCATGCTGCTGGCCACTGCGGGTATCGTGCTGGGAACAGCTGCGACCTATCTTTTGAGCGCAATTCTGCACAAGCGTTTTCCCACGCTGGCTTTTGCTGTCACGCCAAGCTGGGTATTGAAAGCAGTGCTGATTGCGCTTGCCGGTGCATTATTTGGAGCGCTCTACCCTGCATTCAAGGCCGCGCGCAAAGACCCGATCGACGCGCTGAGTTACGAGTAAATTTAATGACCGTCAACCGATGAGCTTCCCTGGGTTGTCTGTTGAACGAACGGAAAAGGTCGAATTTGCCGTTGATCCAGCATTCCGCCGCCCGTTGCCATGTTCAGCATCATTGCGATTAAGCACAATCGAAGAAAAGTACGAGGAAGCGGGACAGGCTCTTTGCTGGAAAAGCGGCAGACTGTTATGAGTGCGATAAAGGCATCCAGACAGACCAACTCACTCCAGCGGTTCTTATCCCATCCCACTACGTTCAGGCACAGTGGTGAGAGGACGGCAATGAGCGCCATGAGCATAATCGGTCCGGACCGCGTAGTGAACCTTTTCCGAATTACCTGCCATAAGGCATAAACCAGCAGAGCAGCGGTGGGGAAGAAGAGCAGAGCGCTTTGGACCTGCCCGAGATAAAACGTCGGACGGCGCCAGACTGTTTCCATCAACTTTAGATTGTCGGCTGAAGAACGTGAGAGAACCGAAAAGAAATTCGCGTCGGGCTTGAAGTCTACCGATGCTGCAATGTGCGCTGCCATCGCCTGGGATTGTTGTGGTGTGAGAGAAGCGCTCAAGCTTATAAAAACAGTGAGCAAGGCAGCGAAAAGTGCGAGTGCAATACCGCTTCCCCATGCAAGTCTGCGTTCTGTTTGAGAGGCCGTTTCGAACCCGCTCACGACAAAACTGAAGAGCATGACCGGCAAGAACGCAAACAGAAATTGTTCGTGGATAAAGATACCGACTGTTGTACAGGCGAGCGCAATGATGAATCTGAAACCCACGTTTCTAACAAATAGAGGAACTATGCACAGGATGGCCAGTGGGATATCGAAGTAGCCGTTCACATGGGCGAGATAAGTCACGCTATAACTTGATGCAAACAGTGCCAGCACTTCTCCTTCGTCAATTTGCTCTACGACTCCCGAGCGCAAAGCGAGCCAGCCGAGAAGGAAGAACAACAAGAGCAGCAGGAACAGCGAGAGCGCGGCATAGTGAGAAGCAATGTTCAAATGCAGCGGTGATTTCAATAAAGTGCCAAATAGCCCTCGACGGGTAAAACCCAGGCTGTAATCGACTTGCGCCTGAGTCATCGACCAACTGTTCGGCGTGCGGATTCCTTTGCCAACCGCCAGGATGCCTAGAAACAGTGCTGTCCACTTCCAGAAACGATGTGTCCCAAGGGTAAGCGGCGACTCCATGGTCATAGCATAACCGCTTGCGAATCGATATCTGGCGCCAAATGCAGATGTCAAAGGCAGATATCGAGAGGTACGGTTGTGGACCGGCATACTGTTCTGAGTGAATTGGAGGCAGGGTTGATTGGCGAAAGCAGCGTACAGTTTCTATAATCCAGAAATCGTAACGACAGCCTTTCGTATCGTTCGCTCGCGGCGCCCGGGTGTTAGTCAGGCTTTACCCGATAGCCGGCACGATCTGCCAACAAGCTATGCAGGAAACCAGCACGCAATCCGCCGCGCCGCTCCGCTTCAGCGCTACGCGAATTCTCCGCGGGCTGCTGTTAGCTGTGGCGGCTGCTTTTTTTGCGCTGCACTTTCTGCATCTCAACGCGGATTTTCCTAACCATTCGCCGTGGATGGACTGGTCCAAGTACACCGATGAAGGCTGGTATGGCGATGCAGCCATCCGTCATTACGTCACAGGCCACTGGTATTGGAAGGGCGACTTTAATCCAGCGGTAGCTCTGCCGGCGTGGCCTGCCCTGGAGTGGATTGTTTTTTACTTCACAGGTGTCACGCCGGTTGCGGCCCGCTCGCTCACGCTGGTGGTCGTCGGGCTCACGCTGGTGGCTCTCTACCGGTTGATTGCCCGTAATGCTCATCCGCGCGTGCGTTCTGAAATTTCTCTGGCACCTGCGCTGGCCGTTTTGTTTCTTTGTTGCAGCCCATTCCTGTACGTCTTCGATCGAATGGCGATTGTAGAGCCGCTGCTGATTTGCCTGACAGTGCTGGCATTGATAGCGGCATCTCATCTGTACCCACTGCATGTGCGAGGAGTGAGCGCATCTGCGCTGGTGAAAAATATCTTGCCGGCACTTGCGCTCGGATTACTGCTGCCCGCGATGGTGCTGGCCAAGACTACGGCGATCTGCTTGTTTCCCGCGGTTGCTTATATGGTGTGGGCGCGGGCTGGGTATCGTGTGCGCCCCGCTCTGAAGACGGCGATCGTTCCATGCCTGCTGGCGGTGGCGCTATGGTGCGCGTACTTCTTTGGCTTCGTGCGTCCGCACTACCTGGAGGACTACCGCTATCTTTTCTCCGCCAACGCTTACACCGGCGTTGAGCTCGAGCCGTTGGCAACGGTTGTGCTGAACACGCTGACCGATGGCCTGTGGATGGGCAAGCTGCTGTTCATCAGCTTCTTCGGTGTGATTACGCTGGCACTCTTCTGGAGACCGCGCCTGCTCGCCAATCCGCTTGTGCCCGCGCTTACTCTATGGATTGCCGGCTATACGGCGTTCCTTCTGTACCACAACAATCTGCAGCCTCGTTATTACACCGTGATTGCTGTGCCCATTACGGCGCTTGTGGCTATTGGGCTGGATAATTTTCGCCACGCCGAGCACCGCGGCGCACGCGTGTTTGCTGCTACCGCCGTAACG
>Ga0206815_1237_pt1 | contig 11514 bp, 6 predicted proteins | sample Alteio_BWOrgCont_91_FD_152864 | JGI IMG/M metagenome (GOLD analysis project Ga0206815, IMG submission 152864) | Enriched cells from forest soil in Barre Woods Harvard Forest LTER site, Petersham, Massachusetts, United States -... | ecosystem: Environmental > Terrestrial > Soil > Temperate forest > O...
GAAGGAAAGAAGCTTCCATGAGACTGAGCGGATTCGGTTCGGCAGGACTTTGGGTGTTGGTTGCCTCGGTGTTGTTTATGCCGGGGTGCGGGCACATTCCGGGCCGGCCGGGCCCTGGACGCTCTACAAGAGCAATTGCGCCGGCTGCCACGGCGCGAATGGCGTTGGTGGCGCTGCGATTTCGCTGGCAAACCCAGTCTATCTCGCCGTCGCCGGCGAAGATGTTCTTCGCAACGTCACGGCCAAGGGAACTCCCGGCAAGCTGATGCCTGGCTTTGCCAACAGCTCCGGTGGCTCTCTCACCGATGAGCAAGTCAACGTGCTGGTACATGGCATGATCCAGCAATGGGCCGCGCCTGTCATGCTGAGTTCGCAAAGTTTACCGCCCTATAAATCGATGCTACCGAGCGATGCCGGGCGCGGCCAGCAGGCATATGGCGTTTTCTGCGCACCTTGTCATGGACCGAGCGGCGAGGGACATCAGCCGGGCGCCAAGGATACGCTGCAAAAGATCGGCTCAATCATCGATCCATCCTATCTTGATCTCATCAGCGACCAAGGTCTGCGAAGCATCCTCATCGCTGGCCGTCGCGACCAGGGAATGCCTGACTGGCGAAGCGATGCGGGCCAGCCAATGACCGACCAGCAAATCACCGACATCGTTGCGTGGATGGCATCGAAGCGCACTGCAAATCCCGGGCAGCCGTATCCTGTCCATCGTTGAACTTACCCGGGGGACAGGCACGTAACCGCAGGAGCAATGGCAATGGATCCGAACCAACCAATCGCGCAAGAGCAGCCAGTCGACGAAGCCACTCGCATCCGGCAAGCGGGACACTCGCGACGCGCGTTCCTCTTCAAGCTGTCGCTTGCACTCAATGGGGTGGTGGGCGCAGTCATGGCCGTTCCGATCATCGGTTATCTCTTCGGCCCGGCAACCGGCAAGAAATCCGCGGAAGAGGCTTGGGTTGATCTAGGATCGTTGGCCGATTTTCCGGAAGGCGAAACCCGGCTGGCAACCTTTCGCAATCCCATCACCACGGCGTGGGATGGACAGACCGGAGATATTCCCTGCTGGGTCCGGCGCGTCTCGGGCACAACCTTTCAGGTTTTTGCCATCAACTGCGCGCACCTCGGTTGCCCGGTACGCTGGTTTGCGGAGTCGAAGCTCTTTCTGTGCCCGTGTCATGGAGGAGCTTATTACCAGGATGGCTCTCGCGCCTCGGGCCCTCCCGAACGTGGCCTGTTTGAATACGAGCATAAGATCGCAGCAGACAAGCTGCTGATTACTGCAGGCAAGATGCCGACCCTCGCCGCAAAGTGCGGCTCGAAGCCGCAGTTGACGCAAATTGCAAATGCCACGCCTGTCCAATCATCCGCGAAGGAAATGCCCGAGCCGAGGTGCGGATCATGCCAAAGCTAAAACAGGCAGGCATCAGCCTGTACCAATGGTTCGAAGACCGCCTGGGCCTCGGCAAGCCGGCCATCGATGCGGCCGAGCATGAGGTGCCGGAAAACACCGCAAGCTGGTGGTATGTCTTCGGCAGCGCGGCGACTGTGCTGTTGATGTTGCAGGTCGTAACCGGCATACTGCTAGGTCTTGTCTATTCACCCTCGGCCGGTCAGGCTTGGGCCAGCCTCGAGTTTCTCGACCACACCGTGCGTCTCGGCTGGTTTTTGCGCGCTTTGCACGGTTGGGGCTCGGATTTCATGATTGCCATCGTGCTGATCCACCTGGCTCAGGTCTTTCTTTTCGGAGCCTACAAATATCCCCGCGAACTGACCTGGATGGTGGGGGTTCTTATGCTCCTGTTAACCCTGGGTATGGCCTTCACCGGTCAGGTTCTGCGCTTCGATCAGGACTCCTATTGGGGCCTCGGCATCGGCGCGTCGATCGTAAGCCGCGTGCCTTGGGTCGGAGGCCCGCTGGTGGACCTGATGCTGGGCGGACCGATCATTGCAGGGCCCACGTTAACCCGCTTCTTTGCCTTGCACGTCTTCATCATTCCCGGTCTCTTGCTAGCATTTACCGGTATTCATCTTTGGATGGTTCTCCGTCTCGGTATCAATGATTGGCCCATGCCTGGGCGCTTGGTGAGCAAGCAGACGTACACGCACGACTACCATAAACTCACTAAGGAAACCGGCATCGCCTTCATCCCCGACGCTGCATGGAAAGACGCCATCTTTGCGGCGGCAATCTTGTTCGCTGTGATGGCCTGCGCGCTCTACTTTGGACCATTCGGACCCAGCGGGCAGCCCGACCCGACTCTCATTCAGACTGCGCCCAAGCCCGACTTCGCTTTCCTCTGGATCTATGCAGTGCTTGCCTACCTTCCGCCGAGCCTTGAAACTCCGGTGATGTTCATCGCACCGGTCGTTGGCATCGCGGCTATGCTCCTGCTTCCGCTGCTATCGCCTGAAGGCGAAAAGCATTGGTCGCGCCGCCCGATTGCTGTCTTGATGGTCGCCGTGATTGCGGTCACTCTTGGCGTCTTCACACATCTCGGAACCTATACGCCCTGGAGCCCTATCATGGACGCGTGGACAAGCGATCCGATCCCTCCAGCCTATTTGCATGACCGCACCCCACTGGAGCGCGAAGGCGCGCTGGTGCTGCAGAATAAGCAGTGCCGCAATTGCCACTCTGTCGGAGGCGCCGGCGGGCTTCGCGGGCCGGCACTCGATGGGATCGCCACACGCATGACAGAAGACCAGATCATTCGCCAGGTTCTGCAGGGAGGCGGCAACATGCCGGCCTACGGCAATGCCCTTAGTCCCTCGGAGACCACAGCCCTGGTACATTTTCTCGGCACACTGCATGTAGAGAATGAGCGCGACGCCATCGACGCTTCCCGGAAACTGGCGGAGCCCGAGCACGCCGCTCCCAACCCAACGAGCGTTCACTAGAGCGACGGATCAAGATGGAATCAGCAGCCCAGGCAATCTTCGAAGAATGGTCGCCTCCGCTCTTCCTGACCATATCGATGCTCTTAGTTGCGGCGATTTACGCGAGAGGCTGGTTCCTCATCCGCAAGACTCGCCGTTCGCAGTTTCCGGGCTGGCGTCTCTGCTGTTTCCTGCTGGGCATCGGGACGCTCTGGATTTCGATCGCATCGCCGCTGGATGGATTCGCCGATGCGCTCCTCAGTGCACACATGGTCGAACATCTTCTCCTGATGTCGTTCGTGCCGCCGCTGATTCTGATCGGTCAGCCTGTGGTTCCCATGTTGCGTGGACTGCCGCGCTTCTTCACCCGCTCCATCCTCGGCCCATTCATTCGGCTCAGATCACTGCGACGCTTCACCCATTGGCTGACCATTCCTCTAGTTGCGTGGATTGCCATGAATTTGACCTTTCTTGTCTGGCACATTCCGGCAGCCTACGACTTCGCGCTCGAAAACGAACGCATCCACGATTTAGAGCATCTATGCTTTCTGGGAACGGCGATGCTGTTCTGGTGGCCGCTGCTGCGTCCCTGGCCATGGAGATCAGGCAGCCTTGGCTGGTTTGTGCTGCCTTACCTTGTATTCGCGGACATCGTGAATACCATTCTGTCTGCCTTCCTGGCCTTCTGTGAACGGCCCGTCTACTCGTATTACCTGAGAGAGTCTAACGCTTTCGGGATTGCTCCGTTGACAGACCAGAGAGCTGGAGCGGCCGCGATGTGGGTCATTGGATCTATCGTCTTCCTCGTTCCGGCGGTCATCCATACGTTCCTGCTGTTGGGGCAGCGAACCAGGTCTCAAGACTCTTATCCGGTTCGACAACCATTCTGAGAACGCAGCCGATCTGTCTGGTAGGACCACTTGATCATGAAGTTGGTTAGGGGAAAGGTTTCGCTTCGCTAAGCTTGCCGCGGTGCGCCCATAGCCCCAGTCCCGGATTGGCGATGAAAAATATATCTTCGCCGCTAACATGATTTAAACCGTGGCGAAGCTTCTCGGGATCGTAGCGGGTCAGCATCGTTGCAAGGTCGGCGTAGGCAAAGCCGACGCCTTCCACTTCCTCTTGCGTAAGATGTCCTGGGCACCATGTGATTTTGAAGCGCTCTTCGGAGGAGCCGTGAATGAGGTGCGCGGCCGCACTCAGATCGTTGGCAAGATCCGCGTTTGTACGCACCGCCTCAAGCGTCGCGGGTGTTCCGCGATAGCCGTATTTACGGATCAGTCCGTCGATGGTCTTGTCTTCGCCGAACTCTCGCACGCCCGGTGCAAGAATGATCAACTCCGCGTCATCCGCGAGCGCCATGCGCGTGCGATAGACAGCCTTGTTGCCCAGCCAGGTGCTGTGAAACTCATGCGGATCGAGATAGACCACGGCCTTGCGGATCGGCGCTTCGAGTATCTCGAAGTTTACCTTCAGACTGAGGTCGGCGGCGAGCTGAAAACACTCAATGTCATCGCCGATGAAGAGGCCTCGCACGGCTAGTCCGCCATCCTGCTTGCGACCAACCACTGTCTGCACATAGACGATGGGCAGGCCGCGCAGGAAATGATCGGATGCGTAGTTGAGCACGTTGCGCACAGGGTTGATGGCGCGGCCCATGATTCGTTCCATGCCGTAAACGGCGCCCAGGTAGTGGCTGCGATTGATGCCCTCGCGGCCGCCGGTGCCTACGAGAATGTTCTTGTTGTAGTTGGCCATGCCGATGACTTCGTGGGGTACGACCTGGCCAATCGATAGAATCAGGTCAAAGCCGCCGCGGGATATGAGCCGGTTGACCTGTGCGGGAAATGGGTAATCGAGTTTGCCTTCCGACTGTTCGCAAATAAACTCTGCAGGAACTTCGCCCAGCGTTTCAACGTCAGTGCGCCAGTTATGCACGCGAAAGAGCTCAAGCGGGATATCGCCGAACATGTGTTGCAACTGCTTTGGCTGCATGGCAGTGTGGGTTCCGAGCGCGGGCAGAATGGCCTTGAGGCGGTCGCCGTAGTATCCCCGGGCAAAACGCGTGAGATCGCCAGCACGGGAATGCTCGCGGCTCTGATCGGGCGGAACGGCAAGAACGCGAGCACGCTCTCCGAGCTTGGCGAGGCTCTCGATGAGCAGTTTGTTCAGTTGCTGCGAAGACAGATCGGATTCGGTATCGCCGGTGGCGCAATACAGGCTCATGCGGGTAAGTCTACTTCCGATCCCGGTCTATGCAAAGGGCCTTCCTTTACAGCAGCGACAATGGGATCCTGTGCTTAGCCTAAAACAGTAAGGATCGTTGGCGCTGCTTCGGCGATAAAGTTCGACGTGTTGTTCCAGGTTCCTCCGCCATGAAAATTCCGGTCAGCTTGCCAGATATCTCGCGCGCTGCCGGTTCGTGGTCCACCGGTATAGCCTGAAATCAACCGGATAGGCGATGCAGAAGCATCGGAGAGAGATTGTGAAGAACCCTGTGCGAAACCGTAGCAGGGTTGACGCCTTTGGAAAGAATTCTGACATGAAGTGCAAGGTAGACCCCAAAGAGGATGAGAACCAGTCCTGCTGCCAGCAGAGAATATATCCAACGTCGTTGTTTGAAGGGAATCAGGACGTCCTTGCCACTGTCCGTCCGAGTTATTCCTGTTCGAGCATCTTCAGGTTTGTGCGCAAAAGCGCATTGCTCTTGCAGTGAATCTTGCGTAGAGACCGGCGCCGCTTCAGCAGTTCGGCGAGAGAAGACGGGGACGTAGGTGTCGGATGGAATGGACAACCGAACAGTGTGATCCTTTCCGTCACTTTTCCCAATTGAAGACGCCATACAACTTCAAGCTGTCGGAAAAGTTTTCATCGACACGGCTGTGCAACTGAAAGCCATTGCGGGTTGCCAGTACATTCGCGACATAGTTATAGTCTTCGGACGCATAGTCATTGCTGGGTTGAGGAACTCGATTGATTGCCGGATAAAGACTGTGTAAGTAGCAACCGCCGGATTGATGCTGTTCAGGAATCTCGCGTTCTTACTGCCTACATAGGTACGCTCAAACCGTTTTGATCAACCCCGCCGGTGGGCGATGCGCAGTCGCCTCCGAAGTTGGTGCCTGGACAGACTTTGCTGTCCCCCCAGCACCACGACAACTCCATGTAGTCGCATCTTCCGATCTATACGTGAGCGGCTCAACAACAGTCACCCAGGCATGTGGAAGCAATTCCTCAGGTAGTCCGGACCCAGCGTCGCTCCATGCTCACAGCCGACCTTTCAGGTCTCGCTAACCGTGCAGTAGCAGCGCCGACACCAGGCCTGAAGAAGTCTTCAGGCCTTTTTCGTAAGAGCCGCACGGATGCGATTGGCGACAATCGCATCCTCACCCGGTTGCAGCATCCAGACTCCGACGACAAGCGTGTTTTTGTCCGAAGGAATGCCCTGGTTAGGTTCATGTCCGGTGTTGGGGTTGAGCTCGATTGATGGGTCTCCATTGCGTAGAACCGTTACGATCTGCTCCGTAGTGACGCCAGTTACTCGTGGGTCAATGCGTATAAGCAAGTGCGGTACATGGTTCGCAATCCTCGGAGTGACCGTCTCGGTTGTGACGGAAGGAATATCTTTTACCGCCTGAGCGATGAGATCAGCTCGCTTCCGATAGTCGCCCTGCATGGATTCTTCGGTCTGCGATAGCACCCAGTCCACAGCCGCCACCATTCCCACGATCTGTTCCTTGGCCACCTTCATGCCGCGGCCCACTCCGTCGTTGGGATTGTTGTTTTGATGGGCGAGATCGGTGAGGTGTTTTTTCCCGAGCAGCAGGCCTGCATTCTGCGGGCCCCGCATACCTTTGCCGCCGGAGAAGGCGACCAGATCGAAGCCCATGCCAGTGTACTTCCAAAGATTGGAGATTGGAGGCATATCGGCCGCCGCATCCAAGTGGCATGGGATGTTATGTTCGTGCGCTACGCGGAGCCACTCTTCCCGCCCGATCTGAGCGCTGCCTGCAATGCCATCCTCGTCCTCCGCTGCATTGAAGAAGTTAGTCATGATCGCGCTGCCCGCGTCGCACGCGCGCTTGTATTCGTCGAGCGTGACCACTTCCGTCACCCGCGCTCCACAGAGAAAGATGGCATGGTCGTAGCCATATCGATGAGCTCGCTGCACAATGACTTGGTTCTTCATGCCCTCGATCGCCTGGGGCATCGCCAACGGCGTCGTGTGGTTGGCATACTGCAGACAGGCCGCGGTGGCAAGACTGATTGCTCCCGAAGCGCCTGACGTAACGACAGCGCCCTCACACTTCAACCGCTGTGCAATGTACTCGCCGGCTTTCATTTGCAGTTCATGCAGGCGCACGGGATGAAGCGCCGCCTTCTGCACCGCGGCTAGAACTTGAGGCGGCATGCAGGCTGCCGTCAGGGTGGTATAGGTTCCAGCCGCGTTGATAATCTTGGCGACGCCCAGCTTGTCGTAGTAATCCTCTCCGCCAGCTTGTAAGGTTGAATCGGCAAGACCGTCTTGAGAGCGCAGCAACGGAATCGTGCTTACCGCCGCGGCTAACGAAGTAGTCCAGCGGAAGAATCGGCGGCGCGAAAAGAGACTTGGTTTGAGGTCCGTCGATAGGATCATCAGAAATGCTCCGTGACTCTTTCTGAAATGCTATTTCAAGCGCAACAGGATAGGTTCGGCCGCCAGTCTGGCGCAGGGTACGTAACCAGTTCGATGCTACATCACAGCTGCGCCGAGAGGATTGCTCATTTCTTACTTCAGACCTGAGCAAGCAGTTGGAGTTCTGCGACGTGCGCAAGTGTGCTCTCAGAATTATAGGTATATAGGACAAATGTCCGTGGTGCGCATTTGGGCGATCCCTGATCATGCACCAAACGTATTTGTCATAATTCGTCGATCAATCTCGCGTCATCGAGTGTAAACTGCCGTCTATTGCTAACCTTTCCCCTGGGGGTAGTCGTAATGCACGATCGATTCGTCTCCCTGACCACGGATATAGCCCCCGCTCCGATCCATCCAATTGCCCGGTTGGGCATCGTGTCCGTCAAACCCCAATGCGCGGACACGTCCAACGAATTTTTCGATCACAACGCATCTTGATGGAGAAAGTGCATCGATGAAGTCCTCTAGCGCGTGTCGAATAGCCATCCTTGTCCTGCTCGGTATCTTCCTCCATGCCGCCTGCGTCGATGCCGCCATCAATGGCGTCATCTCGGGCAACGTTACGGATCCTAGTGGCGCGGCTATCCCTGGCGTGACCATCACCGCCACCAATCCACTCACTGGAGTTGTCAGTACGGCGAATTCAGACGGCAAAGGCTTCTACAGCTTTCCCGCGCTTCTCGTAGGCATTTATACCGTGAGCGCACGCGTGTCGGGGTTCAAGGATTTCTCCGAGGAGAACATTCGCATCGACGCCAATTCATCGGTGCGCGTGGATATTGCTCTTGAGCTTGGGTCCGTTTCGGAAACGGAACATGTAAACGCGGATGAGTTGCAGGTCGAAACGGTCAGCACTCAGCTCGGGGATGTGATCGACAGCGCGACGATGACTGGAGTGCCGCTGAACGGACGCTCCTTCACCGATCTGCTCCAGCTTCAGCCCGGTGTCTCTCCGTACAAAGCAACCTCCGAAGGTGGAAGCCTCCCAGTCTCAGGCGATCTGAACACCGGCAATCAATCGGTGAACGGCGGACGCGAAGCCTCCAATGCCTTCATGATCAACGGAGCCGACTCCAACGAGGGCGTTAGCAATGGCGCGGCCATCGTCCCCAATCTCGATTCCATCGCGGAGTTCCGCATCATCACCAACAACTTTGACGCCGAGTACGGAAACTTCAGCGGCGGGCAAGTCAATGTCGTAACCAAGTCGGGCACCAACAGCATTCATGGCGACGCCTTTGATTTCCTACGCAACACCGACTTCGATGCAAAGAACTACTTTGCGCCTGATCGCGGAGTCTTTATTCAGAATATTTTTGGAGGCGTGGTTGGAGGTCCCATCCGCAAGGACAAGATGTTCTTCTTCGGCGACTATCAAGGCACCCGGCAGATTCTCGGCGCAACCCAGAATTATCCGGTGCCCTCGCCTGCGGATCTCACTGGCGATTTGTCCGACGTGATTAACACCCCCGACTCTGAGTTCACGCAGAACACCGTAGCAGGTACCGGTTGGGCGAGTGTGCTTTCCCAGAGGCTCGGTACTACAGTTACTCAAGGTGAGCCCTACTTCCCGTGCCCGATCAGTCCAGCTCCGGACAACCCATGCGCATTCCCGACCGGACCATACGTCTTTCCGAACTACCAAGTTCCGACGACGGCCTGGGACACGCCCGCCGCGCATTTGCTGCAATACATCCCGCAGCAAAACACCGGCAACGGCAACTACGCCACCGCCGCGTTTTCCCAGCATTTATCTGACAACAAGGGAAGCGCGCGATTCGATGCAACGAGCCGCTTCGGTAACCTGTTTGGCTACTATTTCATTGATTCGTTCTCCTCGAACAATCCCTATGGTGGCGGAAACACACCGGGCTTTGCAGCAACCAGCACGGGTAAGGCGCAGATGGTGAACCTCGGCCTCACCACAACCTTCAAGTGTAACTCGGTCAATGATTTTCGCTTCGCCTATCTGCGCGATGTGAACCTTCAAAATGTGCCAACTGGCAGCCTGGGCACAACTCTTTCCTCTCTTGGCTTCGTTTCTCCATGGGGCGCCACCGGAGGCATTGGAGCCATTGCTTCGGCGTATGAGGCAGTGCCCAACATCAGCTTTAACAACTTCACTATTGGCGTCCCGGCCGACACGTTGCGCCAGTACAACAACACATTCCAGTGGATCGATAACTTTACCAAGATCGTCGGACAGCACACTCTGCAATTCGGGGCCAGCTATCACTACGACCAGATCAACGAGCGCAATTACTACGGGGAGAACGGCTCCTTCGGCTTTACCGGGATAGAGACGAACGTCGATTTTGCGGACTTCCTTATAGGCGCGCCAGACAGCTTCATTCAAGCCAGCCTTCAGCTTCTCGATTCACGCAGTAATTACGTAGGCGCTTATGCTCAGGATAGCTGGCGCGCCACTCCCCATCTGACCTTGAACATGGGTCTGCGCTACGAAGTGAGCACGCCCTGGTACGACACCCAGAACAAGATCGAAGCGATCATTCCCGGAGTGCAATCCGTTCTGTTTCCAGGCGCGCCCGAAGGTTATCTTGTGCCAGGCGACCCAGGCGTGCCTAGAACCCTCGCCCCGATCCGTTGGAACAACTTTGCGCCGCGCTTTGGCTTCGCCTACACTCCAAGCGGCGAAGGCTTGCTCGCGCGCCTTACAGGTGGGCCGGGAAAGAGCAGCATTCGCGGCGGCTACGGCATTTTTTACACCAATATTCAGGATGCAACAGGCTTTGTAGAGGTAGGCGATGCTCCCTACGGCCTCTTTTACTCCAGCCCCGTTCCCTCCGAGTTTTCGGCGCCGTTCATCGATCGCGCCACGGGCAACAACGAAGGCCAGCGCTTTCCGTTTCAATTTCCTTCCACTAACGTCTCAGCCAGCCATCCCGACACCAGCTTTAACTGGGCAGGAGTTGAACCGATCTCCGGTTCGCTGGTCTACGATGTGCATAACAAGCTGCCCTATGTGGAGAGCTTCTACCTCAGTCTGCAACGCGAAATCGCCGGCCACACCGTCTTGAGCGTTAATTATGTGGGCAACGTCGGACGCAGGCTGCTTACCCTTGAGGAGTCGAATCCGGGCGATGCCAACCTCTGTCTTGAATTAAGCAATTCAGCAGTTCTAGCGCCCGGGCAGACGCCCTGCGGCCCAGGTCTTGAAACCAGCGTTTACACCCTGGCCAACGGCACCACAGTCGAGGGAACTCGTCCTACGCTAGGCATCAACTTCGCCAGCAACCCCTACATGAGGACCATCGCCAGCTCTAGCTATAACTCCTTGCAGGCCAGTCTTCAGCACAACGATAAATACGCGCAGTTCCTGATCGGCTACACCTTCGCCCGCTCCTTTGACGATGCCTCCGCGCAGCAGGATCTCACCAACGTGTTAGACCCCGCTCTGAGCCGGGGCTTGTCCAACTTCGACGTAACTAATAACTTCGTCGCCAGCTATGACATACCCATTCCATTCGATGGCTATTTACCCAAAGAGGGCTTGCTAAAAAAGATCCTGGGCGGCTGGGCCGTCTCCGGCATTACCACTTTCGCCAGTGGACTTCCGATAACTTTGTCCGAAAATGACGATAACTCGCTCACCGGGACCCAAGCAGACTTGCCTAACTACAATCCGCAGGGTGGCAAACTGATCATCAATAGAAATCCGCGCTCCGGCCTGCCGTACTTCAACCCTAACCTGTTCACGCCTGAGAATCTCGGAACCTTCGGCACCTCTCAACGCCGCTTTTTCCACGGACCCGGCTTGAACAACACCGACCTGGCGTTGCTTAAGACCTTCGGCTTTACCGAGTCAATCAAGCTCGAATTTCGCGCCGAGGCCTTCAATGTCTTTAACCACGCACAGTTCAACGGACCCTCGGGTGACGTCGACAACCAGGTCCAGGGCGGTATGGGCTACATCAACTCCGCTAACG
>Ga0206815_1238_pt1 | contig 11469 bp, 12 predicted proteins | sample Alteio_BWOrgCont_91_FD_152864 | JGI IMG/M metagenome (GOLD analysis project Ga0206815, IMG submission 152864) | Enriched cells from forest soil in Barre Woods Harvard Forest LTER site, Petersham, Massachusetts, United States -... | ecosystem: Environmental > Terrestrial > Soil > Temperate forest >...
AGCTGATGGATCTGCTGGATACTCCGGGGCGGTGCGAGGAGATGCAGAAGGCTTATTCGCCGGATTTGTTCGTGACCAGGGATACGCCGCCGACGTTTATCTATCACACTACGGATGACCAGACGGTGCCGGTAGAGCAGGCGCTGAGCTTCTATGTGGCGCTGCTCAAGGCGGGGGCTTCGGGGGAGATTCATATCTTCGCGCATGGCTCGCATGGCAGCGGGCTGGGGATGGGGAATGCTTCGCTCGATCAGTGGCCGAATCTGCTGGAGAACTGGCTGCGCGATCGAGGGTTGCTAACTGTGGATGCGGCAGCCATCGCAGGCCACTGACTACCGTACCGTTGACATCGGTTCAGGCTCATGCTTTGATCGCGTCTGAATTCCCAGGAGCGATATGCATTCCCCCATCTTTTCAAAGGAAATCTTTGTGGCGAAGATATGGCTTTGTTGTGTCTTTGCTGCGTTGCTGGTGTTATCGGTCAATTGCTCAGCGCAGGCCAGTCATGAGGCGAAGAAAGCCGCGAAGGATCCGGCTCGGATCACCGATGCGCTGCGCGAGGAGACGCCGGATGATTTTCTGCGCGTCACGTTTGTTTCGGCGGGAACCAGTGTTACTTCGCTTGCTAGGCCGGGTGCGCTTCGTGCATTTGCAACGGCGACGGCGTTTTATCTGCCACCGCTTCCGTTGAAGGAGTTTCCGCTCTACTCAGGGCTGGTCAACGACGACACGAAGACATTGGTGGCGCTGCGCTGCCGCCCGGCGCATCCAGAGACTGTGGACGCGACGTTGGCGACATGGCCGAATCTCTTCCACGCGATTGAACGGGATGTGCATCGCGATCCGGCGGAGTGTGCAGCCGTATCGGGCGCGAGCGACCCGGAGCTGCAGGCATTTTGCTTTGCGCATGCTTATACGGACCCGCCAGGATCGACTGTGCCGAAGACGTTGGCGTCGACTTTTGACTATGCCGCCGTGGCCTTCGATGCGCAGCATACGCAGCTTGCGGGCTGGCTGCGCAGCCAGTACGGCGTCTTTCCGGCGTTCAGCGGGCTGGGATTTTCGGTGAAGGATTCGTACTATCTAGACGACCAGCACCCGATGAGCGCGCAGCAGATGCTGGCTAAGTCGGTTTCGCCGGAGTATGTGCTGAGGAATTTGAGCTTGAAGGATGCGGGATGCAGTTGTATTTCCGTTGCGCCGTATCCAGGGCGGGCAGAGGATCGGCTCGATCCGAAGTTTATTGCCAAGGCTGGCGGCGATGGAGAGTGCAGGGCGGTGAAGTCGCTGACGCACGCGCGGTGAAGTGAGGTCATGAGTGTGGTAAGTTCGAGGACTCAAAATCGAAGCTTGCAGCAAGTGAGATATTTGCTGTTTGCCATGTTGGCTGTTAGTGCCTGCAAGAGCCATTCCGCGGTTGCGCCGACGCAGCAAAGGGCTGTTCAGTCTGTTGCTCAGCAGCAAGTACAGGCGCGGATCGAGACAGCGCAGGAGAAATCCTGCCAGGAGGTTGTGCGGGGGTTTTATGACTGGTATTTCGATCGCTTGAATAGCGAAGCCAAAGGGCAATCGAATGGTTCAGCTCTTGACGACTTGCTGCGGCTGAAGCCGGAGCTTCTGACTGCGAAATTGCGGCAGATGCTGAGGGAAGACAGGGACTCGGCTTCGAAGAATGCCGGCGAGATCGTTGGCCTGGATTTTGACCCCTATATCAATGCCCAGGATTGGGAGGGGAAGTATTTTGTCGAGAGCGCGACGGTCCAAGGCAGCAATTGCCGGGCTTCGGTTTGGGGCACGGATGCCGGCAAGAAGCGGGAGATAGTTGATCCTGAGCTCGAATCAGACAAAGGGAAATGGGTCTTTGTGAACTTTCATTATCCTGGCGAGCCCGATGCGCGCAATGAAAATCTGATCGCTGTGCTCGAGGGGCTTCGGGAGGACCGGAAGCATCCGCATAAAAATCAGGCGCCTTAGGGAATAGCTAACCTCGAGCTAGTTCAGAAACATGGTCCGATAGAGTGTATCCCGCTGGACTGGCTTGAAGCCGGCGTCGCGAATGATGCGGCGCAGTTCTTCTTCCGTGGTGCAGTTGCTGGTGCCGGCGGCTTTGACCACATTTTCTTCCAGCATGACCGAGCCTACATCGTTGCCGCCGAAGTGCAGGCCTAACTCGAGGACTTTAAGGCCCTGAGTTACCCAGCTTGCCTGCACGTTCTCGATGTTATCGAGATAGATGCGGGAAATAGCCAGCACCTTTAGATACTCGACTGAAGTTGCTTCTTCCCAGCCGCGGCCGCCTAGCGCGGTGTGGTTTGGCTGGAAGCTCCAGGGGATGAAGGCGGTGAATCCGCCGGTCTCTTCTTGCAGCTTGCGGACCACTTCGAAGTGGTTGATGCGCTGGTCGAAGGTTTCGCCTACGCCGAACATCATCGTGGCCGTCGTTCTCATGCCGAGCTGGTGGGCGGTGCGATGAACGTCGACCCAGTCCTGCGTTTTGCATTTGAGGCGGGCGATGCGATGCCGCACGTCGTCGTCGAGGATTTCAGCGCCGCCGCCAGGGATGGAGTCTAGGCCGGCATCGCGTAGCCGGGCGATGGTGTCGCGCAGGCTCAGTTCGGAGTATTCGGCGATGGCCAGGATTTCGCTGGCGGAGAGGCAGTGCAGCCAGATCTGCGGAAAGCGCTGCTTGATGCCGGTGAAAAGGCGCTCGAACCAGTCGATCTTGAGATCGGGATGGAGACCTCCCTGCATGAGGACGCCGGTGCCGCCGAGTTCCAGGGTTTCGGCGATCTTCTCGTAGATCTTTTCGAAGTCCAGGATGTAGCCCTCTTCGGCGCGGGCGTTCTTGACCCCGGCTTTGGGCAAAGGGCGGTAGAAGGCGCAGAAGGTGCAGTACTCGGTGCAGAAGTTGGTGTAGTTGATATTGCGGTCGATGATGTAGGTGACTACGCGCTCGGGGTGAAGGCGGCGACGGACGGAGTCGGCTTCCATGCCCAGGCCGATGAGGTCGTCGGAGTGGAAGTAATCGAGGGCCTGCTGGCGGGTAATCGACATGACTCTATTGTAGCCATTGGGCGTCGTTTCGTGGAATTTGCAGGCGATCGGTTTGTGCCGGACAGCAAAGCTCTTACTCGGGCTTCGCCGGCGGAGGAGCCGCTGGCCCGGGCTTTTTGGCGTAGGTGGAGACTCCCATGCTCATGAGAAAGAAGCGAAATCCCTTGCGCAATGAATCGAGCAAACTCACCTGGAAAACCTCCTTCTCTAGAATGAGACGTCCGCGGGCTGGGTTACTTTCATTACAGATTGGTCGCCTGTTTTCTGTTTCCAGGCTGCGCGGATGGCTTCGATGCGGCGGTCGTTATCTGCGGTGCCGAGGTAGTCGATGATTAGCATTTTGGAACGGATTCGTTCGGGGACTTTTTCCTCTTTGCCCTGCCATTGGCCGTAAACATCCACTACGCTCAGGCCGGCTGGAAAACGCGACGTTACTTCCTTGTCCAGAAAATCGCGCCACGCGGCTTCGCTGACGCCTCTTTCCGGTGCGTCGGCTGGACCGAGGCCGAAGTAGAGGTGGGTATCGACCCAGCCTTGCGTCTTGGCTGGGTGGGCGGTGTCGCCGTGCAGAGTTGGGCTCGGAGCCGACTGTGACGAGAAGGAGCGGTAGGAGACGCCGATCAGCAGCGCAAGCAGTAAGGCGATGGAGAGAAATTGTTTCAGTTTTGGCGTAATCATGATGAGCGTTCGCGGAATTGGTTCGGAGGGTTCAAATTGAGCCTACAGGAGCGGCGCGGTGAGCGATGGCTTGGCGGCTGGGGGCATGGAAGTTGCCGGGTTGAAGTTCAGCGGTTGCTTGAGCAGATCGAGCGCCGCGGGCGGAAGGGGTTTGTTGGCGTTGGCGAGCAGCACGCTGACTTGCCACATCTCGGTTTCGGAAAGCGAAGGCCTGAAGGCGGGCATGCCGGTGAGGCGGATGCCGTTGGCGACCTTCCAGTAGGTTTCGCCGGGAGGGTCGTCGCTGACGCCGACAACGTCGCCATTGGCATGCTTCTGCCAGAGTGGAGGCGCCGTGGGGAACATCTGCGCGCCTATCTGGGAGGGGTTGCCGTAGCTGCCGTGGCAGAAGGCGCACTGCTGTCGATAAATATGCGCGCCGGCGACGAAGGTGGCTTCATTGGCTTCGACGGGCACGGTCTTGGGTATTTCAAGGTTGATGCGGGCGTGGAGCGGAGTGCCTGTAATCACGCGCTCGAGGGGCAGAGCCGCGTCGGCGACGGCTACAGGCGGATGGCCGTAAGTAAACCAGATCCAGGCAGCCACGGGCAGCAGAAGGATTCCGACCACTATTCCAAAGAGCAAACGAATCATTTGAGCACCGTCCTCCGGTTTCACAATCATACGCATACCGCGCGGAGAAGAGAGGCGGAGCGCGAAGACAAAATCCTACGGCTCCGGAAACATAATTTTCTGGACAAATGCGTTCGGATTTGGCACGGTGGAGCACGCTGCACAGGGACAATTGAGAAGCCTGTCAGCGGAGCAGAGGTGGAAGGTACCGAGGCTTCGCGGACATACAGGCGGCCTTGTGTATCGCAATTGGGAAGGAGAACTCTGGTGGTCGATCACTCGAACATGAAGCTAGGACGTAATCATGTCAAAACCGATAGCCGTACCTTGAAGCTGCATAAGTATCTGAAAAGCGGTTTGCCTCCGGCGCCTGCGGCCAAGGACTGGACCACGGGCATTTCGAACTGGGGCATGATGCTGAACGACGTGCATAGCGACTGCACGATTGCCGCGGCTGCGCACGCAATCCAGGTGTGGTCGGCGCATACCGGCGGCGAAGTCACGATACCGGACGCGATGGTCCTGAACTACTTCGAGAAGTGGGACGGGTACAACCCTAGCAGTCCAAACTCGGATGCGGGCGGAGTGGAGCTGAATGTGCTCGCCGCATGGCAGAAATCTGCGTTCGACAAGCACAAGCTGATCGCCTTTGCCGACCCGGTCTTTTCGAACCTGGCGGAGATTCGCCAGGCGATTAATCTCTTTGGCGGGGTATACGCCGGCGTGGCGTTGCCCAACACGGCCAAAAAGCAGGCGATTTGGGATGTTGTGCCGAACGGCGGCGCGGATGCCAAGCCCGGCAGTTGGGGCGGGCATGCGATCTTTGTGCCCAAGTACGATGCGAATAGCTTTACCTGTGTGACCTGGGGAGCGCTGAAGCCCATGACGGTCGCCTTCTGGAACGAGTATGTGGACGAAGCCCATGCCTTGCTGAGCCATGACTGGCTGGCGGCCAAGGGATCGCCTTCGGGCTTCGATCTGGAAGAACTCAAGACTGATCTGGGACTGATTCATTAAAGGCAAATCCGCAATTGGACGGCGGGATTGGGATACCAAACGCGGTTTTCAGCCGTCAGATAGCTTTCACCCTGCTGGTTTCTTCCGTGGGCAGAGGCGTGGCGCGAACTCCAGTCCTGTGCGAACTGGGTTTTGACTGGGGCCTCTCTGGGGCATCTCCGGGTGTGGGATGTTCTAATACGGAAGGGACCGCAGCTCAACTTGGTATGGTGTTGGCGCGTCTCTCGATTGCCCGGAGGTATCCCGATCCTGATGTTTTCGTTGAACCGTTCTGTTCTTTTGCTAGCTGTTACTGTTTCCCTGGGCCTTGGCGCGCAGGCCCCGACGCTGCAGGCTCAGGCCAGCAGCTCACAATCCGGACAAGCCGCGGAGTCCGCGCAGCCGGCGGCCACTCCGCAGGCGCAGCAGGCCCCGCAGACTACGGGTCCATTGACGGTGCAGGCTCGGTTGAAGGCTCGCAAGGAACAACGCCGCCTGGCTGCCATTCACGATGTTTATTCGCATCAGTTTGAGGCTTATTTCGGCGCGGGCTATCTGCGCTTCTTTCCGGGGCCGGGATCTGTCCAGCCGGGGCTACCGCTTACCGGGTTGCAGCGCATGAACGAATATGCCTGGAATGTAGGCGTGACCCGCTACTTCAACGAGAAGCTCGGGGTTACGATCGACGGGCGCGGCTGGTATGGCTCGGCTTATGTGGGCAATAACCCGAACACCAGTGGCGCTACGAACAAGCCGTCGATCAGCCAGTATTCGGCCATGGTGGGTCCTACGTACCGCTTCCTGATGAAGCCCAAGTATTCGGTTTCAGGACGAGTGCTGGCGGGCGGCGCATGGGGCAATTTCTCGGGGGACCTGGGACCGAATACGCCGGTGCAACTGGGTCTTTATCCCGATGGGGCGTCGGTGGCGATCAGCGCCAGCGTGCCGTTGGAATACAACTTCAGCCCGGCGATCGGCTTTCGCTTGGCGCCGGAGTACCTGTTGACCAACTTCGGATCGACGATCCAGAACAACCGCGGATTCACCGGTGGGGTTGTGGTTCGCTGGGGTAAGCAGTAAACGCAAGACTCCGAATACCTGGTTTCTTCTCAAACATCAAGGCGCGAATCGTAGTTCACGACTCGCGCCTTTTGGTTTTCACGCCCGGTATGCAGGCTATTGCAGGATCGGGATGCCGGCGATGCGCTGCTGCCACTCGGCTGGGCCGGTTTGGTGGATGCTGGTCCCCTTGGCATCGACGGCGACGGTGACCGGCATGTCGACTACGTCGAACTCATAGATGGCTTCCATGCCTAAGTCTTCGAAGGCCAGCAGACGCGAGCCGCGGATGGCTTTGGAGACGAGATACGCCGCGCCGCCGATGGCCATGAGATAGACCGCGCCGAATTCGCGGATAGCGTCGATGGCAGTGGGGCCGCGCTCGGCTTTGCCGATCATGCCGAGCAGGCCGGTTTCGGCGAGCATCTGGCGGGTGAATTTGTCCATGCGCGTGGCGGTGGTGGGGCCGGCTGGGCCTACAACTTCTTCGCGGACGGGATCGACGGGGCCGACGTAGTAGATAAAGCGGTCTTTAAAATCGACGGGGAGCTTTTCGCCGCGGCTGAGGATGTCGGTCATGCGCTTGTGCGCGGCGTCGCGGCCGGTCAGCAGCTTGCCGCTGAGCAGGAGGACTTCGCCGGTCTTCCAGGAGTCAGCCTGCTCGCGGGTGGTGGTGTCGAGATTGACGCGGCGGGCTGTCGAGACATCGTAGGTGAGCTTGGGCCATGCGTCGATGGGCGGTGGATCGAGGAAGACCGGGCCGGAGCCGTCGAGGACGATGTGGGCGTGGCGGGTTGCCGCGCAGTTGGGGATCATGGCTACGGGCAGGTTGGCGGCGTGGCATGGCGTGTCGAGCACCTTGACGTCAAGGACGGTGGTGAGGCCGCCGAGGCCCTGCGCGCCGATGCCGAGGCGATTGACTTTGTCGTAGAGCTCGACGCGAAGTTTTTCGGCGGTGGTTTGGGGACCGCGCGCGATCAGGTCCTGGATGTCGATGGGATCCATGAGGGATTGCTTGGCGAGGAGCATGGCTTTTTCGGCCGTGCCGCCGATACCGATGCCCAACATGCCGGGCGGGCACCAGCCGGCGCCCATGGTCGGAACGGTTTTGAGCACCCACTCGACGACCGAGTCGGAGGGGTTGAGCATGACGAACTTGCTTTTGGCTTCGGAGCCGCCGCCTTTGGCTGCAACGGTCACTTCGACTGTGTTGCCTTTGACCAGCTCTACGTTTACGACTGCGGGAGTGTTGTCCTTGGTGTTCTTGCGTGCTCCTGCGGGGTCGGCGAGGATGGAGCCGCGGAGCTTGTTGTCAGGGTCGAGCCAGGCGCGGCGGACGCCTTCATCGACCATGCCCTGCAGGTCGAGTTCGGCGTCGAAGCGGACGTCCATGCCGACCTTGACGAAGGCGTTGACGATACCTGTGTCCTGGCAGACGGGGCGATGGCCCTCGAAGCACATGCGGCTGTTGATGAGGATCTGCGCCATGGCGTCTTTGGCGGCGTGGGACTGCTCCCGCTCATAGGCGGCGGTGAGGCTGGTGATGTAATCGACGGGGTGGTAGTAGCTGATGTACTGCAATGCGCCTGCAACGCTGGCTATAAAGTCTTCCTGCCGGATCACGGTCATGACCACAACTCCTCGAATAATTGACTTCATTAGCGTAATGGACGAGGGCCACAGATGGCATTGTGCCGGCTTTATCGAGGCGGAGTTACACTATTCCTGAATTCCATCATTGAAGGGAGGAATGCGATGAGTGGAACGGCCGTCGATTGGACAACTGCGCAGTGGTCCATTCAGAATGTCGCATTGCCTGCCCGTCTGCGTCCTCCCGTGCCTTTGTCGGATGAGGAACTGATCGCCTTTTCTGAGGCGAACAAGCCGTGCCGCGTGGAGCGTCTGGCTTCTGGAGAGATTCTAGTGATGACTCCGAGCGGCTTTGAAAACAACCGCCGCGAAGCCTATGTGGTCCACAAGTTGTTTGCCTGGGCCGATGCGGACGGACGCGGCGAAGCCTTCAGCTCAAATGCTGGGTTCAACCTTCCGGACGGTTCGACGCTCAGCCCCGATGCCGGCTGGGTTGAGCGCAACCGCTTGGCTGGGCTCTCGGAACAGCAACGCGAGCGCTATCTGCCCTTTGCACCGGACTTCGTCGTCGAGATACTCTCATCGAGCGATTCGCTGCCTGAACTGGACCGCAAGATGGAGCAATGGATCGCGAATGGGACGCGGCTCGCCTGGCGCATCGATCCTTACGGCGGGACTGTGGCGATCTATTCAGCCGATGCCGCTCCATTGCTGCTTGATCATCCCGGGATTGTGGAGGGATCAGGTCCGATTGCCGGTTTTCAGCTAACAATGGCGCGGGTTTGGAGCGGGCGGTAGGTACAAATCCATGTGCGAGTTTGCGTATCCGTCTAAGGCCGAGAACTGGCTCCGCTAGGGCAGTGGACGAGGAGGTTGGGTGTCCTGTTCGGAGCAGTCGGAGGTGTCGGGGTCGTATTCGCAGGGCTTGCCCTGGAGGGTAGCGATGCGATCCCTGGTGAGGAGCGCGAGCAGGGAATCGGGATCGATGGAAGGGTAGCGCAGTTTGGCGAAGGCGAGCCAGGCGTCGCGATACTTGAGCCACGCGTCCTGAGCCGTTTGAAGGTCTTCTGCAAGCGGTGCGTCGGGATTGTTGCGGGCGGCTTCGGCGTCTCCGACTGCTTTGGTGTAGACGCGATCCAGTTCGGCGCCGGCCTGGGCGGCTGACGTGGCTGGAGGCGTGGGAGGGCTGCTCGCTTCGAAGGCCCGGACGGCAGCCAGGAAGCTGTTGCGCAGGCTTTGTTGAGCGCGGAGCTGCTGCGTGGTGCGGGAGGCGCCGGCTGTACCGAGCTCACCCTTGGCGTGGGCTTCCGAGTAAACCAGCTGCGCCTCTTCGAGAGCCGCCAGGGCTTTGCGCTGCGGTTCAGACCATGGGGAGGAGAGATCCTTCAGAGCGCTGGAGCGGGTCTGGTCGGCCTGCTGCGCATCGTAGTGTTCGCAATAATCCTCCATGAAGCTGCCGGGAAGGCCGTCGCAGAAACGGAAGGTGCTGTCGGAGGATGGGCGGCGGCCTTTGGCGACTTCAAGCTGCTCGACGTAACCATCGACCTGGCCTGGGGCCCATCCCGATTCGCAGGCGAAACGGATGGCGAGCGGGATGTTTTTCTCCACGCCCTGGCCATTGGAGTAGAGCAAGGTCAACATCGCCGAGCCGCCGAAGGCCCTGCCGAAGAGGTAGAGAGGCTCAAGGCCGGCCTGGGAGGCCAATCTTTCGGACCATGCGCACTTGCGCGCGGCCTCATAGTCAACCGGGGCGTTCTTACCGCCATAGAACTTATAGGAGTTGCAGAAAGGCCAGCGTTTGGGAGCGGCGACCGCCAGGGCTTCGGCGGGAAGCGGCGTTTCTGCGTACTTGGCGCAGGCGGACTTCATCTCCGGATCGTCGCCCAATTGCGCGAACAGGCTGGCGGTGCAGATGGTCACGATCGCCACCGTGAGCGCGATGCCGCGGCAGTCGTGCCCCAAGAGGCGATACACCGGATATTGATTTCTGGAGAATGTCAAAGCTTTGGAGATTCTGGGTGAGGTAGACCCCTGGTGGACTTGCTTGAGAGAGTGCTTCCCCATGGAGAGAAGCATACTTCATGAATAGCTTGGCGCTATATCGCTGAACGAACATCGGTGTGAACAAAATCGTCGCCCTTGTAGAGCAGCGGCTCGCGCTTAGCCCGTGCGAGGGCATAGGCGAAGCAGTCGCCGAAGTTGAGATTGGCGCGGTGTCCGCTGCCTTTACCGAAATCGCGATAGGCTTGGCGGGCAATGCGGGCCTGGTCCACAGTGAAGGGCTCAATGGAAATATCGAACTCTTCCATCAACTCATCAATTTGGCGATTCATAATCGGATCGTTGAGGCGGCCGATCACAATGGAGATCTCAAAATATGTACCCGCAGAAATAGAAATGTCGTCGGCTGCATCCAAAATCGCGAGAAATTCTCTCCAATCCGGTTCCTGCTTCAGGATGGCGACTATCGCCGATGAGTCGACGATCATAGGGGCAGGCCTGTTTCTTTGTCATAGAGAAGATCCCCGATCTCGGTGGAAGGCGGCAGGTCTTTCAGGAGCGGAGCAGTGTAATTGCTGAGATTGATCAGCCACTCCAGACGACCTTTGCGCTTGTCCGATTTTTCCAGCCGCTCAATTCGCTCCTTGACCGCAACGGTTACCGCTGTCGTCATAGATTCGTCTGTCATTTCAGCCAGTTTGCGCACCAGTTGCTCGGTCTCATCGTTTTTCAAGCTCAGAGTCATGATTTCTGCCTTCCTGCACTAGAATTCTACCATTCTGCCATTGGGTTTGGTTTGAAGGTTCCTGAGCTAAAGGCTGCTCGGAACCACGGAATGCCCTAAGCTAGAAAGATGAGCGATGCCATTTTGGATTCTGGGGCGCTGGTGGAGACTGGTGAGGATGCCGGCACAAAGTACGACGTGCTGGTGATTGGCGCTGGGCCGACGGGTCTGGCCTGTGCCATCGACGCGCAGAATGCCGGCTTTCGCGTTGTGCTGGTGGACAAGGGCTGCCTTTGCAACTCTCTCTATCACTACCCCTCGCACATGACTTTTTTCACTACGCCGGAACTGCTGGAGATTGGCAATATTCCCTTTCCCAGCCCCAATCCCAAGCCCAGCCGCAACGAGGCGCTGCAATATTACCGCCAGGTGGCAGCGCATTACCGGCTGGATGTGCGCCAGTACGAGACGGTCGAGCAGGTCACGGGTTCCGATGGCGATTTCCGGGTGCATCTCCGCGACCGATTCGACCGCCCCAGCCATCTCGGCGCGCGCAAGCTGGTGGTGGCGACCGGCTATTACGATCTGCCCAACTACCTGGAGATTCCTGGTGAGAGCCTGTCGAAGGTGATGCACTACTACGACGATCCGCACCCTTATTCGGGGCTGGATGTGGTGGTGATCGGAGGCAAGAACTCGGCGGCGATCGCCGCACTTGAGTTGTGGCGTCACGGCGCTCGTGTCACGCTGATCCA
>Ga0206815_1239_pt1 | contig 11396 bp, 8 predicted proteins | sample Alteio_BWOrgCont_91_FD_152864 | JGI IMG/M metagenome (GOLD analysis project Ga0206815, IMG submission 152864) | Enriched cells from forest soil in Barre Woods Harvard Forest LTER site, Petersham, Massachusetts, United States -... | ecosystem: Environmental > Terrestrial > Soil > Temperate forest > O...
TTCCACCAGAGGCAAGAAACGCTTTAAACAATTGAGTATCATTATTCGCGCCAGTATTCGTAATCATATCCGGTTCGGTTTCAGGCACGGTATAACCTAAGTTGTTACAACCGTCAAAAAATCTCAGATCGTAAACCTGACACCAACTGGCTAAGGGATTTGTTGGATTAGCGGCTACTGCCGCAGGATACTGAGCGGCCAGTTCAGTATAAAAACCAACATCCCCTGCATGAATGAGCAATGTTTGAACAGAGGCAGAAAGGGGTGGTGCCAAAGCAGAGGCAAAATCTTGTTCGAGTGCAATATCATACGTACTGGGATTAGTTGAGCCAGCTCCGCCATCCGCGCAAGTTTGTGTGCTATCCGCGTAATAAATCAGCAGAATATTTTCTTGAGGAATCGCCCAGGCTTTTGAGCCCATCGCAAAAAGGACTATCAAAATAGTAAATGGCCAATTTTGAGGTTTTAAATGGTTGAAACGCATCTAGTGCTCCTGGCAAGGTTAAACGAAAACCTAACTGCATATATTATCATAAATTCGTATGGGCATTACCGATGGAGGCGATAAAACACTCCTTTATTCACAATAAAAAGTCTTTTAAAGATTGGGCTTCGGCTTAATACAAAAGATTCAACTTCCCCGCTGATAAACCTTATTTACCCATATACACTTGCCAGTTCTATGCCAAATAAACCCACTAAAAGCCTTAAATAACGAAGCTTCCAAGTCCATCCCGCTATCGTTTTAGGCTCAAATCAGCCTATTTACTGACAAAATTCGAAAAAACTGAACATTCCCTTACTTCACTCTGCATTCTCCATCATCGTTTGAAGGTTGTCCGCGAAAGTTTGGTCGCCCAGTAAATGGCCAATGGTCGTTTCATGTTGAATGTTCACCCGTTGAAAATTCACCTGCGAAGGATTGGCATCTACTGCTGTTTTGAGGATCGTGTCATATTTGCAGCTATCCCCGTCCGCGCTATGCCAGAAAATAAAATAAACCGGATCGGCATCCAAAATAAATTCAACCTTGCGGATAGGCATGGTTTCAAACCACGCGAAATGTTCAAAACCACCATCGGCCATCATCGCCTCTTCCTGTTTGCGGCTCGCAGGCGAAAAACCTTTTAAATAATCTTCCTGTTTGCGATTAGCCAGGTTCAAGAAAGACGACTGATAAAAAGCCATCAACCCGCCGTAGGGGCCGGTGTAATTCGAAAGGGGTTCTTTCATAATATCCATGTCCATAATTTGACCCTGAAAAGCGCAGGTAACGGAGCCGTTGTCGTTCGGCAAAACATCCGCGACCTGGTAATAACGCCCCTCAGGCGGATCGGGGAATGCGGTAAATTGATCCGGCAAAAGTCGGACCGCCGCGTCGAGATTTTCCACTACAGGATTGAGCGTATAAGACCTTCCGTTGTAGTAACCCTTACCCGCCGTTTGCACCACCAGCAGGCTATCCAGAAAAGGATGGCTGGCGTTGCCCATGACAAAATAATCCAAAATGCCCAATTTGTATTTTTGAGCAATGCGGTCAGGCTGATCCTTTTGGAAAATTGAGGATTGATGGTCAAAAAATGTTTTGATAAACGCTTCGTTCGTGTCAGCCTGATGTGAAAAAGTTTCCCGGTATCCTTTAAAATTCCCGCTGATCAAAGCCTGCGCGATACCTCTGGCCGAAGCCTCGGACGTTTTCGGTTTGACCCGCGAAAAAGTCATCCCGCAGGCTCCAAATGGAACATTGAGATAAAAACGCGAAGCCACCATTGTGACACCATCGATATCAACCGGAATCGGTACTTGGGCAAGAGTGGTCGGGCAGCTCTGCGCCGAAACTTTAAACCCCCAGCCGAAAATCAGAAGTAATGACACTATGATTAAAATTAGATTTTTCATAATACCTCTTAGGGTTCAATTTGATTTTCATCTCCATGATACAGCTTTACATGAAGGTGTCGCCATTCTGTACATATGATTGGCGAGTCCTCAAATCCAAGGTATTACGATAAAAAGACTTCATTGCGTGTATAACGAAGAGGCTCTCTCATTTGTTACGCAAAGTTAATGCAGAAAAATGACCCGACCTTTTTTAACGCTCACGGGAAAAGCGACATAAATCACATAAACCCCCGAGGCGCATTTGGCGCCATACTTGTTGGTGCCATCCCAGGTATAGGACTTCTCAAAGGGCGCAGTTAAATAGGCCTTGTCCATCGTTTTGATGTTCTCACCCGCCGAGTTAAAAATATTCATCGCGTAATAACCCGGGTGTTCACTGGTAGCTACCCTGATCGAAACCGGGTCCTGGGCCGTAAAAATGTTTTTTGAAATGAAGAACAGGTCGGCTGTGCCCGGCGTGGCCGTAAGCGTGAGCGTGCTGGTAAGAACTACCGTCGGAGTACCCGTATTTGTAGGCGAGGGCGTCAAAGACCGGGCAGGAGTACAAGTGTTCGAATAAGTCGCTGTCATGGTAAAAACTATCGTGATAGTTGGCGTCTGAGAAGCCGTCGCCGTTAAGCTGGCGGTTATCGTAAACGTAGCGGTCAAAGCGCCTGTATCGGTGGGCGTCGCCGTAGCGGTGGCAGAAGGTGTCAAAGTGAAACTGCTGGTAAAAACCGCGGTCGCGGTAGAAGTAGATGAAGAGGTAGGCGTGTTGGCAAGCGAGGCCGTAGACGTAGCGCTGAAGATCGGAGTCGAGGTCCCCGTGTTAGTAGGGGATGAAGTGCCCGTCGAGGAAGGCGTCATCGAAGCCGTAAGTGCCGGTGAAGGCGTAGGACTGGGGGTAGACGAAAAAGTTAAGGTGGCAGTAACCGAATTCGTCGCCGTCGGAGACAAAGTCGCGGTCTCCGTGTTGGTAGGTGAATGAGTACTACTGTTCGTCGCAGTAGTGGTGGCGTTATTTTACAGCAGAAAAAACAAACAGCCAATGCGATCCAAGCTGTTTTTTAAAAACCGGGCGGGAGCTAGTTGAACTTTCTGCTATTTCAAAATCATTATTTTTAGGATTTGTTGAGCGGCTACAAGGCCACTGACCCGTATCCGGACATAGTAAAGTCCATTCGCGCAGGGAACTCCCATACGGTCTCTCAAATCCCACTGAAATGCCTGAATACCGGTCATGACCATGGTTTGACTTTCAATTTTGCGGAAAGCCAGCGTGAAAACGTCCATCGTGACCGTGGAAGTAGTCGGCACTTCCACCTGGAAAGTCATGGGAGGGCCCGTAGAGGGGTTCGGGAAAGGGGGGAAAATAACTAGATGCAGCGGAACGGTGGCCGTAATGGTCGGGGTGAAAGTCGGCGTATTAGTAAAAGTAGAAGTCTGAGGGGTTAACGTATTTGTCGGCGTACTGCTCGGTGTATTCGTAAAAGTCAATGTGGATGTGTTAGTCAGCGTATAAGTCGCGGTAACCGTGGGCGTGTTGGTAATGGTATTGGTCGCCGTAAATGTCGGGGTCAAAGTGACCGTAAAAGTCGCCGTATTGGTGGCGGTCAGAGTAATTGTATTCGTCATCGTATTGGTCGGCGAAAACTGGAACGTGTTGGTGAACGTCGCGGTAACTGTCGGTGTAGCTGTCGATGTAACCGTCGGCGTATCCGTCGGTGTACTCGTAATCGTATCTGTCGCGGTGTTCGTGGCGCTATTCGTCGCTGTCGCCGTGGCGGTATTGGTTGCCGTATTCGTAGCCGTACTGGTCCCCGTATTTGTGGCTGTATTCGTCGCCGTATTTGAAACCGTAGCTGTCACCGTATTGGTCGGCGTAGCTGTATCCGCCAGCGGTGTGTCCGTGATGGTCTGCGTCGCAGTATTGGTAAAGGTCGCCGTAAAGCCCGGCGTATCCGTCGGCGTATTGGTATAAGTCGCCGTGAACTGTGGCGTCGGGGTAAAACAGGTCAGAATAAGATCCCCATGAAGGTTGTCAAAATAAACCCCGCCGGTAAACTGGCCCATGGTGCCGTCGTCCGTGACGATAAATTGAACACTCGTAATCGCGCCCAGAGTCGAAACATCCATAAATGCGGTTTCCCACGTATCCGCGTCCGTTTCCCCCTGGGAAACCGGAGCGGCCGCGTAGCAATTGGGCATAATGTCGTCGCTTCCCGCCGCGGCAGTCACCGTATTGGTTCCATCGGTCGCGATAATCTCAACCTCTCGGGGTTCCGAATTGGTGTAAATGTCAAATTTGATAAAATTTTGCGGGTTGGCCGGCGCCGGGTCTGTATAAGTCACGGTGACAGGGCAGCTGCAATCCGTGGTTGAATAAAGCTCGCCGTATTGAGCGCTCACATCATTGGGATCCACATTACCCGCGAGTGATCCCAAATGGAGGTTGTAACCATTCAAACCCGAACCCACATTCCAGTAGGCCGCGTTTAACGCCGCACTAAAATGTTGTTGTGCCACAGCGGCGGCGACATTTGAAAGGGCCAAAACTTTTAACGGAAGAAAAACAAACAAAAACAAACCAATCCATAACACCTTCAATCGATATGAACTGTTTATATTCGCCAATTTCATTAGGGCCAACGTCCTTATAAAAGCGCTTCAAATCAGCCACGCCTGTCATGTCGTCGGAAGAGTTGTTGCAATATTATACTCACACTTTTGCCGCCTAAGACCTACCCATCTGGTTCCATGGCAGACGATCCATTTATGCGCCAAAAAGGCCTTAATTATTGATTTTTTTAATTACCGACGGACGCGGCGCCGGAGCAACCGGGGAGGGACAAACCAGAAACTCAACAAAACTAGGCAGAAAAATAACACATAGATAATCGTGAAGGTTAACGCGCTGGCGTCATAAAACATCACCCGATGAACCCAATATTGGATGAAACTGTTTTGGTAGACAGAATCGCTTCCCGCCCGTAACCGCAATTCGTTTTCCCACAGGGTGAGGGGACAAACCACGCCCATCAGCGACTCCGCTACAACATACCCCATGGCCAGAACGTGCGAGAGCCGAAACCAAAAATTTCGAACAAAAGACCAGCCAAGAAAAAATCCCATCCAAATCACAGCCAGTCCCAGCACCACAAAAAGCACATAGGCGAAATGAAACAATAGCAAAAGATCTGCGAGCAAACCGTTCACAAAACACTCCCCTGTTCAGACCCAACTACGTTTAACACTATTTTCCTAAATCCATAGCAAAACAGAACAGATAAAATAAAATTTTTAAAAAGGGGATTAAGATCGAAAATCGGCTGACTTAGTGAATAACGAGAATCTTCAACCGCTGCTGGTTCACCACACCGCCATTGGCGTTGTCGATTTCCACATTCGCGATGTAAATACCGCTGGCGATACCCGATGCGTTCCAAGTCGCCGTCGTCGTTCCCGACACAAACGACTGCACCAACTCGCCCGCCAGCGTGTAAATCTTCACCTTGAGGCTGGAAGCGTTTAATACTCCGCCCGCGTTAAAGGTCGTGGTCGTTCCATTCTTTCCACCCAGGACATTCGGTATGGCTGCCACGATGCCGCTCACGCCTGGGGCGGGCAGAACCATAATCGTGCGGGTGATATCCGTCGTCGTTCCACTGCCATTGGTCCAATGCACTTGAATCTCATATTGTCCCGGTGTGACATAAGTTCCACTGTTATCCGTTCCATCCCAGGTTAAAGTCACCGGCGAGATGGTGTCCTGAACCAAAATCTGTAATTGCGAAGCCGTAGGACTACTGGGAATGTTGCTCGGGTTCGGCCTCAACAGCTGGGTGCTTAAGATAACGTTCGTCATATTGGAATCTGTCGAGTTATCCACCACGTTATAAAGTTTACGGACGATCTCCCCTGCTCCGTTGTAAATATCCACTTCCACGCTCGAAAGACTCCGATTCACGATCGCGGTCTGGGAAACACTGGTCACGGTTCCTGAAGTACTAATGTTATCCACCTGTACCCGATAAGACCCGTTAGACACCGGCTGATTCGCGTTGTTCGTTCCATTCCATATGCCAATCACATACCCGTTATAAAGTATTTGAATCGAATTGCCCGGCCCCGTCAGGGTTGTAATGGTGTTCGTCGTACTCAAAACAATGTTATTGATCGCCGTACTAAACTGTTGAAGCGGAATCGTCTTAATTACTTCACCGGCGCTGTTATAAATATTAACCGATACGGAAAACTGTCCTATCACGGTCACCGGCACACTGGCCTTCATGGGATTCAGAAGTCCCGAGTAAGTCAATTGGGCGTTATTCGTCAAAGGCACATTGGCCTGGGCGAAAGCGTTCACTTTGGTCTGGTAGGTAATGTCATACACACCATCCGCCAGCGTCGCCGGCAAGGTCCACTGTAACGGGCTTTGGTTGGTCGTGGTTCCCGCCGGCATCGTGCCAAAGGCCTGGAAGGTCATGTTCGCCGGCAGCACATCTGTAATCACGGGATTCGTCAGCGAAGGTCCCGTCACTGTCACCGCGATGGTATAGGTCAACACATCTCCCGCGTTCGCCTGGGTCTCGCTCACCGTTTTTCCAAAACCCACAAAACTGGTCGGCGACGGCGTCACCGTAAAGGTATTGGTGGTCGTGGGTGTAGCCGAATTCGTAAACGTGAAGGTAGACTGCGGCGTATTGGTGAAGGTGCCGGAAGGTGTCGGGGTAAAAGTATTCGTTGGCGTAGCTGACGGCACAGGCGTATTGGTGTTCGTGTAAGTAGGTGTGATCGTAAAGGTATTCGTAAAGGTGAACGAATTGACAGGCGTGTTGGTAAACGTCTGAGTGGCGGTATTTGTCGCCGTATTGGTGGACGTCATGGTCGCCGTATTGGTGGCTGTATTAGTAACTGTAGCTGTGTTCAGCCCTGGCGGCGTATTGGTAATGGTCGGGCTAAAGGTGTTCGTCGGTGTATTGGTAAAAGTACTCGTGGCCCCGCCGATAATGACCAAAGGGGCAATGCTGTCCGCTCCCCCAAATACAGCCGTATTATTCAGTGCCTTGTCATTGCAATTAACGGTGACCGCCACACTTAAGTGCGCGTCCGTTGTCATATTCATACTCTCCGCGTAGGCAGCTCCCCCTTCATTACCAGAGACATTGACATAAATCACAGTTCCCGTCGCAAAAGCCGGAACCGGATTAGTCACCCAAGTGTAAGTGATCATCGACAAATTACCGGCCGGGACTAACGCGAAAGAATTATCCAAATGAGTACCAGCCGCCCACCCCGGAGCAAGAGCCGCGCCATTGTCATCAGTGCTATCCAGAAACAAGTAATCGGTCGTACGGCTAAAAGAAGCCGCGCTCACAGTCGAAAGTACGCCTGCCACCTGTGGAGTTAAATTGCTCTGATCCACCTGAGCTTGAAAAGTAATGGTCAAAGGCTGACCAGGACAAATAAAACCGGAGACGGTTAGATTTTGCATTTGTAACTGGGCAAACGCGATCGATACTCCGCAAACTGTCATCAGAACAGTGAGAAGAAACAGCCTCGTTAAGCTTTTGTATGTCCGACTATTCATTTATCACCTTAATAACTTTTCCACCCTTCACGGACAGGTTGTATTGGCTGCCGTAAAATTAACCGTCACGCAGGCGGATGCCCCTGGGGCGATTGACGCAAAAGTCCACCAATAAAGCGTCCCCGCCGCGCCCGCGCTCTGGTTTCCATTTCCCGAAGTTGGAGTCGAAGTACTGCTGTTGTAAGTCAAGCAGGTGGCGATGGTATCTGAAATAGAGTAATTAGAGATTGAATTAAGCGTGCTGGTATTGGTCGCGCAAATAGTAAATTGACCAGTTTGTCCCACGCTAAGAGAGGTCGGATTAAATGTTTTGGTCACGGTGTAACGCAAACAACCGCTTAATAAGGTATAAACGTTTTGAAGCGCTTCATTCGCAAAAACCGATTGATCTTCTGTACATGCCGGCGGGGCTGGAGGCGGGAAACAAGCCGTAGCCCAGGCATTGGTTTCAAAAGAAGCAACTAATTTCCCGGCGGAATAAGGAGCATTTAAAGCGCCTCCCTCCCACGCCAGCATCTCAGCACCAGTCGCTCCTCCACCATAGGTAAAAGGACCTGGCACGGTAATTAAAGGCAACCCACTTCCATAATCCCCAGCAGGTATTGCCCCAACATACAAGCCGACCATTGAAGTCGGATTCGATAAGTTATTGTCGTTTGTGTTGAAACCATAATTGGCGGTAAAGCAATTGTTCCAAACTAAATAAGGATTAACCCCATTAACATCCGGACAAATATACGTGGTCAATCCCAATCCCTATGTGGAAGATGGTACGGGCAACGGTGGCGCGGGCAGTTGGGTGGTTCCTTCGGTGGTGGATGACGACGGCGGCTTTTTTAGAACCCACGCCGCCAACGCGCACCTTTGGGCGGCCGAATGCGGCAACACCGCCACGCCTACCAATACGGCGACGAACACAGCGACCAATAGCGCTACAAACACGGCCACGAACACAGCGACGCATACGGTAACAAATACCGCTACTAACACCGCGACAACCACCAGTACCAATACGGCCACAAATTCCGCCACCACTACTGCGACGAACAGTAGTACTCATTCACCTACCAACACGGAGACCGCGACTTTGTCTCCGACGGCGACGAATTCGGTTACTGCCACCTTAACTTTTTCGTCTACCCCCAGTCCTACGCCTTCACCGGCACTTACGGCTTCGATGACGCCTTCCTCGACGGGCACTTCATCCCCTACTAACACGGGGACCTCGACTCCGATCTTCAGCGCTACGTCTACGGCCTCGCTTGCCAACACGCCTACCTCTTCATCTACTTCTACCGCGACCGCGGTTTTTACCAGCAGTTTCACTTTGACACCTTCTGCCACCGCTACGGCGACGCCCACCGATACAGGCGCTTTGACCGCTACGTTTACGATAACCGCCAGCTTAACGGCGACGGCTTCTCAGACGCCAACTATCACGATAGTTTTTACCATGACAGCGACTTATTCGAACACTTGTACTCCTGCCCGGTCTTTGACGCCCTCGCCTACAAATACGGGTACTCCGACGGTAGTTCTTACCAGCACGCTCACGCTTACGGCCACGCCGGGCACAGCCGACCTGTTCTTCATTTCAAAAAACATTTTTACGGCCCAGGACCCGGTTTCGATCAGGGTAGCTACCAGTGAACACCCGGGTTATTACGCGATGAATATTTTTAACTCGGCGGGTGAGAACATCAAAACGATGGACAAGGCCTATTTAACTGCGCCCTTTGAGAAGTCCTATACCTGGGATGGCACCAACAAGTATGGCGCCAAATGCGCCTCGGGGGTTTATGTGATTTATGTCGCTTTTCCCGTGAGCGTTAAAAAAGGTCGGGTCATTTTTCTGCATTAACTTTGCGTAACAAATGAGAGAGCCTCTTCGTTATACACGCAATGAAGTCTTTTTATCGTAATACCTTGGATTTGAGGACTCGCCAATCATATGTACAGAATGGCGACACCTTCATGTAAAGCTGTATCATGGAGATGAAAATCAAATTGAACCCTAAGAGGTATTATGAAAAATCTAATTTTAATCATAGTGTCATTACTTCTGATTTTCGGCTGGGGGTTTAAAGTTTCGGCGCAGAGCTGCCCGACCACTCTTGCCCAAGTACCGATTCCGGTTGATATCGATGGTGTCACAATGGTGGCTTCGCGTTTTTATCTCAATGTTCCATTTGGAGCCTGCGGGATGACTTTTTCGCGGGTCAAACCGAAAACGTCCGAGGCTTCGGCCAGAGGTATCGCGCAGGCTTTGATCAGCGGGAATTTTAAAGGATACCGGGAAACTTTTTCACATCAGGCTGACACGAACGAAGCGTTTATCAAAACATTTTTTGACCATCAATCCTCAATTTTCCAAAAGGATCAGCCTGACCGCATTGCTCAAAAATACAAATTGGGCATTTTGGATTATTTTGTCATGGGCAACGCCAGCCATCCTTTTCTGGATAGCCTGCTGGTGGTGCAAACGGCGGGTAAGGGTTACTACAACGGAAGGTCTTATACGCTCAATCCTGTAGTGGAAAATCTCGACGCGGCGGTCCGACTTTTGCCGGATCAATTTACCGCATTCCCCGATCCGCCTGAGGGGCGTTATTACCAGGTCGCGGATGTTTTGCCGAACGACAACGGCTCCGTTACCTGCGCTTTTCAGGGTCAAATTATGGACATGGATATTATGAAAGAACCCCTTTCGAATTACACCGGCCCCTACGGCGGGTTGATGGCTTTTTATCAGTCGTCTTTCTTGAACCTGGCTAATCGCAAACAGGAAGATTATTTAAAAGGTTTTTCGCCTGCGAGCCGCAAACAGGAAGAGGCGATGATGGCCGATGGTGGTTTTGAACATTTCGCGTGGTTTGAAACCATGCCTATCCGCAAGGTTGAATTTATTTTGGATGCCGATCCGGTTTATTTTATTTTCTGGCATAGCGCGGACGGGGATAGCTGCAAATATGACACGATCCTCAAAACAGCAGTAGATGCCAATCCTTCGCAGGTGAATTTTCAACGGGTGAACATTCAACATGAAACGACCATTGGCCATTTACTGGGCGACCAAACTTTCGCGGACAACCTTCAAACGATGATGGAGAATGCAGAGTGAAGTAAGGGAATGTTCAGTTTTTTCGAATTTTGTCAGTAAATAGGCTGATTTGAGCCTAAAACGATAGCGGGATGGACTTGGAAGCTTCGTTATTTAAGGCTTTTAGTGGGTTTATTTGGCATAGAACTGGCAAGTGTATATGGGTAAATAAGGTTTATCAGCGGGGAAGTTGAATCTTTTGTATTAAGCCGAAGCCCAATCTTTAAAAGACTTTTTATTGTGAATAAAGGAGTGTTTTATCGCCTCCATCGGTAATGCCCATACGAATTTATGATAATATATGCAGTTAGGTTTTCGTTTAACCTTGCCAGGAGCACTAGATGCGTTTCAACCATTTAAAACCTCAAAATTGGCCATTTACTATTTTGATAGTCCTTTTTGCGATGGGCTCAAAAGCCTGGGCGATTCCTCAAGAAAATATTCTGCTGATTTATTACGCGGATAGCACACAAACTTGCGCGGATGGCGGAGCTGGCTCAACTAATCCCAGTACGTATGATATTGCACTCGAACAAGATTTTGCCTCTGCTTTGGCACCACCCCTTTCTGCCTCTGTTCAAACATTGCTCATTCATGCAGGGGATGTTGGTTTTTATACTGAACTGGCCGCTCAGTATCCTGCGGCAGTAGCCGCTAATCCAACAAATCCCTTAGCCAGTTGGTGTCAGGTTTACGATCTGAGATTTTTTGACGGTTGTAACAACTTAGGTTATACCGTGCCTGAAACCGAACCGGATATGATTACGAATACTGGCGCGAATAATGATACTCAATTGTTTAAAGCGTTTCTTGCCTCTGGTGGAA
>Ga0206815_1240_pt1 | contig 11338 bp, 11 predicted proteins | sample Alteio_BWOrgCont_91_FD_152864 | JGI IMG/M metagenome (GOLD analysis project Ga0206815, IMG submission 152864) | Enriched cells from forest soil in Barre Woods Harvard Forest LTER site, Petersham, Massachusetts, United States -... | ecosystem: Environmental > Terrestrial > Soil > Temperate forest >...
TTAAAAAGACTAGCTGAGCATGATAGCAACATTTTTATAGAATAATATTTCCTATATTTATATCTAATTACAATCTATTCATTGAGAGATATAATTGTTATTTTCTCGTGACTAAATTTAGAACAAAAAGGCGTTTATGATTATTGAAGAAATTATTGGCAATTACCAAGCTTTCTTTTCTGATTTATTGCAACGAATGAAAGCGATTGATATTGATATAAGCCGTATGCCAATGAGTCATCTGTTATATCGGGTGAATACAGTTCCTGATTATGAAAGCTTACGTGATAAATTGAAAATTCTATGCAGTGAGTTTGTTGAGACTCAATTTAATGGAAGAGCTGTTTCAATATTAGTTTTAAAAACCCCTCTTGTTCTTGAGGATGGATTCAAAGTTTCGGTGATAGAGTTACCTGCACCCCGGCTTGTGCATATGTATCCAAGCGGACTTGAAAGTATAGGTGTAGTTGTTGGTAAATCTTTGCCGCAATTTATAACGAAATATGAGAAACTATTAACAGGTGTAAAAGATCATGGAGAGCATTGTCAGCCTGCTTTTCTTACATTTGAAAATGATAAAACAGTAAAGTTCTATGATATTTCGTTAACTGAAATTGTCGCAAGACAGGGATGGAAAATTAAAGATGTCGATTTGGCTACAAAGGGAATTTGGGCATGAAAATTATTTTTGGATGTAATTATAAGGTTGGATGTAAGTTATATGTCAATAAAAATTTTAGATTCAAAAAATGAAATAAAATTAACAGATGTAAATAATCTCATGAAGCAAGTTGGATGGGGCGATAATTATTATCAAAAAGAAAGTGTGTGGAAAAGAGTTCTTGAAGCGTCAACACATATTGCTTATATAAAAGAAAATGAGAAGTTAATTAGCTTTGGGAGAATATTAGAAGATGGTGTCATGTGTATGTTTTATGACATCTGCGTTCATCCTGATTACCAAAATAAAAACATTGGTACATTGTTGATGAATCACTTATTAGATAAAGTTAAAGATGGTAATTATGTTTCTATCGGCTTATTTGTGTGGGAAGGTAATAAAACGGCTTCCGATTTTTATGGAAAGTTAGGATTTGAAAAAGTCACTGCAATGGAAATTAAAAAATATATGAGAAAGGTTTAAGTGGGTAAGGGGCGTGTTACACGTGCTGCTAGTCACGAGATAAGTAGGTACCTTGTTATTCCTAAAGTTTGAGTCTCTTAAATTTAAAATTATGCAATATGGTATTATCTATGTCGGAAGTTTCTATAGCTCATAGTGGTGAAGTAATTAGGCATGCATCAAAATTATTATCTGATTATTTTCAGAAAAATATACAATTCACAAAAATAACACAACTTAGTGAGCCAGGGCGTCGCAATTTAATTTTACGCTTGGAAAGTGAACGGCAAATCGATGAAATACCTGCAACTTTTATTTTAAAAAAAACTGAAATAGAAAAAGAGCGTTTAACTGATGAAACTGAACACGAACAATTAAGTCGTTTTGCTCATGATTGGGCTGGTCTCCAATTTTTGACACATATTGGCGGAGAGCATGCTCCTAAATTTTATGTGGGTAGTATCGAGCATAAATTTATAATAATAGAAGATTTAGGTATTTCACATCCAAGTCTTGTCGGGCCATTAACACGTAAATACTCAGCGGATAATTTGAAACAAGCAGAATCGGCATTAATAGCTTATGTTCAACGATTAGGTAAGATGCATGCCGATACGGCGGGTAAACTGGATTTATACAATTTTATTGTAAAAGAGATTTATCCTAGTATTGATCGTATTCATGCATTTTCAGATAGTGAAATTTCTAAAATGACAAAATTAATTAAAAGCCTGACTGGACATTATTCAAATGAGTTAGACAATGAAATTTGTGATGTAAAAAATTATATTGAAACTAATAATGAATTTACTGTTTTTTTGCATGGCGATATTTGTCCGGATAATGTTTTTTATAATGAAAATAATATGCGATTTATTGATTTTGAATATGGTGATTTTGGTAATGCATTTATAGATGCGGCTTATTTACGTATGTTTATGCCAAGTTGTTGGTGCTCGAAGAGATTTCCTAGTTATATTATTAGTAAAATGGAATCAATTTATAGAGATGAATTAAAGAAAAAAATAGTTTCAGCAAGCGATGACCTGATTTATGAAAAGCAATTAACTTATGCTTGTGCTTACTGGATGCTAAGAGGTTTGCAGGTTCTTGATGAAGTGAATTTATTAGAGCGTGAGTGGATAGGCTCTAGTGGTCCTGTTGATGCTGATTCAGCGTGGGAACCAAAAACAAATGCATCGAGGCCAAGAATATTGTCAAGGCTTGAGGCATTCATATCGTTAGCAAAAACAACAGGACATTTGCCGCATTTAACCATAGCGTTTATTGCTCTATTGGAACGATTAAAAATACTTTGGCCTGAGACAAGTGGTATGTCGTTATATCCAGCATTCCAGAATGTCGTTTGACATTTAGTAGGGTGATTGGCACCCTATTTGAATGCCTATATTTTTTGTAAGCTCTCTACTTCATGATCGGGAGAGCAATATGATTTTACAAAAAAGACCATTAACTGAGCGCCAAATGGATTGTCTATATTATTTAGTAAAAGGTATGACAATCAAACAAATTTCAGAAAAAATGCAACTCTCAGCGCGAACGGTAGAGCACTATTTAGAAGCGGTAAAATCAAAATTAGAATGTAAAACTCGTTTTGATTTAGTAGATAAGGCACTCCAAATGCAAGAAATCAGACACAGGCTTTAATCGGTTTTATGCACGTTTTTACGTATAATATGCAGACATATGGATTACAATAATTCGGGGTGCGGTATGGGTCAAGCAGAATATCTTTTTAAAACTGCACGATTGGGTTTTCGGCTATTACAGCCGAAAGATATTGATTACTTCGCAGATTTAAATGGTGATCCTGACGTTAGAGCATTTTTCCCTGATTTTATACAAAACCGCCAGCAATCTAAAAAAAGAATGGAAGAATTGATAGGCTATTATAAGGATAATAGCTTGCCATGTTTTCTTATGTTTTTACTCGAATCAGATGAATTTGTGGGTCGTTGTGGTTTTGGTCCGATTGAAACGGGCGAAATCGAAGTGGGTTATTTGCTCCATAAAAAATTTTGGGGGCAAGGATATGCAACGGAAGCCTTATCCACTGTATTAGAGTGGGCAAAGAAAAATATTGATAGTGATGAAATTATTGCTTTCGCGCCAGTGGATCATATTGCATCGCAACGCGTCATGGAAAAATGTGGAATGCATTTTTATAAGAGTGACATTGGTCATGGTGCACAGTGCAAATTTTATAAAATAAAAATTTAGGTGCGATTATGCTAATTGAAAAGTGTGGGAAGTAATGGTTATTCATGGATAAGAATGGGAGAATGAAGCTTAATGATTTTAAAAACTATTCAAGCATTTCTCTAGTTCAGTTTTAGGGTTATCAACTATTAATTTGCTTCTCCAGGCAACGTGGCCATCGGGGCGAACCAAAACAGCTCCACTTTCAGATATACCATAGATGTCATGCCAGATATTATCAGGATCAATCAGGTCACCATCAGTTGCTATTTTATAAACCGATACTGGAATTGTTAATGTTTGAGATAATTCATTGATAGCGGTATGCCAGGCTTCACCAGCTGCACCAATAAGTAAAACAAAATTTTTCTCAAAAAGATCTAATGTTGAAATTGTATTTCCATTTTTTATTAGCGGGACATGCGGTGCGCGGCTTCCTGGTAACGTGGTAGGTATATATTTGTCTGGTCGCATACTAAGAGCTTGGTCATTTTCGGATTTCACGGCGTTTGAATGATAAATAAAACCCAAATCTAAACCTTCATAATTAAGATTTTTCTGTTGTTCATGCAGTTTTATTTTTAATGTTTCATGATCGCCAGCCTGAATTGCTTTAAAGATATCAAAAAAGCGTTTAGCATTTTCGGTACTCCATTCAATATTGCGTTTAGCAACAGGTGCGCGTTCATCATAATAAGTATCTAGTAGCGTATCAGATATATGGTGATTAAGCACAAATGCTAATTTCCAGGCAAGATTATGGACATCGGCAACACCTGTATTCATTCCTAAACCGCCAGTAGGTGGCAATCGATGTGCAGCATCGCCAGCTAGGAAAATTCTTCCACGACGATATTGTTTGGCGACTTGTGCTGCCATTGTCCAAAAACTTTTATTTATAATCTTAATTTCGAGATTAGGCATATCAAGAACACGCCGTATTTCATTTAGGCAATATTCGTCTGTGAAATCTTCTTTTGTATTTTCTGGCTTAAGATTCATTCCAACTATCCAGCGATTTTTACCATAAGCCGTAAACAAAGAACGGCCTAGTAACTTCGGATCAGTAAAGAAAAATCCAACGCTGGGTCGATGCTTAGTCCATTGCGATATGTCAAATTCACAATAAACGCTACAAGAGCGCGCCAAGTTGTCAGGCCCTTCCATTTCAATTTTTAGTTGTTTACGTATAGAGCTATGAGCTCCATCAGCAGCAATGAGATATTGAGTATGTACTACTTCTTCTTTTTTGGTTTTTCGATCTAGTAGTTTTACCGTGACGCCGGTGTCATTTTCTTCAAAAGAAATCATTTCTTTTGAAAATTGAATTTCTGCTTGATGATGATCTCGCAAAGTATAATGTAAATATTCTTCTACACAATCTTGTGTGACAAAACTGGCGCCTATTGGGCCATGCGTATAATTTTCTAGACCTTTCATTTCTACTCTGGTCACTTCATTGCCTTGCAAAGACTCTGACCAAGTGAATCTTATCGCTTCTTTTGGAAATTCATATTTCAATAATTCGTCAATATTTCCCCATTGTCTAAATAGCTCCATTGTACGCATGCTAACGCCACGGGCACGAGGGTGTTCTGTGCGACAGGGGTGCCGTTCAATCACTAAAGAGTGAATGTTTTGACGTGCTAAAGCTAAAGCCATGCTGAGGCCAACAGGTCCACCACCAACAATTAAGACGGGGATGTCTTTCATGTTATGTTCCCCAAACTAATTTTTCTAGATCATTTAGGTTGCTTACTTTCTCTTTCCAGTTATCAATTCTAATCTGCACACGCAAATTGCTATATTTATGTAATAGCATTAAAAGGGTGAGCTGATGACTCAGCTTATCTGTTAGATCTTCGTGCGAATAACCATAAGAAACGAGAAATTCTCTTAATAACTCTTTATCGCCTTGAATTAAAAAAGCTCCAGGTCCTAGTAGATCATATTCAGGTAAACCAAGCATTGCATCACCAAAATCAATGAGTCCCTCAATATGCCAGATTCCAGATTTCTGCTTAACTAAGAAATTCATTGGCGTGTATTCACCCGTCAAAATAACTGGTTTTTTGATTGTTGGCAAATACCCTACCATGGATTTAATGTATTCTGGGATTTGCTCCAGCAAGACTTTGGGAAGGTTTGTGGATTTATGTTTTGCTACGCATTGATTAATTTGGTTTGTGATAAATTGATCCCAATGACAATCTATAGCTTCAAGACCTTGAGTGGGTAAAGAATGTACCTCACGAATTAAAGAACCTAATTCGCGCATAATTATTACTTTATTATGGTGGTCTAGATCTTCCCAGAGTCCTTCTAATGGAATGCCATCAAGTCGATTCATAATGATGTATGGCCAGCCTGTTATTTCCCCCTCGAATTCAACGGCGGGTGTGTTGACAGTAAGCTTATTATAAAGATGCTTCATGACGAGAGATTCGCTCATAAACTGACTATGATGAATAGGCGGGAAGATTTTTATAATTCGATTGCTACCGTAAGAGAATACAATATTCGTACCTTCAAGTAATGAGAGAGGCTCATCTGGTAAATGATGACGAGTAAGTATTTCTCGTGCTGCATTCTTAAATAATTCATCCTTCAAGTTTAACTGTTCATATTCTTCGTCTGAATTAATGGATGGAAGAATACTGCTGAATTTTGTCATAAGCTCACCTTGTTATTTTCTTTTGCTTCTTCTAAGAATGGAGCCTGTAAGTCGAATGGCTATTATAGTTTCGTCTGAAAGGTCATACTAGGGTGATAATCACCCTAGTAACTACTCATCGCTTTTATGGGTGCTAATTTAAATGATTTCCAGATGTTATCGCATCTTTCATGAATGCAGTATGAAATACATTATCGCAACCTACATTAATATACGCATTTTCGGTATTGAATGCATGAAAACATAATTTTTTTGAACCATCCCAGTGTTGCCAAGTAATATAAGCGGTGCCATCTTCATCAATTAAGTAAGTACCTTTATCTATTTGTGGTTCGTTTGTTGGTTTATGTGACATTTTTCCAATTACATTACCTTCTGAATCTAAAAACATGGAAAATGTATTTTCAATAGTATTGCCATTTAAATTATCTGTCGCAATGGATACCGATGTCTTATTGACAAATGCTTTTATAAATTGATCCTTATTCAATGAGTTTAAGCTAGAGCCAAAACACAATGTGGTACTGGAAAGCATGGTTATTAGTGAAAGTGCAATATATTGTTTCATAAGTTATTCCTAATAATTTAAATAAATATTTTTAGTTAATACTTGTGATAATAAAGTATTTTATTGATTAATTTTTTTGATAATGATTTCTATATTCTTGTTCAATGATTGAATTAATTGTGATGCTGTTAATTCTTGACTTAAATAGGCGGCTTGTCCACTCCATAGTGACATAAAATTTGTTACCCCATTTTTAGTAGCCATTTTTCGAATGGGTTGGGTGAGATGATGTTGAATGGGGTAATCTAATATTTTATCTTGATAAGGCTCCATTAGTTCAATATATTTATTTTTTATTCCGCGTGCTAATTTACCTGAAAATGAACGCGTTAATATAGTGTTGTCATGCTTTGCTTTTAATAATGCTTTTTTATAACTAATGTGTGCACCAGATTCTTTGCATGTAATAAATGCAGTCCCCATTTGTATTGCATCTACGCCCAATAGAGTAGCAGCAAGTATTCCTCTTGCATCCATGATTCCGCCAGCAGCAATGATAGGTATTGTAACGTTATCTACAATTTGTGGAATTAGTGCCATGTTGCCAATGAGACTGTCATTGGGATTACCTAAAAAGTTCCCTCTGTGCCCACCAGCTTCATACCCTTGAGCAACAATGAGATCAATTCCATGGCGCTCTAAAATTTTTGCTTCAGCTACTGATGTGGCTGTGCCAATTATTTTGGTTTTATTATTTTTAAATTTTTTAAGCCATTTTTTTTCTAATAAACCAAATGTAAAGCTGAATACAGGAATTTTTTCTTCAATTAAAACGATGATCTGATCTTCGAATGAAAAACCATCTGTTCCCTGATTTATTCTGGTTTCAAATGGTTTGCATACTTTATTTAAAATTTTTATCATTCCATTAATTTGTTTTTTGGTTGTGTGCGGTTTTTCAGGTATAAAAAGATTGACTCCAAAGGGCTTATTCGTCAATGCACGAATATTAATAATAGCATTTCGAATTTCATCGGGGCTCATGTATCCAGCAGCCAGTGAGCCTAAGCCTCCCGCATTTGATACGGCGGCTACTAACTCAGGACTCGTTATGCCACCTGCCATAGGTGCTTGGATAATCGGATATTTGATTTTTAGCATTTTTGTAATGCGAGTTTGTGGCCACATAGGTGACATCCTGTTAGTCAGAATAGGGGCGTATTCCCCCTGATTTGGAATATTGTATTATAGTATGGTTGAGATCTTATTAGAATAAAAGATAGGGTGATTTTCCCCGTATTATCAATATGCTAGATATCATTTATACTTCGGTAATATTTTATATTCACTGTATCCAAATCTTCCATCGAAGTTCATCTCGAACTGTATGAATACAATCAGATGCGTTCAAGCGGCGCACATAAAATTATTATCGGAACTATCTAAATGCTAAGAAGTATTATTACACAGACAGGAACTTCACTAAGAAGAAAAAATCCAGTTATCTCAGAAATGCGGGCTTGGTTTACGTCTAATAAATTGGTGCAAGCATATGTTCAACCAGCCACAAGTATAAATTACGCTCTTATCATCAGCGGGGGAAAAAGTGGCAGTTTAGTAAGAGATTACGTGTTACCACCATATTCTGAGCATTCTGATTTTTTAGATTCTAAATTAATATGCCAGACATTAGCTACACAGCAAATATGTGCGAAAGAAAATATACGTGTATTATTTGGTTCTGGAGCAAAAAATACAAAAACAATAACAGATCATCGTTTGATTTATCGATTTTTTGATTGGTTAATGGGCAAAGAAAATTGCTATGTAGATGCAAATGAAGATCTACACGTAACAGGTGCTGCGAGTGAGGAAGCTGTCAAGGAAGAGCTAAGTAGTCTAGCTAAGAAAGCCCTTCCTAATGATAGGCTATTTATTTTTATTGGAGGGCACGGCAAAAAAGGTATTGGCACTATGTTGTGGAATAAGTATTTCACAACCCAATTTCTCACGCCAAAGCAGCTAGAGTTATCTTTAGAGCAATTTCACCCGGATATTCAAATTGTGATGCACGTTAACAGTTGTCACGGTGGGAATTTCTTAATGGGTACAAGAAAAAATATATCTGTTTACTCAAGCTCAACCTTTAGTAGATCTTCACGATACTATGCAGGGAAATCTAGTGAGATGGTATCTAAATTTTTAGATTATTTTTCAAATCAACAAACCGCATTATATCTGCATGCGCACGGCACTCATGCAGACCATAGTTATTTTCCATCAGATAGTTTGACATTTTTTTTAGACAGCAAACTTTCTCAATATCATTCTTACAAATATTTTTCACGCCTGGCTGATATGTATCAATTAATGATGGTTAATGTTAATTCAACTAGCAGGAAAGGTTTTGTCGGCTCAGCTATGATAAATTTTTCACTAGCGTTTACAATTGCTTACTATTTTCCTCCAGATCATTTATTAAATAAATTATTTCAAGCTAAAATCGCTGCTGCTTCACTAAAAACAATACTTCCAGTCGTGATAAAAGTCGGATATGTTTTGATGCTTCAGAAATATTTTAAACATCTTGAAGATAAGTTTTTTGCATCAGATTTATATAAAAATTATCCGGTTTTTAAAGATTCAATATATATTAATAATTTAAAAAATAAGGTAAGTAATGCTAGTGATTTGAAGATAACACCAGAAATGCAAAAATTTCTTAATGAAATTCAGGATAATTTAATTTGGATATTGTCAAAAATATATCAATTGCGGACATCTGACATTAATAAACCTGTAGTTTCACGTTACAATCTTTTATTTATGAAAACAATATTATTTCTTGAGTTATATTGTCGTGAAAATAATATAGAGGCAATAAGAGAATTCGTAGAGATATCTAATAAAATTTTAGATCCTTTAAATTTGCACTCCAAAAAAAGCGATTATTTGGAATCTAGACAAAATCGATTTGTTACTGGAATTCTAATTAAGAAATCTATTTTTGCAAATCAGAAAGCACAAAATAATATGACAGTTTTCGAGTCAACACTTACGCCAGCAAAAAGGAATTTTCATGGTTAGGCATGTTTCAAATAAAAATTAATGGTTAGGTATACCGAAATGTATTTTTGATTCATGTTATAAATATTTTATTAACATGCTTGACATTTTAATTCGGTAAATTTAGCAAGCTTTCTTTTTAATTAATCCTGAATTATTACAGTCATCTAATGCAGACGATATTTTCTTTCGCGCAAGTAATTCGCAACTTTTAAAAAGTGAAATTTTATCCTGGAGTGATTTTCCAACAGCTTCGTCTAAAAAAACATGTATTCTACTCTTAATTTGATCGAAAACGTGGATGGTTTTTACAGTTAATTTTAATAGCTCATTATATAGCAATGTATTACCACTATTAGAAATCCATTCGGGTAATATATTAATTCCTTTCTGATATAAAAGTAGCAAAGTAGATTTGCTATTGAACACCGCATTAGCACCAGAAATAACCCAGGGTGATTTAGAGAATGAAAAAGTTTTTTGGATTAAGATTGTTGCAATACGACTTGTAATAACATATCGCGTAGCGCAAGGTGAAAAAATATCAGCTGATTGTAAAGATAAACATTCATATAAAAAATCTTCATTGTTTTGGGTGTCTTTTCGGTGAAGAAAATTAAGTCCGATTAGCTTAGTTTCTTTTTCCAGTGTTGATATATTATTTTTATGTTTTCTAATCATATCAAAAATTGACACAGAACTTTTTCCGTATATAAAAAAATCTCTTTCTATTACACCGACAATGTTTCCTATACGATATTTTTCGATATAATAGGCTAAGCTAGCCCCCACTGTTCCAAAGCCTTGAATAATAATATTAGGTAGCCTAGGAACAAGTTTCTGAATACACATAGCAACACTATAGCCGGTAGCGGCGGTGCATAAAGTAAAATGGCTATCAATACCCGTTTCAATTTTTGAGAGAAATTTATCAGATTGGTTAGGATATTGAAAATTCTTTTCGAAAATGGTTGCCATGCTTACAAAGCTAGAGGAGAGCATTAAATCTTTTTGAATTACACTTTGAATAAAAGTATTATCTGTATTTAAATCGGAGCCAGTATTCCAGAAATTTTTAATATAATATTTGTTTGCAATTAAGAACCGTCGCAATACATTCTTTGCTTCTGGATGCGTGTGATCAAAACGAATTCCTCCTTTTGCTCCACCAGTAATTGGTTGTTGAAGACTGTTTTTATATGTCATCATTGCAGCTAAGTCGGCTGCTTCCTTCATAGTAGCATTAGAATGCATAAAAAGACCACCTGACGCGACATTTGATGCAAGGCTATCAAAGACTAACCAACCTATTGCACCAGTGGGCTCACTGTCATGCCAAGTAATACACTTTCTGTCAGGAATCATAGCGCTCATGATTCTGTACCGCGCTTTGGAATTAATATATTTCTCTCACTGGTGATGACTATAGTTCCATCTGATTTCATCCCAGTAGTGCGTACTTTGACTATTCCTTGGTTTGGACGTGACTTAGATTCTCTTACCTCAAGAATTTCTGTTTCTGAATAAAGTGTATCGCCTACAAAAACAGGATGATATAGCCTTATATTGTCCCATCCTAGATTTGCAATTGCTTTTGCACTAATTGTAGTAACACTCATTCCACCAACAATACAAAATGTTACCAAACTTGATACAACAATTTTCTTAAATTCAGTTTTTTCGGCATAGTCCTGATTGATATGCAATGGATGTTGGTTCATACAAATCAATGATTGCCAGGCATTAT
>Ga0206815_1241_pt1 | contig 11264 bp, 10 predicted proteins | sample Alteio_BWOrgCont_91_FD_152864 | JGI IMG/M metagenome (GOLD analysis project Ga0206815, IMG submission 152864) | Enriched cells from forest soil in Barre Woods Harvard Forest LTER site, Petersham, Massachusetts, United States -... | ecosystem: Environmental > Terrestrial > Soil > Temperate forest >...
TTTTTAGATAGTCCTTCTCGCTAATGAATTAGTTGTGGCTGTGAGAGCTGAACGGTATTTGTGTGAGGAAGGCCGTTGGCGGAGTCAGGAGCGGTGTGATGAATGAGTCGACGGTAGCAGGCAAGCCCCTCGAGGGAAGAAACCAGGTGATGGAACGGGATGTCCCTGCTGTGCACACCAATCGCCTGATGGCCATTTGGTCGAGCGTGATTGGCAAGAAAATCGTGATGGCCCTGACCGGCGCGGTTCTCATTCTCTTCGTCATTGCGCACGTGGTAGGCAACCTTAAGATATTTTCCGGTCCTGACGAAATAAACGCTTACTCGCGCTTTCTGCGCCAGGTTGCTTTTCCTGAATTTGGCAATGGGCAGGTTCTTTGGATCGTTCGCATCGTCCTTCTCGTCTGCGCGCTCCTTCACATCACGGCCGCTGTACAACTGACCCGCCTGAATTGGCGGGCGCGCCCGGTCGGCTACGATAAGAGAAAAGATGTTGAGACCACCCTGGCATCCCGCACCATGCGATGGGGAGGCTTGCTGCTGGCGATTTTTATCGTTTTTCACATCATGCATTTCACTCTGGGTATTGTGGGCTTCCAGCCGGGACAGTTCGAGGACCTTGCCGTCTACCAGAATGTGGTGGCCGGATTTTCAGTGTGGCCGATTGCTCTGTTTTATATCGTGTGCATGGGCGCGCTGTGCCTGCACCTGGATCACGGAATCTGGAGCATGCTGCAAACCCTTGGCTGGGTCACGGTTGATCACACCAGAAGTTTAAGAGTTTTTTCTCGCATCGTGGCGCTGGCGATTTTTGCCGGGTTCGTCGCCGTGCCGATCTCGGTCATGGCAGGCTGGGTACGCTAAAGGGAGAACGAGTTGCTCGAAAATAAAATTCCATTGGGACCCATTGAGCAGAAATGGCAGAAGGCTCAATTTGAGATGAAGCTTGTGAACCCTGCCAATCGCCGCAAATACACGGTGATCATCGTGGGCTCGGGCCTGGCGGGCGCCGCGGCTGCCGCGTCTTTGGGCCAGCAGGGTTACCACGTCGATTGTTTTTCATTTCACGACAGCCCTCGACGCGCGCATTCGATTGCGGCGCAAGGTGGCATCAACGCCGCGAAGAATTACCGCAACGACGGCGACAGTATTTTTCGTCTCTTCTACGATACCGTGAAGGGTGGGGATTTTCGCGCTCGCGAAGCGAATGTCTACCGGCTCGCGCAAATCAGCGTAAACATCATCGACCAGTGCGTGGCTCAGGGAGTTCCGTTCGCGCGCGAGTACGGCGGGTTGCTGGACACTCGTTCTTTCGGCGGCGTGCAGGTATCGCGAACATTTTACGCGCGCGGTCAGACCGGCCAGCAGCTTCTCCTGGGCGCCTATCAGGCGCTGGAAGAGCAGGTGTCCGCGGGCACGGTAACGATGCACACGCGCAGCGAGATGCTGGACCTCGTGGTGGTCAATGGCCGGGCGCGCGGCATCGTCACTCGAGACCTGGTAACCGGCGCGGTCGAGTCTCATGCCGCCGACGTGGTGGTGCTCGCGACCGGCGGCTACTCCAACGTTTTTTATCTTTCCACGAATGCGAAGGCTTCCAACACCACGGCGATCTGGCGCGCCCACCGTCGCGGCGCATTATTTGGGAATCCCTGCTTCACGCAGATTCATCCCACTTGCATTCCCGTCAGCAGCGAACATCAGTCCAAGCTGACGCTGATGTCGGAGTCGCTGCGCAATGACGGACGCGTGTGGGTGCCCAAGCTGAAGGAAGACAAGCGTCCCCCCGGCTCGATACCGGAAAATGAACGCGACTATTATCTGGAGCGCCGCTATCCCAGTTTCGGCAACCTGGTGCCGCGCGATGTCGCTTCGCGAAATGCCAAGGAAGTTTGCGATGAAGGACGCGGCGTGGGTCCCGGCGGGATGGGTGTATATCTCGATTTTGCCGATGCTATTCGCAGAATGGGAGAGGCCCAAGTTCGCGAAAAGTACGGCAATCTCTTCGACATGTATGAAGAAATTACCGGCGAAAATGCGTACAAAGCCCCCATGCGTATTTTTCCCGCGGTGCATTACACCATGGGCGGCTTGTGGGTGGATTACCAGTTGATGTCCACGATTCCCGGATTATTTGTGGCCGGCGAAGCGAATTTTTCAGACCACGGCGCCAATCGTCTGGGAGCCAGCGCCCTGATGCAGGGACTGGCCGACGGCTATTTTGTTTTGCCGTATACCTTGCCGAATTACATTGCCTCGAGCACGCTTGAAAAAGTGGACGCTTCGCACCCTGCGTTTGCGGCCGTTAAAGACGATGTCGCTAAGCGCGTCGCCGCCATGCTCAACGTTCGTGGCAAGCGAACCGTGGATTCCATTCATAAAGAGCTTGGGCATTTGATGTGGGAAAATTGCGGCATGGCGCGATCCCAGGCGGGGCTCGAATGCAACCTTGCCAAAATTCCGAAATTGCGCGAAGAGTTCTGGAGCAATGTCTCCATCGTTGGAAGCGGCGAAGAACTGAATCAGTCTCGAGCTCGCTGAGCTGATGTGTATTGACGCCCTTGATCGGGCAGAATCCTGCGGCGGGCATTTCCGCGTGGAAAGTCAGACCCCGGATGGCGAAGCCAAGCGCGACGACGACCATTTTTCGTTCGTCTCGGCTTGGGAATGGAAGGGAAATGGCGAAGGGTGGGCTCTCCACAAGGAGCCGCTGAACTTCGAGCACGTCCACCTGACCCAGAGGAGCTACAAGTAGCCATGGACCTTACAGTCAAAGTTTGGCGGCAGCTGAATGCCAAAGCGACGGGAGCGTTTGTCACCTATTCCGTGAAGGGTGTCACGCCGGACATGTCCTTTCTGGAGATGCTCGACCTTCTTAATGAAGATTTGAACGCCAAAAATGAACCGCCCGTCGCATTCGAGCATGATTGTCGCGAAGGTATTTGCGGATCCTGTGGTTTTCTGGTCAATGGCGTAGCGCATGGAGGTAGGCCGGGCACCACGGTATGTCAGCTTTCCATGCGATTCTTCAAGGACGGGGATTCTCTTACCCTCGAACCGTGGCGCGCCAAGGCTTTTCCAGTGCTCCGTGACCTGGTCGTCGATCGCTCGCCATTCGACCGCATTATTCAGGCTGGCGGCTTCATCAGCGCTCCCACCGGAGGCGCTCCCGACGCCAACGCGATCCTGGTCCCTAAAGATTCCGCGGAGACTTCGTTCGATGCCGCTGCCTGCATCGGATGCGGCGCATGTGTCGCGGCGTGCCCCAACGCCGCCGCCATGCTGTTCACCGCGGCAAAACTGACTCACTTGAACTCGCTGCCCCAGGGACAGCCTCAGCGGGAGCAACGGACACTGCGCATGGTTGCGACCATGTCGAGCGAACTCTTTGGCAGTTGCACGAATCATGGCGAATGCGAAGCGGTCTGTCCCAAGGAAATTCCGATTGAATTTATCGGGCGCATGAATCGCGATCTGCTTCACGCCACACTGCATCATCGCGCCACTAAATAGCGGGGAAAATATCGGGAATTGGTGTGGTTCGCAACTCTTTTCGGCATCGCTCGCCTTCGGTCCATAATGTATCCATGCCTGTAGATGACATCTCCGCACGAGCAGCCCGGCTGCATTCTTCCGCGCTCGTTATCGATGCCCACGCCGATACTCCTCAACGATTCCTCTTCGAGGATTTCGATTTAGGCCATCGTGACGCTGAAGGCAGCGTCGACATTCCCAGACTCCGCGCGGGAAATGTGGGCGCAATCTTCTTTGCCATTTGGGTGCCCGTCGAGATCAAGGGTCCGCAAGCCGCCCGGCGGGCCCTGGATTTAATGGACGCCACGTTGGAACAAATTCGGCGCCATGCCGATGACCTCGTATTGGCGACGACTTCAGAGGAAATTGTGGCCGCACGCGCGCAAGAAAAGATTGCCGTCCTGATGGGAGTGGAAGGCGGCCATGCCATCAATAATGACCTTGCGGTGCTGCGTGATTTTCGCGGCCGTGGCGCCCGCTACATGACGCTGACGCATACCGCCGCAACAGACTGGGCCGATTGTGCCAATCAATCGCCACGGCACGGCGGCCTCACCGAATTTGGAAAAGAAGTAATTCGCGAAATGAACCGGCTCGGAATGATCGTGGATGTTTCCCACGTCTCCGACAAGACTTTCCAGGACGTCATCGAGATCTCCCGCGCCCCTGTGATTGCCTCGCATTCCTGCTGCCGCGCTCTGTGCGATGTGCCGCGCAATCTGTCTGACGACATGATCAAACGGCTGGCGGAGCAGGGCGGAGTGATCCACATCACCTTTCATAAGACATTTGTCAGCCAGGAATATGCCAACGCGCGGCGCGACAACGCCTATGAATGTCTTCTTCGCGAACAGGAAATCACCACTAAATACGGTGCGAACGAGGCCCGCAAACTGATCGCAGGGCAGCAATTGAGTGATGAATTGGTGCGTGCCGGAACGCTCCCCCGGGTGAGCTATGAAAGGATTGTGGACCATATTGCTCATGCCGTCGGCCTGGTCGGCGAGGACCATGTGGGATTCGGCTCGGATTTTGACGGCGCCTACATGCCGGAGGGCATGCGGGACGCAGGATGTCTACCGGCCATAACAGACGGTTTGTATCGGCACGGATACACCGAGGTTGCTATTCGGAAAATCCTGGGCGAGAATACGCTTCGCGTGCTGGCCGAGGCCGAACAGGCCGCCGTCAAATTACGACCCGAGAAGCACTAGTCAATGGCAAAAAATATCGGCATACTAGGCCCGCAAATTTTTGTCTTGGAGAATCTAATGCGAAAAGCACAAACCATCCTGCTCGCCGCGCTGCTGGCGATGTCAATTTCAGCCGCGGCACAATCGAGCCCTCCGGCCAAGTCCGCCGCGCCCAAGGCGGGCACGCCCAAGTCGGAAACATTCGATCAGGCTCTGCTGCAGCCTGCCGCCCTCAAGACCAAAGCCCCCGACGTTTTCGACGTTAAGTTCAATACCACCGCCGGGAACTTTACCATTAGGGTTACGCGCGCCTGGGCTCCCAATGGCGCGGACCGTTTCTACAATCTTGTCCGTCATCATTTTTATGATGGCGCCAGTTTCTTCCGTGTTATTTCGGGATTCATGGCCCAGTTTGGAATCAGCGCGTATCCTCCCGTTTCCGACGCCTGGCAGGAAGCAACCATGAAGGACGATCCCGTCACACAAAGTAATAAGCGAGGATATATTACGTTTGCGATGGCGGGGCCAAATACGCGCACGACGCAGGTTTTCATCAACTACGGAAATAACTCGGTGTCGTGACGGACGGAATGAATGTTGTAGACAAGCTGTACAACGGGTATGGGGAAGGTCCGCGGGGCCCCAGTCAGGGCCTCATCTCGCAACGTGGCCGAGCCTACCTTGACCAGGGATTCCCGAAACTTGACAGCATCAAGAGTGCGGAGCTTGTAACGCCCGCAGCGAAGGAACCTGCGGCGCAGTAGGGTCGCGGTGCCGACTGCTTTAATTCTGCGTATCTCTAATTGGTTTTTAATTCGACCGGCTTTGGCATGACGAATTTCTAGACGCGGGATTGGCTTAAACATGGGCTCTCTGGGCGTGGGAAAAACGCAGACCGTTGTCCAGGAACGCTCCGACGCTATAGGTTCCGTTCGTGCGAACCGCTTTTCCCGTAGCTCGTGGCTTGAGATAGACCTCGGCATCGCCACCAGCTTTGCAATTACCGCCTGTGCTGTACATTTCCTGTTCAACGGTCAATATGGCTATTTCCGCGACGAACTCTATTACGCGGCCTGCGGCCAGCATCTGGCCTGGGGCTATGTGGACCAGGCACCGCTGATTGCCCTCATTGCGCATGTATCGCGTGCCTTGTTTGGCGATTCATTGCGTGCCTTGCGATTTTTCCCTGCCTTGTCGTCTGGTGCGAAAATTTTTCTGGCAGGCTGGATGGTCCGGGAATTCGGAGGCAGTCGCTACGCGCAAATCCTGGCGGGCACGGCCATGTTGTTTTGTCCCATTTATCTCACCATGGACAATTTCCTGTCCATGAATGCGTTTGAGCCCGTATTCTGGATGTTGTGTGTAGCCATCGCCTTGTGGATTATTCGCAGCGGACGGTCGCGGTTTTGGCTGCTCTTTGGGGTGGTGGCCGGAATCGGAATATTAAATAAGCACTCCATGCTTTTTTTTGGGTGTGCTTTATTCCTCGGACTTTTGGTGACCAGGCAGCGTCAACTCTTGCGCGACCCCTGGATCTGGGCCGGAGGAATGGTGGCCTTCGTGATTTTCCTTCCCAATGCCATCTGGGAGATCAGAAATCATTTGCCCACGCTGGAAATTCTTCAAAATGTGGACCGCATCAAGAACGCCCATGTATCCTGGCTCACATTTATTGCCCAGCAGGCCTTACTGGTCCATCCTATAGGCACTCCCATCTGCCTCGCCGGACTCTGGTTTTTCCTTTGGAGTCCCAGGGGCGCCGCGTATCGCTTCCTGGGCTGGACCTATCTTTTTTTGCTGTTGGAATTTTTGGTTTTCCGGGGAAGAATTTATTATCTCGCGCCCATCTACCCGATGCTTTTTGCCGCGGGCGCGGTGGCTATTGAGTCCTGGATACCGTATCGCGGGGAGAATTGGATCAGGACCGCTATTCTGACGCCTCTGGTGTTTGGTGGCATGGTGGCGGCGCCACTGGCTCTTCCGATTCTGAGCCTGAATGCCGCGGCCGCCTACGCCAATTTTTGGGATGTAGACAGTGTTCGCGTGGAAAAGTATCCCAGCGGAAAATTGCCTCAGCTTTTTGCGGACATGATGGGATGGCAGCACCAGGTTGATGTTGTGGCCGGTGTTTTCCGGTCGCTGCCACAGGAAGAGCAGTCGAAAGCCGCGATATTGTCCGTGAACTACGGCGAAGCGGGAGCCATTGATTATTTCGGACCCACCTACGGTTTGCCCCACGCCATCAGCGGCCACAACAATTATTATCTTTGGGGGCCTCGGCAATATTCAGGGGAAGTGGTCATCACGGTGGGGTTTACGAAGAGCGAACTGGAGCCCTTCTTTGGCAGGATTGAATCTGCGGCGACGATACAGAATGAATACGCGATTCCCGAGGAAAATAATTTACCGGTTTTAATCTGCCGGGAACCCAGGATCACCCTTCAAAAGCTCTGGCCGCGGCTGAAGTTCTACGGCTAAACTTCCAGCCGCAACCAGTGTGCGAATATGCTTTAAACCAAGCCCAAAACAGTGACGAGTTCACGCACCGAGGCCGCTGACTTGTCCAGTTCGGCCTTCTCTTGAGCGCTGAGTTTGATTTCGATGATCTGCTCGATGCCGCGCGCTCCCAGCTTCACCGGAACGCCGACAAATAGTCCCTTAATTCCGTATTCGCCTTCCAGATAAGCGGCGCAGGGAAGAATTTTCTTTTTATCTTTCAGAATTGCCTCCACCATTTCCACGACTGCCGCCGATGGGGCGTAATAAGCGGACCCGGTCTTCATCAGGTTCACAATTTCCGCGCCACCCTTGCGTGTGCGGTCCACAATCGCCGCGATGCGATCGGCAGGAAGCAGGTCGGGCAGGGGAATTCCGGCGACCGTCGAGTAGCGCGCCAAGGGCACCATATCGTCGCCGTGCCCGCCGAGAACGAACGAAGTTACATTTTCCACCGACACGCCGAGTTCGGTCGAGACAAACGCGCTCATGCGCGCGGAATCGAGCACGCCGGCCATTCCGATGACGCGATTTTTCGAGAACCCGCTCACCTTGTAGGCCACGTGCGCCATGGCATCCAGCGGATTCGTAACAATAATCAGAATCGCATTCGGCGAGTATTTCGCAACTTGCTCGATAACCGCCTTGATGACGTCATGGTTTGCCTTCAACAAATCGTCGCGGCTCATACCGGGCTTGCGCGGGAATCCCGCCGTCACCACCACAATATCGCTGTTCGCTGTTTCCTTATAATCGCCTGTGGCCGTGGAAATCCCTATCGCCCGGGCGTCAGATCCGGTGATAGGCGTCGATTCCAGCATGTCCAGAGCCTTGCCTGCAGGTGGGCCGTCAAGAATGTCAGTCAGCACCACGTCGGCCAGCTCCATGTCCACGATTCGCTGTGCCGTTGTCGATCCTACGAAACCTCCGCCTACAACTGTTACTTTCTTCCGCATCAGCCCGTTCTCCTGTTCGGTTCAAGATATTTGTGAGACAAATTGTCGATCGCTCAGCACGCGCGTAATTCTATATATCCGCTTCGACTTCCGCGATTCGATTGCTCTACGCCTTCATGTTTTCGATGATCGCTGTTGCAAATTCGGAAGTGCTGAGTTTCGTTCCGCCTTCCATCAAACGCTCCAGATCGTAGGTGACGCGCTTTTGGCCGATGGTGCGCTCAATTCCATCTTCGATGAGCCGCCCGGCTTCGGGCCATCCCATGAAATCGAACATCATGGCGCCGGAAAGCATCACCGAACTTGGATTGATCACGTCCTTGTCGGCATATTTTGGCGCCGTGCCGTGCGTGGCCTCGAAGCAGCCGTAACCATCGCCGATATTTGCGCCCGGAGCCATGCCCAGGCCGCCAATCTGTCCGGCGCAGGCGTCCGAGATGTAGTCGCCGTTCAGGTTGGGAGTGGCCAGCACTTGATATTCATCCGCCCGGGTGACCACCTGCTGAAAAATGGAATCCGCAATGCGATCGTTGACCATGATTTTTTGCTTCCACTTGCCCTGACCGTGAGTCGCGTAGATTGCATCGAGCACCGCCTTTACCTCTGCATGGGCGGCCTTGCGAAACGCGTCGGTGCCTTGATCGATTCCCGGTTCGATGAGCGCCGCGTTTTGTTCGATCGTTATTTGCGGATTGCGGTCGCGGTTATCGATGATCCAGCTTTCACGCTCCGTGACGATTTCGTTCCTGAACTCCTGCGTTGCCAGCTCATATCCCCAGTCCCGGAAGGCGCCCTCGGTAAATTTCTGGATATTGCCTTTGTGAACCAGCGTGACGATCTTCCTCTTGTGCAGGATGGCGTGCTGAATGGCGCGCCGCACCAGGCGTTTCGTGCCCGTGGGCGAAATGGGCTTGATGCCCACGCCGGAATCCAGGCGAATCTGCTTCGGCCCCCCGCCCAGCATTTCCGTGTTGAGAAATTCAATCAGCTTTTTTACTTCGGGCGTGCCCGATTTCCACTCGATTCCGATGTACACGTCTTCCGTATTTTCGCGGAAAATAACAATGTCCATCCGCTCGGGATGCTTCACGGGGGAGGGAACTCCCTTCAGATAGCGCACCGGCCGCACGCAAGCGTACAGATCGAGAATCTGCCGCAGCGCCACATTAATCGAACGAATCCCGCCGCCCACAGGCGTCGTGAGCGGACCCTTGATACCCACGCGAAAATCGCGAATCGCCTCAACCGTTTCATCGGGAAGCCATTGCTTGAATTTGTTGAACGCCTTTTCGCCGGCATAAACCTCGAACCAAGCGACTTTGCGCTTCCCGCCGTATGCCTTTTCGACGGCGGAATCGAAAACACGCCGCGAAGCCTTCCAGATATCGCGCCCGGTCCCATCACCCTCGATGAAAGGAATGATGGGATTGTCGGGCACTTTGAACTCCTGCCCCACATACTCGATTGCTTTCCCGTCGACTGGGACGGCATTGCCGTTGTACTCCCGCTTCATGGCTGTGACCCTCAAGGGTTATAGGTTATGCTGCGCGAACTTGAAACGATAACATACTCCGCGCCGTGCGCAGGCCGACGTGAACTAAGCCCGCGCTCCATCGCGGAATGCCCTGAACAAAGATCGTCAGTCGTAATATTCCTGCCCTAAATGTGTAATCAATTCCTCGCCCATCATCCAGCGCAACGTGTTTTTCAGCTTCATCGACTGGATGAACAAATCATGCTCCGGATAAAGCTCCGCCGCGCACATGGGCGACTTGAAATAAAAACTCAACCACTCTTGAATGCCGCGCATCCCGGCGCGTTTGGCGAGATCCAGAAATAACACCAGATCCAGAACCAGCGGCGCCGCCAGAATCGAGTCGCGGCACAGAAAATCCACCTTGATCTGCATGGGATATCCTAGCCAGCCGAAAATATCGATATTGTCCCAGCCCTCTTTGTTGTCCCCGCGCGGCGGATAGTAAACGATGCGGACCTTGTGATGAATCTTGCCGTAAAGATCGGGGTACAGTTTGGGCTGAAGAATATATTCCAGCACGCCCAGCTTTGATTCTTCTTTCGTCTTGAACGACTCGGGATCGTCCAATACCTCCCCATCGCGATTTCCAAGAATATTCGTCGAGAACCAGCCCTCCATCCCCAGCAGGCGCGCCTTGAAGCCCGGAGCCAAAATCGTTTTCATCAGCGTCTGCCCGGTCTTGAAATCTTTTCCGCAGATCGGGGCATTATGCTGTTTGGCGAGTTCGGTCAGCGCTGGAATGTCGATGGTCAGGTTGGGAGCGCCATTAGCGAACGGCACGCCGCTGGTGATCGCGGCCCAGGCATACAGCATGGAGGGAGCGATGGCCGGATGATTTTCCTTCATGGCGGCCACGAATTTTTCCGGCGTCGCGTGCACGGCATGCGGCTTCAGGAATATTTCGGTCGACCCGCACCAGATCACCACCGTGCGCGTCACCCCGTTTTTCTTTTGAAAGTTCGCAATGTCCGCGCGGATCTGCAACGCCAGGTCATATTTCGTGCGGCCCTTTTTCACGTGCGTGCCGCTTAGTTTCTTCACGTAATTCTGGTCGAACGCCGCCTTCATCGGGCGAATCTTGCTCAGCATTTTCTTGGCTTCGGCCAGATGCGCTGGGCTCAGCACCGCCGCGTGGACCGCGGCTTCGTACGCCGTGTCCGGAAAAATGTCCCAGCCCCCAAAAACAATATTTTCCAGCTTCTCGATGGGAACGAAATCGCGAATCATCGGCGCGCGCCCCGCGGTGCGTTTGCCCAGCCGAATAGTCCCCAGTTGCGTAAGCGATCCGACCGGATGGGCCTTCTTGCGCCTCACCAGATCCACTCCAGCCATAAATGTTGTTGCCACCGCTCCCATTCCGACCGTTAGAACCCCGAGCTTACCCTTTGGCGGAGCGATGGTGGCAGACCTGCGCATTCGTATTTCTCCCGTCTTCCATTAAGGTGTAGGGAACATTGGAACTGCGCTGGCATCCCGCTCGCGTTAGGACAGACTGCGGAAATAGTCGCGCAAAACTTACCAGAACTTGGCCAAGCTATGCCCAAACTTA
>Ga0206815_1242_pt1 | contig 11258 bp, 10 predicted proteins | sample Alteio_BWOrgCont_91_FD_152864 | JGI IMG/M metagenome (GOLD analysis project Ga0206815, IMG submission 152864) | Enriched cells from forest soil in Barre Woods Harvard Forest LTER site, Petersham, Massachusetts, United States -... | ecosystem: Environmental > Terrestrial > Soil > Temperate forest >...
AAGAGCCGCGTCAGCAGCTTGCCGAAGGCGCTGGCCAGCGTAGCATCAGGTGCGGCATAAAACTCGCGCAGCCAATCCGCCACAGGAGCCCACTCCAACAGCTCGCTCGCGCGCTCCAGCGCCGCAGTCAGCGCACCGCTGCCATCGTCTACGCGGATGCCGCCCACCGGCTGCGGCTGGTCCGCACGTAAATCCAGCTTGATCTTTTCAACACCCTGTTTGGTCAGCAGCTCAACCTGGTCGACCTCAGCCAGATCATGGTCTTCCGTCGCCAACCAGAAAACAGGGACATGCTCGCGCCCACTCGCTATCGTCGCGTCCTGCGCCTTGCGCACCGCAGTCGCAGCCTTCAGCAGTGTGAGCAAAGGGCCGCCAAAAAGCGCCACCTGTTGCCCGGTCACAACCGCTGCGGCGCCGTTGCGCAGCCTTTCAATATTCGCTAGTGAGGCTTCTCCTGCTCCAAATTCAATCGCCTGCTCATGCAGAGCGTTCGCCAACTGCTCGGCCTGTTCCACATTCAGCTCAGGGGAATGCTTGGCCCACTCCATCGCAAACGGCTCATGCGGATACCACCTCCGCAGCACACGCGCGTACTCCGCGGCGCCCTCCGCGAAATCGCGGAACAGCTTCGTGGTTCCCGGCAGCGTCGATATGGGGTAACACTCCGTCTGCATACGTCTTCAGTCTCTCACCCTGGCCGCTCTGTAATGTCTTCGACAGGTCAAAGTTTGGATGCACAGCGCTCTTCGTCGATGCACCAATTCTTTGCTGTACCCTACAAAAATGGCCGCCAAAAACGCACCCAGCAAAATTAAGCCCGTCAAAAAGGCTCCCACTCCCAAAGCCGCACGCCTTACAAAGCACGACCAACCCCTCACCCCCGTCAAGCTCACCGGTCGAGGCCGCACACTCAGCTCCAAAACAGTCTTCCAAGGCAAAGTCTTCTGGGTCACCCGCGACGAGGTCACCGAGCCCGGCGGCGTGCGTGCCACGCGGGAGGTCATCCGCCACAATGGCTCCGTCGTCATCCTCGCCGTAGACACCCGCACCAATCCTGCCGACCCCGGCATCCTCCTCATCCGCCAGTGGCGGCATGCTGCCAATCAGTTCCTGCTCGAGCTCCCTGCCGGACGCATCGAACCCGGCGAAAAACTCATCCCCTCAGGCCGCCGTGAGCTGCTGGAAGAAACCGGCTATCGCGCTCGCAAGTGGTCCAAACACACCAAGTATTTCGCCAGCCCGGGCTTTCTCACCGAGGCCATGAACATCCTGCTCGCTGAAGACCTCTCTGTGGGGCAGGCCGCACCTGAAGACGACGAGAAGATAGAAATCCACATGACCCCGCTCTCAGAGGTACTGCGCCTCATCCACGCGGGGAAAATCCATGACGGCAAGACTCTGATCGGCGTCCTTTTCTATGCTGCCTTTTGGAGGCCTGGAGCCTAACCGAATATTTTCCACACTTCCCGAATCCAATCCAACTCCCTCACCGTTAAGGACTTAGGGGAGCTGTAACTCTCTGTGCAGAAGACCCGTAATCAAGGCAGTTACCTGCTATCAAGCAACCTCCCAAACAACTTTTAATGTGGCTTTTGGCGTCTAGTTAAGCACTGAGTTCTCCGCTGCGGAGCGGAGGGAAAATCTCTACCGAGGCAAGGATAGTCGGGTCAATGGCACAATTTAAAGGCACGGTGAAGTGGTTCAATAACGCAAAAGGCTACGGATTTCTGGGCCGTGAAGATGGCCCGGACGTCTTTGTCCATTACAGCTCCATCCAGCTTGAGGGTTATAAAAGCCTTAAGGAAGGCGATCCCGTTGAGTTTGACGTTGTGGAAGGCGCCAAAGGTCCTCAGGCGGATCAGGTGATCCTACTCGGCAAAGCAGATTAATTCGTCGCACGGACGATAATCTCCTCACAAATTCAGGTCCGGCCTGCGCATACAATTGCGTAGTTCGGGCCTCTTTATTTTTTGCCAACTTATTTCTTATGGACAATATCTCCCTCGCACGCGCCTTGGATGAAACAGCAGCTCTACTCGAAATCGATGGCGCCGATCCCTTCCGCATACGCAGCTATCGCCGCGCCGCAGAGGCTGTCGAGCAGCAGACCACGCAGCTTGCCACGCTCGCTACACCGGAGGCCGACCCCAAGGCGCTGCTCGCCATCCCAGGTATCGGCAAAGGCATGGCCGCCAACATCCGCGATCTGGTCGCCACCGGCACCATGCAGCTGCGCGAAGAGCTGCTGAAAAAATACAAGCCATCAATGCTTGAACTATTGCGCCTGCCTGGTATGGGTCCCAAGACAGTGGCGATGCTCTATTCCGCCCTGCAGATTACTAATATCGACGAACTGGAAGCTGCAGCGAAACGCGGAGACTTGCTGCCGCTCCCTCGCCTCGGACAAAAATTTACAGACAAGCTGCTCAAAGGCATCGAGGACCATCGCAAGAATTCCTCGCGCTTCCGTATCGATGTCGCGCGCAAACACGCTGAACGCATCTCAGAACTCATTCGCGAATTTCCGGGTATAGATAAAATCACGCCCGCCGGTTCCCTGCGTCGAGGCCGCGAGACTTGCGGCGATCTTGACTTGCTCGTCACCGGCCCAGCCTGCGAGCCAGATGTTGTGAACGCAGCGGTCGAGCACGTCGCAACGCTTCCGCTCATCGACAAACTGCTCGCCAAGGGCCAGAACAAGGTCAGTTTTACCCTGCGCAACAATCTGCAGGTCGACGTCCGTCTGCTTCCGCGCGCCAGTTACGGCGCTGCGCTGCAATACTTCACCGGCTCCAAGCACCATAACGTTGCTCTGCGCCAGCGCGCCATCAAGCGCGGCCTTACGCTTTCTGAATATGCTCTGCTGCGCCTCGAAGACAACAAAATCATCGCCGCGGAAACCGAAGAACAAATCTACAACGCACTCGACCTCGACTACATCCCACCCGAGCTGCGCGAGAACTGCGGTGAGATCGAAGCCGCCGCCAAGCACACGCTCCCGCAGCTCATCGTTCGCAGCGATCTCCGCGGCGATCTGCACATGCATACCACCGAGTCCGATGGTTCGAACTCCATACGCGAAATGGCGGAAGCAGCCATCGAGCGTGGTCTGGAATACATCGCCATCACTGACCACTCCAAGCATCTCGCCATGACCAACGGCATGGACGACAAGCGCGCCCTCGCCCACGCAAAACGCATCCGCCAGGAATCAGACAAACTCGCCGAAGAATTCGCAGCGAAAAAAGGCCCACAGTGGGCGCGCTACAAGGCCCGCGAAAAAGCAAAAGAACCGAACAACAAGCCGCCGAAGGTTCCCTTCCGCATTCTTGCCGGCGTGGAAGTCGATATCCTCCTCGATGGCACTCTCGATCTCGAAGACGCGACGCTGGCGGAGCTTGATATCGTCGTAGCCAGCGTGCACGGCGGCTTCAATCAAACAGCGGAAGAGGTCACTGCACGTGTGCTGCGCGCCTGCGAAAACCCTTATGTGCAAATTCTCGGCCACCCCACCGGCCGCAAGGTGCTCGGCCGCGAGCCCTACAAGGTTGACGTCGCCAAAATGCTCGCAGCAGCCACAAAGTACGGCATCGCCGTCGAGCACAACTCTTCCCCTGCGCGTTCGGATCTCAACGATCTCCACCTGCGCCAGGCCAAAGAAGCAGGCTGCAAAATTATCGTCAACACTGATGCCCACTCCACCGATGAGCTTGATCAAATCGACAACGGCATCGTGCAGCTTCGCCGCGCCTGGCTCACCGCTGCCGACCTCATCAATACCCAGCCCGTCGACAAATTCCTCAAGACCCTTCGCCCACGACCATAGCGGAATGAACTTGTCATCCTGGGCGTAGCGAAGGACCTGCTTCTTTGGCAGCCGCTGTATTCTGTCTCCATGTCTCTCAACCTCGGCCCCGCTCCGGAGCGCAATCGCACCCCCGCCATCCTCATCTCCATCGTCGCGCTCGCTGCGATCGCTGCAGCGATCTATTACTTCAGCCCGCGCACGCCGGCGAAGATCCAGGTGGAGAAAGTCGATCTCTTCGCTCCGCATACCGAATCCAAAGCCGCGAAAGGCGGCGTGCACATTCTCGGCACACCTGCTTACACAGAAGACAATCTCTACGTCGTAGTGCATGTCAGCATCGCTAACAACCTGGGCCTGCCGATCTTCCTCAATACACCGGAGGCCACGCTCACCACACCTGAAGGCTCCATCGCCGCAACCGTCGTTAACCCAGCAGCCGTCCCCGCCCTCGAACAATCTTTCCCCACGCTGAGTACGCTCGTCACCCAGCCCATCGGCAGCGAGAGCGAGATCGCATCCCGCGCCACGCTCGAAGGCTCCATTATTTTGTTCTTTCCCACGCTCACCGATGCTGCCTGGAAGACAAAAAAATCCGCCACGCTGACAATCAATTTCGCGCATCAAGGGCCGCAAACCATCGACCTACCCTAATCCTTCATTTCACAAACAACAAAGGCCTGCACACTTGCGCAAGCCTTTGTTGCTTTTACTGTCTACTCACTACTGTCTACTGTATGTTCTACGGCACCGAGATTGGCGCTGGCGCGCTCTTCGGCGTACTCAAATAGCCGGTCACCTGGTTCTTATTGATGTTGTTCACCACAATCTCAAACAGCGCCGGCGATTTGCCGGAATAGAACTGCACCGGCTCATCCAGGTTCTTGTCCTTCTTCTCGATGTTCTTGTCGTCCGAGCTCACTTCCAGCGTGTATTTTGACCTCTTCGGATCGACCTTCTTCAATTCCAGCTTGATAGTGCCAACATTCTGCGCCGCTGCACCCTTGTTCAAGGTGAACTCGTAGTAGTTGCGGTCGCCGCGATGCTTCAGCTGTTCCAGTTCGTCGTGGTTGGTTGCAATTAAGCCGCTCATCACGCCGGCATCGCCCATTACGCGCGTTAATTGTGTCTTGGCTGCAGCAAGGTCAGCCTGCGTAGTCGCCACATCGGTCTTCACGCCGCCCACATCCGTCTTCACAGTCGTGACGTCATTCTGCACGGCACCTACCTGTTGGGCTGTCGCTGCTTCTTCTTTTTGCAGCTTGGTCGTAGCGGCCTCTGCATTTCTCTGAGCTGTAATCAGCTGGTTTGACTTGTCCTCAAGCTGCTTCTGCGTCATGCCCACGCTCTGCGCCAGCGTCTGGTCCTCTGCATGCATGCGCTCATTAGTCTGCTGCAGCTTTTCCGCCAGTACGGCGTTCTGTTTATTCGCCGAATCCACATTCTGCTGCGCTGTATTCAAATGGCTCTGCAGCGAAAGACTCCACGCCAGTGCGCCCAACCCTAAAACCAGCCCGCCTATCGCTACGCCCGCCAGCCACATTGGCGGCTTTGATTCCACGATTGTTTCGTCGCTCATTCATCCTCCTCAGTTCGGCGCCCCGGGGAACGCGCTAGAACCTCTCTCACCTTATAAACCTATTTACCAGGACATCAGACGTACAAACGGACTTTTTCGTGTACGCCCACCGAAACGATTTGGCCCAAGTTATACAACTCTACAAAATGCTCAGATGCAAGCTGTCTAAAATAGGATGTGTGGTCTCAGGCTCTTTACATCCATCTGTTTCTCAAACGAATCCCACGCCCGACGTCCTTATCGCTGGTGCCGGCGTCATCGGCCTTGCACTGGCTCTGGAACTCCACGCCCGTGGTGCACGCGTTCTTGTACTGGAGCGCGATACCGCTCTCTCCCACGCCTCAATAGCCGCCGCTGGCATGCTCGCAGCACAGGACCCCCACAATCCTCCTGCGCTGCTCCCGCTCTCTCAGCTCAGCATCGAACTCTACCCTGCGTTCCTCGAGCGCATTGAACGTCTTTCCGGTATAGCCGTCCCCTTCCATACACAGGCTACGCTGCAGTACAAACGCACCGGCACCATTGACCGCCTCGCTGAGAACTCCCTCGACCCCCGCAATCTCGCTACTGCTCTGCTTACGGCCGTCCGCGCCGCCGGAATCGAAATCCGCGAGCACAACGAATTCCATCCTGCAGCAGCGCCCCCCTCGCAGACAGTCGTTTTCGCAACCGGCGCATGGCTGCCCCATGATCCAGACAACAGCTTCCCCATTCGCCCACGCAAGGGCCAGATGCTCCGTGTGCAACTGCCGCCATCTCTGCATGGTCTCCACGAAGTCCATCGCAGCGATGAAATCTACGTCGTCCCGCGCACCCTCGGTCCGCAGGCAGGCACAGCTCTTATCGGCGCGACGATCGAAGACGCCGGCTTCGACACCTCTACCCATCCCCGCGACCTCACGCACCTGCGCGCCCTCGCTGCCAACCTGCTCCCCGCACTCGCTGACGAATCCTCCGCTCCGCAGCTCGAGGCCTGGGCCGGCCTGCGCCCTCACACGCCGGACGGTCTGCCTCTGCTCGGCCCGGCCGAACCCGGCAGACGCCATTTCCTCGCCACCGGCCACTACCGCAATGGCATTCTGCTGGCTCCCGCCACGGCTGTTATTCTTGCGGACCTCATCGAAACCAAACCCTCGGTCCTTGACCTCACACCTTTCTCCCCCTCCCGTTTCGCCTCGTCTTAAACATTGCGTACTTTGCGTTTTCAACTTTGCGTCCATTGCGTTAAAGTTTTTTGCCTCAGCATTCCGCCCACTATTACCGATATTCGCCCCACCGAGATGACAACCCATTAATCCATCTCCGATAATCAATTTCGCCTCATTTCGCAGGAGATTATCCATGTCCACAGCCGCTCCCAAAGGCCTACAAGACGTCGTCGCCAACGAGTCTTCCATCTGTTTTATTGACGGCGCCAAAGGCATCCTCTCCTACCGCGGTATCGACATCCATGAGCTCGCCAGCTCTTCCACCTTTGAAGAGACCACTTACCTTCTGTGGAACGGCGCTCTGCCCACTGCCGCCGAACTCAACGACTTCACCCACCAGCTCGCCGCCGCCCGCCAGCTCCCCGACGACGTCATCGACTTCCTCAACAGCGTGCCCAAAACCGCTTCGCCCATGGAAGTCCTTCGCACCACCGTCTCCTTGCTTTCCATTTACGATCCCGATGAAAAATCCCACCTGCACACGGCCAATGTGCGCAAGAGCTTCCGCCTGACTGCGCAGATTGCGATGATCGTTGCTGTCTTCGACCGCATCCGCAAAGGCAAAGAGATCGTCAAGCCCGACACTTCGCTCTCCCACGCCGCCAATTTTCTCTGGATGCTCAACGGCACCAAGCCGACAGAAACCGCTACGCGCGCGCTTGACGTTGCGCTCATCCTCCACGCTGACCACGAGCTGAACGCCAGCACCTTCGCTGCGCGCGTAATCGCAGCTACGCTCTCCGATCTGCACTCTGCCATCACCGGCGCTATCGGTGCGCTCAAAGGCCCACTGCACGGCGGTGCCAATGAAGCTGTCATGCACCTGCTCTATGAAATCGACAAGGCTGGCGAAGATCCGGTCGAGCATGTTCGCAAGATGCTCGCCAACAAGGAAAAAATCTCCGGCTTCGGTCACCGCGTCTACACCACGGAAGACCCGCGCGCCACGCACCTGCGCAAGATGTCGCACGACCTCGGCGCAGACGCCAATCCCAAGTGGTATGAGATGTCCCGCGCCATCGAGCTCTTCGTGAAGGAAGAGAAAAAACTCAACGCCAATGTCGATTTCTACTCTGCCAGCACTTACACCACGCTCGGCATTGATATCGATCTCTTCACGCCTATCTTCGCCATCTCCCGCATCTCCGGCTGGTGCGCGCATGTCATCGAGCAGCACGATGACAACCGCCTCATCCGTCCCCGCGCGGATTACACCGGCCCCGCCTGGCCTGCAGCCTATGTCCCTATTGTCCAGCGCACTTCGGCGACCAAGGCCTACCCACCCGGCCTGGATGCCGCCTCCAAACCCAGCGCCTAAAACAAAATACATTCACGCACATCAACAGGCACATTTGCGCCGTTCTTCCTTGCGTTGCACACCGGCTTCTCTTACCTTTTGAGTAGATATCCAAATCAGGCTGGTGCCATTGTGTCTCGTCTTCTTGCGGTTTTTGCGCTCGTCTTTTGCTTGTGTGCCGCGTCGCTGTGCGCCCAGCAGACGCCTCCTGCGCAAAGCCCGGCACCAGAGAACCCTGCACCTGCTAAGCCCTCGACAACCACCTCCCCCACATACGACAACACAGACGAACTCATCAAGGAGCTCGACGAAGCCTCCTCCGCCGGCAATAGCGAAGGCCCTGCGGGCATCGTTCCATATACCCGTGGCTTCAACGCCTCGCTGATCACCACCTCCCAGCATGATTCCACCAGCGGCTGGTCCAATATCCTCACACCTAACGTCGCCTGGCGCTTCAACCAGCACTTCAGCATGAATGTCGAAGTGCCCGTCTACACCTATGTTGACGTCTCGATTGTCACCGGCCAGATCGTCGTTCCAGGTGCTGCCACGCCCACTAACATCTACGCGCTTGAGACCAAGAACTTCCTCTTCGGAGACACGACCATCGCCGGCGGCTTTGAACTTCATCCCCACTTCCTGGATTACAACTTCACCGCGACGCTCGGCACGCCGACCGGAGACTTTCCTAACGGCCTGGGAGCCGGCCAGTATACCTACAACATCAACAACCACTTTGAGAAAGCCTTTTTTGGCTTCATCGCTCCCGATATTGAGTTCGGCATTGGCGATAGCAGCAGCCTCATCGCCTCCGCCATCCGCAAAAGTTTTGTCGCGGTAGGCGAGCAAGCCCATTTTCAGGCTGGCCTCAACGTCGCGCTTCCCTGGCACAACTTGGAATTTTCAAGCGATGCCTACGAAGATATGCCCCTCAGCAGCCAGACCGTGACTACCATCACCAACAAGGGCAAAAAGGGTACCGTCAAGCTCGTAAAATCCACCACGCAGGAAAGTGTCGGGGAAGATAACGGCTTTGCCAATACGCTCGATATTCCAATTGCCCCGCATGTCATGCTCTCCGGCTTCTACAATCGCTCGCTCCGCAATCATGAAGATACAGTCGGTTTTTCTCTGGTCTACCTTCTCCGCGGCAACAACACCCATACCGCCAAATAAAGTTTGCTTTTTAAAAAGACGAAGGGCCGGCGCGATTGCGCCAGCCTTTCTCTACTGTCTACTCACTATTGTCTACTGTCTGCCTTACTTGCTTCCTGGCGGAACAATTCCGTTCATTCGCAGATATTCCACCATCTGGCCGTAGTGGTCATAGCCATGCGCCACGCCAAAAGCTGCAATCGATGCGCGTGTGTTCTGCCCATCGATTGGCTTGACGGCCACAAAAGCATTCGCCGCGGTAATCGTGGCAATCGCCTTGTGCGCAAACGCCAGCGAACCCGTCAGCATCTTCAGCGCATCTTCCTTGGACGTCTTTGGGTCATTTGCCAGCTTATCCATCGTTGCCCTGTCCATATCCGGCTTCAGCCCGCTGAACGAGCTGTAGAAGAAGTAGTTCGCTTCGGCAATGTGCGTCACCTGCTGACTAAACGTCCGCACTGTATCGAACTTCGCCGGCGATCCTGCCGCAAACGTCGCGGCGCTCGGAGCGAAGCTGTACTTGTCGGCCGGCATGGCCTTCGCCACGGCAACCACTTCGCCCTCATACAGACTTAGCAAAGCGTCCAGCGTCTTGGAAGGCTCCACTGGCGTACCCGCTTCTATCGCCGGAGCCGTCGCGCCCATCTGCGCGTTTGCTGCAACACCAGAAAGACACATCGCTCCACACAAAACCATCACTCGCAACCGCATAGTTCACCTCGGATAAAGATTAGGAAACTGTCCCGTGAATTCGTTCCTCAGCCTACCAGAGCCGTGGGAACCTGTTGTCAAGGACGCAGCCCACGCGCAAACAGCACTACCTGGTATCCCATAAAATCAACTCATGCAGCGCATTTACCTCGACGCCAACGCCACCACCCCGGTTCTGCCCGAGGTCGTCGATGCCATGCGCCCGTTTCTCACAGAAGCCTTCGGCAACCCCAGCTCGGCTCATCTTCCCGGCCAGCACGCACGCTCCGCAGTCGAGCACGCAAGAGGCGCCGTTGCCACGCTGCTCCATGCCACGCCCAAAGAGATAGTCTTCACCTCCGGCGGCACGGAAAGCGACAACCTCGCACTCACTGGCATTCTCCAGCCTTATCTCGACTCCGGTGAGCCAACACATCTGATCACAACGCAAATCGAGCACCACGCAGTTCTTTATGCAGCGGAAGCTTTAGAAAAACGTGGTATCGAAGTCACCTACCTCGCGCCAGACGCGAGCGGCCTCATCGATCCTGCCGCCTTCGAAGCTGCTCTCCGCCCGCACACGCGACTCGTCTCCATCATGCTCGCCAACAATGAGACCGGCGTTATTCAGCCCATCGGCAAGCTCGCGCGCATCGCCAAAGCCCACAATCCCGCGCTTGTCTTTCACAGTGACGCCGTGCAGGCAGCGGCCAAGCTGCCGCTCGATCTCTCCGGCGAGTTCAAGAACGTCGATCTGCTCTCGCTCTCCGGCCACAAGATATACGCGCCGCAAGGTACAGGTGTGCTCTTCGTGCGCAAAGGTATTCAACTCACGCCGCTCTTCCACGGCGGGCCGCATGAGCGCCAGCGCCGCGCCGGCACAGAAAACGTTCCCGGCATCGTCGCTCTCGGTCGCGCCGCCGAACTCGCAGCAGCATGGCTCTCCGACACATCTCATATCTCATATCTGACATCTCTGCGCGACCGCCTCGAGCAACGCCTGCTCGCCGCAATCCCTCACGCTACGGTCAACGCCGCAAACGCTCCGCGCGTTCCGAACACCACCAACCTGCGCTTTGAAGGCATCGACGCCGAATCCCTGCTCATCGCGCTCGACATGCAGGGCATTGCCGCCGGCTTTGGTGCAGCATGCATGTCCGGCGCTACCGAACCCTCGCACGTCCTGCTCGCCATGGGCCTCCCGCCTGCACAAGCGCGCGCAAGTCTGCGCCTCTCGCTCTCGCGCTTCACCACCCCAAACGAAATCGACCGCGCACTGGAGATCATTCCAGCCGCGGTCGCTCGTCTGCGTTCGTTAAGTTAGTTTCCCGGCGCCGCCAGTTTGCTCGCGCCCGGCTGCTGGTGCGCTGCCGCCAGGGCCTTCAAGAAATCCGCATTGAACCCCAGCGACTTCGCCTGGTCCGCCGTCAGCGCCATCGTATTCGCGCAGGCCTGCGTCACATGGGGCAAGTCGAACGCCTGCACCTGCAGTGTTCCCGACTTCGCCTCCGGCCAGATCATGAA
>Ga0206815_1244_pt1 | contig 11180 bp, 16 predicted proteins | sample Alteio_BWOrgCont_91_FD_152864 | JGI IMG/M metagenome (GOLD analysis project Ga0206815, IMG submission 152864) | Enriched cells from forest soil in Barre Woods Harvard Forest LTER site, Petersham, Massachusetts, United States -... | ecosystem: Environmental > Terrestrial > Soil > Temperate forest >...
AGGATTTCCCGTGAGGTTTGGCTGAGTATGAACGATCATGTTAAAATCGGTAATATCAAAGTCAGAAAAATCATGGCTACGGATTACATGCGACTGGTGGGGGTATATCTTTTTGTTCTTTTGTTTTTTGAACTTGTTGTATCGATTGAGTATCTCAAGGGTAATATGCCAGCTCCTTTTGGCGCATGGAGTATTGTTTTCGTCGCTATTACTTTGGTAATGTCGAGGGGATTGGTGGTCTATTTCCCGAAGGACATTGACATTCCAAGAGATCCATCGATTAAGGCATTCTGGTCAGCCACGATACTCGACAAGGACTTCATGAGGTTGGAATGGATCGAAGCAGGAAAGCGCCATAAAGTCTGGGTGGTCAAGGGCTGAGTGGTAATAGCCGTAAGACGATTGCATGCGGTTCTGTTTGACAATGTGTGAATGATTGAGCATTATTACTCCAAAGTGCTCCGCTTTGCTGGTTTGACTATTGTACTCCCACCGTCAATTAACTTAAATTTCAAACCCAATGCTAATGCGAGTGTCTCAGTATTTCTGAGGGGGCCATTGGTTTTAATCTTCAGGAGATGCTGTGCCGTAGTTAAGGGCATTCCAGTGGCCTTTGAGATTTGATAAGGATTGTTTTTTAGTTTTCTGGCAGCCTTCTGGAGAGCCAAGAGAAGGGATGACGATTTGGGTCGCTGTTTTCGCATTTTTTAGTGATGAGAGAGGCGCTTGAGAACATCGGGCAATCTGCTTTCATTCTCCTATATAGCGGCGTTTGATGTCCTGGACTGCAAGTCGATAGTCCGAATAATTCATTGGCTTGACAATAAATTCATTTGCACCCAAAGACTTGTATTTAGCTGGGTCATCCTTAAAAGTTGATGACGTCCAAATAACGATTGGTATATCCTGTAAATGAGGCTCACTCTTGATGTAATCGAGTATGATTTCTCCGCTGAAAATTGGTAAATTGAGATCCAATATGATTAAAGTAGGTTTTGGTTGAGAATCATCATCTCGCAATTTCCTAAAATAGGTAAAACTCTGAACGGCATTATAAGCGGCTTGAATCTCCACTTGAATAGCGCCATCGTTCACTGCTTCTTTTACTAGCTCGATGTCAGCGTTATTGTCATCAATCATCAGAATGACTGGCATTGACTTTATTAGTTGATCTACCATGTGAGCCTTTTGAAATGAGAATTCTTTCCCAAACAAATAGAGGAAATTTCTCATGAAGCAAGCGTGAAAACTCAATGATAAATGAATAATTCAATAGAATTCTCCTCGAATCCAAATGGAATCAATTGAGTCATTATTTGTCGCATTATTCATCAATTCAGACGGGCTCTTCCATTATTCTTTAGGGATAGCGAGCGGCACCATAAATAACGGAAAATCAGCTGGTAGCCAAATCCAGATTGTAAGCCATCCCCTTGCCATCCCTGAACAAGCCCACGTACGTGTTGGTGATGGCTATGCTCGAATGCCCCAGCATATCCCTTACCAGAGCTATCGGGACGTGTTTATGCAGGCTCATCGAAGCGCAGGTATGTCTCCCATCATGGATTGTCAAACCAGCTGCCCTTTCCTGCCCAAGGCACTTACAGGCTGCTTTAAAGCGGTTTCTGGCTCCTTGGCGGCTAAATCGGTGCCCAAGGGTATCTGAAAGTGCTTCAACCGAGAAATATTATTCATGTCCGGGATGATCGGCTAGTGCAACTTCTCCAGTTTCAAGCAACGACTTGAGGTTCGATATGCACATCGGCCAGCCTTCCGACACGGCCTCAATGAACTTGGAATTATGTTTCTCAATCGAGTGAGTGATTGTTAATTTAACAGACGCCCCAATCTGCTCCATTTCGTAGACGCAACGGGAGATACCCTCTTTATTAAGCTTGGGCTTCCATTCATTTATCCAGCTACGTACCAAACGTTTCTGATAAACGTTTTCAAGAATTTTTCCTGAGTCCATGAGTTTGTCTTCGTAATAAAATTTCCAAGTTGATCCGACTTTCCAGTCGCTGTCGATCTTCAGCCCAAACCAATATTTTTTTATGACTTCGGTCGTCGTCAAGGCATGCCACAGTTTCTTTGGCGTGGTGCGAATATAGGTCACATACGTATATGTGGATATAGTCACGAATTACTCTCTGTGTTATTTATTTCGGCTGGATGAGCTTCATCCCAGCGGTATTTCTTACGTGAGCCATCTCCAAATTGCTCGCCCAAAACCCCTATAAAGTAATTCCAACCTTTCTCGTGTCCCTTTGCCAGATCATGATCCGGAAGATGGGAATGCACGAGGGTCATGAGCGTGTCCTGTCCCTGCTTCTTGAAGGTGAGGGTAACTATCGACTCTTGACCCAATGTATTTGGGGATACCCAGGTATGTTGCATTCGACCTGGTCGCTCGAACTCCGTGAATCGACCGTAATGGGCGGTCCCTTTGAGGGACCAGAAAAAAAGTCCGTCTACTCTCGGATCCAAAATGAACTTATCAGCTGCATTCCAAGGATTTCCAGGAATCTTTGGATTTAGCCATGCATCATAGACCTCAATCGGAGAGGCAGAGAGTGTGCGCTCAAACTGGAATGTTAAGGTCTGCGTTGATTTCATCGCATTTTATCCCTATTTGTTTTCTGGTTTTTTAAATATTGCTCAAACTGATCGAGGCGTTCGTTCCAGAACCGCTCGTATTCATGCACCCAGCCCGCCACTTCGCGAAGTGGTTCACCTCGAAAGGAAATAATGACTTCACGCCCCTGTTTCCTGCGTTCGATGAGTTCCGCCCTTTCTAGAAGCTTCAGGTGTTTGGTAACGGAGTTTAAAGCTGTGTCGAAAGACTCCGCGATATCCAGGAAACGGGCTGGTCCGTTTGCTAGCTGCCCAATAATCGCCCGTCGAGTGGGGTGAGAAATGGCATTCAGCACATCAGTCAGTTGGTCCATGACAACATTACACCATATGGTGTAATATATGCAAGTCTTATTTTCTCTTTGTTGTGGAAATCACCAGCTACGTGGACCAAATGATTGGCAGGAAATCAACTCCTTCCTTTATCCGCTCACCAAATCCAGATTGTAGGCCATCCCCTTCCCGTCTCTGAACAAGCCAACATAGGTATTGGTGATGGCTATGCTCGAATGGCCAAGCATATCCCTTACCAGCGCAATCGGGACGTGCTTATGAAGGCTCATCGAAGCACAGGTATGCCTCCCATCATGGATCGTCAAACCAGATGCCCTTTCCACCCCAAGGCACTTACATGCCGCTTTAAAGCGATTCCTGGCCCCTTGGCGGCTAAAGCGATGTCCAAGGGTGCTGGAACCCACTGAGCAGAGGAAGGTGTCCTTATCTGTCGCCCCTTGAGAAATCCTGAGTGCTTTCCAGGCTTGAAAATCCCTTACCGTCGCAATTGACAGGATTGGAACTTCACGAGCTTTTCCTCCTTTGGCAGTTTCCGAGCGGATTAAGAGGTGCGGAAAGTCCGATTCCAAGTTCACTTCATCAAGATTGAGACCGCATAGCTCAGTGGCTCTCAATCCGCAGTAAACCGATAGGCGGAAAAGGATGAGCTTGACCTGATCTTGGGTGTTGGATTGAGCTTTGAATGAGAGATCTGCGACGATTCGGTCAATTTCAGTCTGGGAGAGGACTTTGGACTGATTGATGTTCCAAGAGCTGGATGAGGCAGCGAAATTGACCATGAGACGTTCCTGATAGGGTATAGGCTGATCCTATACCTATGCCACAAGTGTCAAAGAAAACGTATCCGAAAAATATGGAAAAGGAAACGAAACGACAATTACCCCTACCAGTAGCCTTGCCAGTCTACTGCCCCTAGTGCTGCTTGAGCGGTCTCTGGGGAATTGGCTATTTCACAAGAGCCTTATACCAATCCCGATCTCTAAATTTGTCAAATGAAACATCGTTCTTAAAGAAGCTCAGCCAATGATCAGGGTGGGATCCTCCGAGTAGTCCCTTTTTCATCGCCTCTTCGAGCTTTGTCTCATCGTTTTCGATCCTTGCCAAATAAAATGCGCGGCCAATCCAGTACATGCAATATGCGTCGGATTCATTTTCTGAAGGAATTGCCAAATCCTTCCAAATTTTCTCTGCCTCATCATGTTTACCCATATGGGCAAGCCAAGTAGCCTTTATGCACATCAATTGCACGGAGTCTTTCTCTTCCTTTAATAGGGCGCTATTTGTGATATCTAGTGCCTCTTCGTATCGACCCTGTTTGCCAATATAGCATGCCATAGAAGCTAGAGCATGTCCATTATCTGGAACAACCGCCAATACTCCGCTCATGTAGGCTTCGGCTTCGGAGTAGCGTCGGCTTTGGTCACATCGAACTGAACAATTCCATAACCATGTCAACCGATCCTGCATAGGAATATTCGCGGTGGGTAAATCCTTCTTTAACGCCATTAATTGAGGGTCAGGGGCTTCTGCGCAATAAAGCGTAGTCGAAAATATTAGAATAAGCATCAGTATAGGCATGTACTACCTCACGATAGATTGGAAATTTAAAGAGACACTGGATCTACTTACCCCTGCGCAATTTATCCAATTCCTTCCGCTGACGCTCCATCAGGGACACAATATAAGGGTGGGTGCGGGTCAGGTACCCTTCCTCAAGGAACCTCTCCCGTTCCCTTCGCCCGACGGGAAGGACGCCGGAGGCGCGCAGCGGTCAAGGGTGGCGGACGACAAACAGAGTGAATCGCGAAAATTAGTCAAACCCACTGGAAACAGCGAGGCCCCATTATTTTTTCTTGGCTCGCAGCGAACCCTCAGCATGCACTTCTGGCTTAGAGTCATTTTTTGTCGCTGGGATATCTTCTGCTTTCGCTTCAGCACTTTTCATGAGCAAGTCGGCAAGTTCCAAAAAACCGTTCCACATAGTGGGTTTTGTTAGAAAGCTCTCCTTGGAAACACGTATCGTCTTCGCAATATTTTCATAATCTTTCTCTGATGAAAAGATATAGACAGGGGTGCCATCATAGACTTTAGTACTTCGAATGAATGTCATAAGTTCAATGCCAGTAATTGCTGGCAGGTATTTATCGAGAAGAATGCAATGAGGCGGAGGCAAATCACGAGCATCTGCCTTCACTTTAAAATAATGGAGAGCCTGGTCACCTTTCTCTATAACCAATAATTGAGTTTCATGACCTCTTTCTCGCAATGCCTCCTGAAGAAGCATTGAGTCACCTTCATTATCCTCAACATAAACGATGGTGGGAATGTGTTTGAGGGCAGTATTGGTCATGGTCAGATGCTAGTGGCTGTTACCGATTCCATTCACACCAAATTTAAAAGCCTCTTTGACACAAAAAATACATGACGCAGATTCAAAACGCCCTGAGCACCTGCCCTTCGCGACGGGATATTAATGGTGACCATGACGCGCGTTGTTTATGTCTCTTGTGTCATTTTCTTGACTATGACAATACTGTCAATAGACCTTTCTCATGGCCGATACTGATGTCTCTCCAGCATTTTCTCTCCTCGTTCAGTCCTATCTGAGCAAGAAGGGCCTGTCTGGCTCTACTTTCGCGAAATTGGTGGATGCTGACCAGACTTACATGTCCAGATGTCTCTCGGCTCGTCGGTACCCTCCTGAAGACCTAGAACCCTGGGCTGATGTTTTAGATCTCAAAGGAGAGGAACGGGAGAGGTTCCTTGAGGAAGGGTACCTAACTCGCACCCATCCCTATATCGTGTCCTTTGTAGAACGTCAAAGGAAGGAATTGGATAAGCTGCGTAGGGGTAAACAGCACTAGTCAATCGCCAAGCGGTAAGCCGTGAAAGGGGGGGGCGCACGGCGTCCCTACCTGAACAGTTAGGCTCTGCCTAATAAATTTCCCGATGGTACGTTAAAAGGTACATAGGGAATACTGCATGCTACGGTTCAGCCAGTCTGAAGAGATTTCTCGCTCATTATCGGCGTCCTTGCTCGTCCTGTTGATGCAGCTTGGGGTTTTCAGCATTGCCGGTCTTGGTCAACTGCTTCTTGGCGAGGATGATTCTTCCTTTTTTGTCCAAGAGAGCTGGTACGGTGGCGGGCACGGCGAGCAGGCTGGGCCTGATCTTATCGCGCAATGGGACCGAGAAAAAGCGGATGCCCTGAAGTTCCTTGCTGAGAATGGAAAAAAGCCAGCTGTCATTACGACGGCTAGCGGCCTGCAATATCAGGTACTCAAGCAGGGAAAGGGACCTCAGCCGGGTCCCACTGATATCATCAGCGTCAACTATTTGGGTAAATTCATTGACGATACCCCATTCGTTTCGTACTTCGAGAACGGTCCAGCAGCTAAGTACCATGTTGATCAGGTTAGTATCGGTTGGAAGGAAGCGGTCCAGCAGATGCATGAAGGTGATCGTTGGAGGGTATGGATTCCGCCTAAACTCGCCAAAGGGGCGAACGGCGAAATGCCATTGACGGTATTCAATAAGTTCCAATCCATGATGGATTTATCGGTGCTGATCTACGATATCGATCTGCAGAGGGTCGAGCATCCAATCCGGTAGCTGCAGCTGCCAGGCACATTTTTCTTAGCTTAAAGTTCATCCATCATTGATTCCTGCCCTGGCCATTATAGCGACCTTCACTGGCATAACGCTTCTATACATAGCGTCATAAATAATTGCGCTTTATAATTGTTAGGCTAGTGTCATGACACGGAAATAGTTGTCAATATTATTGATTCCCATGCGTATGAGGTCATGGAAGATGAAACCATGGCTCGCCGAGTTTTACCGAAGTTGGAAATCGCTGATGCTGACCGTGAAAGGTTAGTAAGTTGGACTCGTAGGCAAAAGACAGGACAGGCATTAGCATTGCGGTCACGCATTATTTTGGCCTGTGCTGAGGGTCACAAGAATATCCAAGTGGCAAAACAAGAGCGGACCACAAATGCTACCGTAGGAAAGTGGCGCCAGCGCTATGTGGAGTTCGGTATTGATGGGCTAATGGACGAACCTAGGCCCGGCGCTCCCAGAACGATCAGCGACAAAATCGTAGAAGAAATTGTGACGAAGACCCTGGAGAGCCAGCCAGCAGGGATGACTCACTGGAGTACCCGAGAAATGTCGAAAAACATGGGGGTTTCCCGCGAATCTGTGCGGAGGGTTTGGCAGGCATTTCGCCTGAAGCCTCACCGTGAAGGCACCTTCAAGATATCCAAGGATCCTCTCCTTGTGGATAAGGTGCGCGATATCGTTGGTCTCTATCTGAATCCTCCGGAGCGGGCATTGGTGTTGAGCGTAGACGAAAAAAGCCAAATCCAGGCGCTTGATAGAACGCAGACCCTTCTCCCTTTGCAACCTGGTCGCATGGCACTGAGAACTCATGATTATAAGCGGCATGGAACTACGTCCTTGTTTGCCGCGTTGGATGTAGCTACCGGAAAAGTCATTGGTACCTGTATGAATCGTCACCGCTCTAAGGAATTCATCAGTTTCCTGAATAAGATTGATGCATCGGTGCCAGACAACTTGGATGTTCATCTGATCCTGGACAATTATTCCACACACAAGACCCCCGCTGTAAAACGCTGGCTGAATAAACACCCACGATTTCATCAGCATTTTACGCCAACTGGCGGTTCATGGCTCAACCAAGTCGAGAGATGGTTTTCAGGATTATCGAACAAGGCACTACGACGTAGTGTTCATCGCAGTGTGAAAGAATTAATCTCAGCTATCGACGAGTATGTGAGGGTGAGCAATGCGACAGCAAAGCCCTATCGATGGATGAAAACGGCAACCGAAATATTGGATTCGATGAAAAGATTCTGCGATCTGACCTTGAGCGCTCATTTATCACGAACTTAAGTGTCAGGACACTAGCCCCTTGGCGGCTAAATCGGTGTCCAAGGGTATCATTATATGGATAATCGCCATTTACCTTCTTTAAATGCGGAGAGTAGGATCTTGGCCCTTCCTTTTCCAATTTGCATAAATGATTTACCACTTGTAAAGAAGTCATTTAAACCAGATATTTCTGACAAATCTTTTGAACTAATCTTTGGGTATCCCATCGTCCATGCGGCAAATGACTTTTCGTTTATCGACTCCATTATAATCTTCGTGACGCGGGTATGTCGTTTATCGGATGAAATTATTTCGAACAGAGTATTTACGGCAGATCTATCTCCTTCTAATAACTGAAAGAATGATTGTTCGCAATAGAGAAGGATCCCAGTAATATTCACCTTACCATTAGCAATTCGGCTCTTATTGAGAATATCACTAAGAACCTCGGGGCTTACGTTACCAATTGCTGATGCGCTGCAATAGCAACAGTGTACAAGATCCATGTTTTATCCGGAATTTGAAGGGCGAAAGTAGTTAACAGGATTGACCATCTGAAAGCCAATTATCTTCTACTTTAAAGTGTTGTCTAGATATTTTATCCATGGCTGTTTCTAAAATTATTTAGCAAATAAAACGCTAACAAGAGACTCCACTGCAACGCCAGAATGCGACTCAAAGCCATGATGGCTAACTCTTATCAAGCTGAGTTCTCGGAACTTTGCGACGATATCGGAAAATATATGATATTAATAAGGAATATCTCCACCACAATAATGGATCCCTTAGTAATATTAAACCAATCAGCAGCTGAGTCACTCATAAAGGGTGGCGCAATTTTAACCTTTCGATAGCCAGTTTTCCTCATTCCGATAATTGAATAATATAATCCAACAAGCATATCGGATTGTCGCACCAGCCATCCATTGTGCTCGTAAACAACATGAGACTTGACCATTTCCATTGGAAGCCAACCAATCGCGTTTTTACCATCGACTTCTACTATTTGCGGTATTGGCTTACATGGATACGTATTGAGAATGATTGGATCCCCTTTGTTTCGGTAAAATTTGTAAACTGCTTCGAATCGATCACCTTTCTTGATCGGATCTCCATAGCCTTCAATTTCCTGCAAGAGCTTAATACCGGATCGTATTTTCATTTTTTCTTTTCCTCAGATAACCGGATAATAACCGTTAAGTCAGGTATTCTAAATTCCCGAACCCCCTTGCATTTTCCGTTATAATATAGGTCGTTTCATTTGGGTGGAGCAGAAGCCCAGCCTTAACCCATTTTGCAAATACCCCCTGACATATTGGGCTTGTCGATAAATTGACACCCTTGTCATCGGCAAATGTCTTTTGTAGATAGTCGATTGAGTTCTCTGGCCGCCATCCATCCGCGACGCTGCGATCAAAATATCCGGAGAGTGAAGCCATCATCTATGCGTCCTTATTGTCCCCCCATTTGGCTTTGATGGCGCTACGCCACATCGTATGTTTTTGGGCCCAATCCATGTCTTCGAATCCTTTTATTTCCAGATAGCAGAATATCAGTCTACTTCTTGAACTCTTCTTCCCGTCCACCGATTGTTATCTTCGCTTTCTTTATCCATGTAACTTGATTCAAAATTGGTTCAATTATTTTCCAGATACTATCGGCATCTTTCCCATAGAAGTATAGAAAGGCATCACTGAGATCCGTTGCAATTTCATCCCCATCGTAAATTCCAGTACCTGATTGATTGACCTCTTTGTCCAATAGATTCTCAAGGTTTCTCAGATCCATCAGGTCGGCATGTCCGTATGCCAAATGAATTATGACTGCCTGTGGCTTTTCGTGGGCAGCTTCTATCTGATCAGAATTTGAACTATTTATTGCTATTTTTATCCAAAGGAATCCAACTGTGCAAAACATTAAACCCATTGCTATCCCGATTAATAGTGAGTGAATCGGTGTTTGATTGCGTGAGTCAAAGAGCCCAATTACACCAACAATTACTATTCCGGCGCCTAGTAGAAAACTGAGTAAACCAGAAAATAATCTGACAATGCGAGATGCCATTTAAGCCAAGTCTAGATTGTAAACCATCCCTTTACCGTCCCTGAAGAGCCCCGTGTAGGTGTTGGTGATTGCGATGCTTGAATGCCCAAGCATGTCACGAACGAGGGCAATGGGAACCCTTTTGTGAAGGCTCATCGAAGCACAGGTATGTCTTCCATCATGGATCGTCAAACCAGCTGCTCGTTCCTGTCCAAGGCACTTACATGCGGCTTTAAAGCGATTCCTGGCCCCTTGTCGGCTAAAGCGGTGCCCTAGGGTGCCGGAACCCACCGAGCAGAGGAATGGCGCAACATTTGTCGCTCCTTGGGCTATCCTGAGAGCTTTCCATGTCCGAAAATCCATAACCGTCGCAATTGAAAGAATTGGGACCTCCCGTGCCTTTCCTCCTTTGGCCGTTTCCGATCGGATGAGGAGGTGGGGGAAGTCTGATTCCAGGTTCACCTCATCGAGATTGAGTCCGCATAGCTCAGTGGCCCGTAATCCGCAATAGACCGATAGGCGGAATAGGACGAGCTTTACTTGATCCTGCACGTTGGATTGAGCTTTAAAGGAGAGATCCGCAACAATCCGGTCAATTTCAGCCTGGGAGAGGCCTTTGGACTGATTGATGTTCCAAGAGGTAGACGAGGCTGCGAAATTGACCATGGGACCTTCCTGCGGGGTATAGGCTGATCCTATACCTATGCCACAAGTGTCAAGGAAAACATATCCAAAAATGATGCAAATGGAAACGAAACGACAATTACCCCTACCCGTAGCCTTTCCCAACCACAGCCCCTAGTGCTGCTTACCCCTGCGCAGCTTCTCCAATTCCTTCCGTTGACGCTCCACTAGGGACACAATATAGGGGTGGGTGCGGGTTAGATACCCCTCCTCAAGGAACCTCTCCCGTTCCTCTCCTTTGAGGTCTAGGGCATCGGCCCACGGTTCTAGGTGCTCAGGGGGGTACCGACGAGCCGAGAGACAACGGGACATGTAAGTCTGATCAGCATCCACCAATTTGGCGAAGGCAGAGCCAGATAACCCCTTCTTGCTGAGATATGACTGAACAAGGAGGGAGAAGGCAGGGGGGACATCAGTATCGGCCATAGGAAAAGTATATTGACACAATAGTCATAGTCAATATCATGACACTTAAGACATAAGGAAATCACCATGGTCACCCTCAATATCCCATCACCTGCAACTCTTTCAGTCGACTACACCAAAATGCGGCGGATTGGAGCAGTTACCTCGAATGCTCAAGCCACATTGGCTCCAGAAGAACTTGCCTGGGTGCTCAGGGAATGGGC
>Ga0206815_1245_pt1 | contig 11129 bp, 11 predicted proteins | sample Alteio_BWOrgCont_91_FD_152864 | JGI IMG/M metagenome (GOLD analysis project Ga0206815, IMG submission 152864) | Enriched cells from forest soil in Barre Woods Harvard Forest LTER site, Petersham, Massachusetts, United States -... | ecosystem: Environmental > Terrestrial > Soil > Temperate forest >...
CGCCTTCGCCGTGATTGGACTCGGCCTTCTCTTCAAGGTGCGCTTTGTGCAGATGGGACTCGTCGTATTCTCATTTGTGATTGTGCTTTTGGGAATTGTCGACGCTGCTGGAGTGGGTTTGTCTTTCGGTCAAAGCGTGATGATCCCGCTTCTAACCGTAGCCGCTTGGGTCGCCTTTGCCGTGTGCCAAATCGTCTTGACAAGCCGCAATCTACGAGGGAAGCCGGGCTGAAAAGACTCTAGCCCAGTCGAGGGACGGCGGACTGGAGCATGGGTTCGAACTTCTCTTTGAGTGAGTCTCGGAATTTTGGAAGGGACGTTGGATCGTCAGGCTTGCCGCCAATTTTCAAGCGTGAGCGGAAAGCCGGCGGCGATCACGCGCGGAAAATGCCGCGTGTTGGCGGTCACAAGCGTCAGTCCGTGGTGAATGGCGGTCGCCGCGATCAGGCTGTCAGGAAACCCGATGCTTTGCCCTCCAATTTCGAGTTTCGCGATGATTTCGCTAGCCAAGTATCCGATTTCGGTAGTGGCGTCCAAGAATTGGAAGTAGGCAGGTGCCGTCTGTTTGAACCTCTGGGCCTTCCCTGGATTGGCAATGTCCTTGTGTAGCCCGTGAAGAATTTCCACGACTGTAACGATGCTCAGAAATGGGTTGCCTAGTTCGTTGCGATAGGCCAAGGAGTTCGTGATGGTATTTGAAGCCCATGCGTCTCGTCGGTGCTTGAGCGCCTTTTCTAGGTCGATATAGGCGGTGCTGTCAAGCAGGATCTTAGGCACGCGCTGGAAACCTTTCTCGCTTCATGCGTCGGATGGTTGCGGCCATGCGGTCAATCTGTTCCTCGGGCACGTCTTCAAGCAATCCGAAGGTGCCGTCAAGCGCCTTTAGCTGTTGGATTTGCTCGTCGGTGACGAGGTTTTCTTTGGCCATCTTGCGCCTGCTGGCTTTGAGGCCGGACTGAATGAATTTGACAGCGGCTTCTGCTGGCGAGATGTGCTCGCTTTGGGCGTACTCTTCCAAGTCGCGTTCGATGTTAATTGGCAAGTCCAAACTCATGGCGTCGACCTCCTTCGTAGAGATTATGACGCCGATTCGCGTTCGGACAGTGGAGCAACTTGAGTTGCCGTCGTACCTGCAGAGTGATACGATGCCGGTGTGGCAGGTAAGACGCCCACCAGAATCTCCGCCTTCGGGGAAGAAAAGAGCCTCTTTGAGTGGGCTAGAGATCCTCGATGCACGGTTTCGTATGAAGCTCTCCGAAATAGGATCAAAGCGGGAATTGAGCCTGAAATCGCCCTCGTGGAAGGCTCTCACCGGGGACGCCGTCCTACCCCGGCAAAGCTTAAACGTGGCAAAGACGGCGTCGCGGTCTCGACCCGGGCCGATGGTGGTGTCCATTCGGCCTTCGGAGAAACCAAGACGCTAACGGAGTGGGCGTCCGATCCCAGATGCAAGGTTGGCGCCGATGCGCTTCGCGCTCACCTGCAGCAGGGGCTTGCCTTGGAGGAAGCGCTGATTGCCTCACGTCGATACCACGACATTCTCTACGAGGCCTTCGGTGATGCCAAGACGCTGGTTCAATGGGCCGCCGACCCGCGGTGCAAGGTCTCGCGTGCGACTTTGTCACGGCGCATCCACGGCGGAATGCCGTTCGAAGAAGCGCTCGGCACGGAGGCCCTTCCTCGCGCTGAACGAGGCAGGGTGGCCGTCGAACGGATTGAGGGATTCGGGGAAAGAAAGAACCTGGAAAAGGAGCGCATGACTACTCAGAGCCCCCAGACGAACCAAGTCTGTCTGCTTCACCAACTCTTCTTGCAATTGCCCGAGGAGTTCAGCCATGAACCTGATGTTAGCCGGTCGCGCTCAGATGTCGCGCGTGACTCCTTTCTGGAGCGACGCTAACCCAGTCGGACGATGGCGGATTGGAGCATGGGCCCGTGCTTCTCTTTGAGTAGGGCTCGGAGCTTTGGAAGGGACTCAGGGTCATCCTTTCTTGCTGTTCGGATGGCGGCGATTGCGGCTAGTAGCTCTTTAACATCGCCGGTGGCGGGTTCTCCGAGGAGGCGCCAGACGGTGAGCCAGTCGGCTTCCTTTGTTTTTTCGACACGGAGGATCATGGAGTGCGCGTCTGAAATCTCGTCGGCGGTAAGGTCTCCGTCACCGAGCAGGGCGCTGACAGCGGCGCGATATCGCGATCTCATGGCATCGCTGATCGGCAGGCGGCCGAAATCGCCCTCGTGGACGAGCACCGAACCTCGCAATGGAGAGAACTTTGCCACCCAAAAGGTCCCTTGAGACCCTTGGTGGAACGACTCCGGACGGCGCGTATGCAGTTCGACCGTCCATCCGTTCGGCACTCCTTTGCACGCGACCGCGAACCGCCGCCCGCCGATCGGCTTGACGATCGTTCCATTGAGTTGGTCGCCGAGCTTGAGCCGGCGCGGGGCGTTTGGTTGCATGGCTTCCATTGTGACGCACTACCTGGGAGGCGTCTCCGCGAACCCAAGTCGCGGGTCGGCGAGGTCGAGGCGGTAGAGGATTTGGTTGTAGTTGTAGCGTGGGGTGGGGCTCGGGTTTCCGGAGAACTCGGCGGTATAGGTGCCTTCTATGTAGATCTTGCGCCCGCCGTCCTGATCCAGAAATGCGTGCTGGACCGGGTTGTAGAAGGTGTACTGGTTGTGGGTGAAGATCTTTACCGCCTTTCGAAACGGACCGGTGGGAGCGTCAGCCTCGGAATAGTAGATCTCGCCGAGTTCCGAATCCTTGCCGTGAAGCCGGGTGAAGATCGCGATCCATTTGTGCCGATAGGCGTTCCAATGCACGCAGCCGCCGTGGGGGTAGATGAGCGCTCCGTCTGAGTCGAGGGGAAGAAAGTGGGCTTGTTGCTGAGTGATTTCACCCTTTGAGACCAGGTCCTGTTCTTGTTTCGGCCCGATAGGCGGGCCCTCTTTTTGCCAATGGTAGTCCGGAGTTCCATCGGCGTTCCGTATCAATGTTCCATCCGGCCTGAGGCAGGTGAAGGCTTCGTAGGCGGCGGGGTCGAGCAGATGCTGGGCGTCGGCGGGAACGCGGGTCGTGCAGGGGAAGCCGCCTACCGCGTAGGTCGTGCCCGCCTCCGAGAGACGAATCGTGTGGCCGTCCACGAACCGCCATCCCCGATCTGCGTGAAACTCCTGAACAGGACTGAACTCTTGGCGGGCGTCGTTCCATTTGAGGTAGCCGCTCTTTAGAATCGTTCCGAGGTTCTTCATTTCGGCGAAGTACGCGAACATCTCCTGCCTGGCGCCAGATCCGAGGACCGTCAAGCCGCTTACCCAAATCGGATGGGATTCAGTGCTCGGGACCATCGGTCGTACAAAGCCGTGCCCGTTCTCGAAGTAGCGGAATTCCAGGCCGTCTCCCGCGTCCGACTTGCCCCGAGGAAACGAGGCGATGGCGCCGGTGGTGTGAAAGTTGCCGAGGGGATAATCCGCCCGATCGGTATCTCCCCAGAGCCAGATCATTTGCTCCTTGTAGATTTCCGCCTGGGCCGTGTCTTGCCCCATGACCCCGGCATTCAGTACCGGTTGCGAGATTGGCGCCGAAATGCCGAGCAGTTCGCTATCGCGGTAAACCCCCTGCCCGGTGAGTCGGCAGAGCCGCTCGGCGATGTTGATCCGCTTCAGCTTGACCGTCTCGATCGCACCCGCGTGGGTGAGCAGGGCGGTTCCCGCGTAGCCAAAGCCGTCCTTTGGATGCTCGTAGCCGGGGCTGGAGATCGAGAAGAAGACGCGTTTCTCCATCAGACCCGGCTCCTCGAACGCGGCATATCCCGCGCTGTCGGTGTAGAACGCCTGCTTGTTCACCGTTTCGAGTCGAACGAGGGGAACGCCTCGGCCGGTGGCCTCATCCACCACGTGGATGCCAAAGTACGCGGTCGGCGCGAATTTCAGAGCAGTCAAAGCGAGCAGGGCGGGTGATAACGGCATTGAGTCACATATCCGGGAGCGCATCTGGCGCGCTGCCCAAGCTCAGCCGTGTGCACCGAAGGCCCTCGGCGAAGGGAACGCCGATTGCGCGTCCGTCGGCTTGGGCTCGGCTACCGACGATTGACATGACCATGGACATTCGATCCTTGTTGAACTGGCTCTTGTGGATCATTAACAGCTCTTCCTTGATGGGCCAAACCTCCGAGATGTCCACATAATAGTTCGCGGCGTGGGTGCTGAAGCGTAGGAGCCACTTGGCGCTGGGGCAGGACTTAACTGCCTGCTCGGTAGCAGCGCCCGACCGGAGGTGGTCGCTGTGCTGCATTCGGGGTGGATAGATGGGGTCGAAGCAGAGGACGTACTCGGGCTGGAAGGCGTCTAGTCTCTCCCTGATGGCTTCGACGACACTCGCACTCGCACGCAAGCGGCCGTCGGGCTCGTGGAGGAAGAAGACCTCGGCGCCGTATTCGGCGGCGGCTTTGATCTGCTCCTGTTGCCGGACGCGACGGTTCTCGGCCGCGTTCGTCATGAAGCTCGGGTAATAGCCCTTGTCGCCATCGGTGCACATCACGATGGCGATCTTGGCGCCCGATCGACTCAGTTCGGTCAGAAGCCCGCCGATGTAGAACTCAGGATCGTCGGGGTGGGCGGCGACGAGGGCCACTCGCGCGCCAGGCGAAAACAGAAGCTCAGCGTCTGGGTCGACGGCAGGATTCGGATCGGGGGCTTCTTTTGGAAAGAAGTCGATCCGCTGGGGTTGGTACAGGTACAGCCCAACCAGGCCAACCGCGCTGAAGGCGATCACCCAAACTATCCACTCAAGAATGCTCGCCACTACTCCTCTCCCATTCGTCTCATTGTGGACTGGCGTTCACAGGATGCAAGGGATCGAATCATCCTGACGCAGCCAAGTTTTTGGGAAAGCGCGAGAATGTGTAGGCGCGGGATGGCTCGTACCCGCGAACCCAACCGGTGGCGTGAACCAAAATGTAGCGTCACCGCTAGCCCCGAACGCCGGTACGAACCATCCGGCGGCTACGGATTCCGCTAGAACCCCAAAAATTGCATGGCATTAGACATGTCGCCCCGTTTAGCAGTGGCATCCGGAAACTGGCCACGCTATGGCCGACTGACTCAATCGGCGAACGGGCGGCAAGCAGCCTGATCCTGCTTGCGCCCCGAAGCGCCAGGCAGTTCCGGCGTTCGCGCGATCGCTTTCAGCTCTCGCTTTTGAACCCCGAATTGGTCCATCGAGAAGTTCCGGAAGCCCAGCTTCAGGGCAGGGGAGTCGCGTTGCACGCGATAGTCGCCGTGGGCTGGGTCGACGAAATGCGCGTCCCCTACTACTGAGTGCGCATCCCGGCCGCTCTGTTTCTGAAGCGCCACGGCGGGCACGATGCCGGGCGCGCCGTTAACCTGCATGAAGTTGTCATCCACCACCGATCCCCAGGGCGTGGTAGGCATGCCTATGGGCTGGTACTCGGTCCGCACGATGTTGTGCCGGAAGATGTCGCCGCATTCGGCGTACCACACGTGGGGATGGAAGCCGTTGTCGACGATGACGTTGTTCTCAACCACTCGGCCATAGCCTTCGCGGTTCTTGATGCCGCCATGAAGGCAGAGGTTGTTCCTAATCACATAGTTGGTCGACCCGTCGTCGAGGTCGATGTCCCACCCATGATCGCAGCGCCAGCGGTTGTTGCGCAGGATGTTCGGGGTCAGAGTATCCAGCTTGGGAAGAATCGGGACTGCTTTCACCCGCGCGTTCACCTCTTCGACATTCGGCACCCAATAGCGATCCCGCCCCCAAGAATTGAACGAGCCGTGATCGCCGGTTTCCTTGACGGTGTCGAAGATGTCGCAAAACTCGATAACGTCTCCGCCCCAGCAACCGTCGCCGATGTTGATCCCCGCTCGGGGCGTGTCGTAGATCGAACAGTGTCGCACCGTGATCCCTTGGGCGAGGTCGATCTCGACGCCTGCGGTTTGCTTTTCAACGCGGCCGGTCAGGTGGATCAGGCAGTTGTCGACGAGGCAGTCGGCGGGATAGTCGTCCGCCTTTGGCCCCGGAGTCCGGTCGATATCTTCGAGGAGGTTCGACTGGTCGTAGTTGAAGAGCACGCTTCGCGCCGCGTGCGGATCTCCCACAAAGCAGATGCCGCTTGCGCCCGCCTTCTCGATATGGCAACCCTCAATCGTGACCCTGCGGTTGTAGTTGTTGACGAAGACGGCGTTTCCACCCACCTGGTCGAGGTAGCTGTCTTTGAGCGAGCAATCCTCGGCGCCCTCGAAGAACACCGCCCCGCCACGATAGATCGCCCAGTCGGATCGAACCAACGGCTCGCGTGTGTCCATAAACGTACGTGCCGATTGGCGAAAGGTAAGGCCCTTCAACGTGATGTAGCGGACCCGATTGTCGCCGATTCCGCGAAAAGTAACGAGATTGCGGAGGCGGGTGGCCTCCACAACCGCCGTCGACATATCCAAGCCGGCGGGCGGATAGTAGTAGAGCGTGTGGGTATCGCGGTTGAGAAACCATTCGCCGGGCGAATCGAGCTCCTCGAAGATGTTCTCCACAAAGCCGATTTGCAGGTTGACGGAGCCGCCGCGATTGTTTTGCCAGCCGCCGTCCAACGTGACCTCGCCGGCTGAGTTCTTGCCGGTGATTCGCCAGGCAAAGTCGCCCCAAAGCGCGGGGTGCATCGCGTGGTAATAACCGCCGGTGGGATCGCTCCATCGCGCGGCGCGCTCCTTCGAGATCACGTTGGCGGCGTAGCCGTCGAAGTACTTCGCGGAGGGATCGTAGTTCGGATAACGGGCGAGGATCTGGCGCCGGCCGTTGACGAAGATCTCCTCCGTTTGGAGATCGCTGGGAACCGTGGCCTGCAGAATCCCGCCCTTGTACGGCTTCCAGTTCAACCCGGTGAGCCGAACGCCACCGCTAATGACCGGCTTCTCGTCCCGGTAAGCCTGGATAACCATTGGGGCGGCCTTCGTCCCCGAATCCGCAGGAGTAAAGACGAGGGGCCTGGAAAGGTAATAGACGCCCCCGCGAAGAAAGGTGACACCCTTGGCCTTTTGCATCGCCACCTGCTCGATGGTGGCAAAAGGCTTGGCCTTGGTTCCCGGATTGGCGTCATTCCCGGTGGGCGCGACCCAATAGGTGTTTGCGAGAATGGTCGTCTGGGCGAGTAGGGAAGTCAGGATCATTTCTTGCCACGTCAGCCGGCGCCCTGGCGCGTTGCCAGATAGCGCCCAGTCAGGGTATTCCCGCTTTTCGCCAGATCGGCGGGAACGCCCTCGAACTGTACGGTACCACCCTCATGGCCGGCGCCGGGGCCGAGATCGATGACCCAGTCCGCGCGGGCGATTACATCCAGATTGTGCTCGATGACGATGACGGTTGAGCCGGTGTCGACGAGCCGGTCGAAGAGGCCGATCAGGGTATCGACGTCGTTCATGTGCAGGCTGGTAGTGGGCTCATCCAGGACGTAGATGTTGCCCTTCTTGCCAAGTTCGGCAGCGAGCTTGAGCCGCTGGCGTTCGCCGCCGGAGAGGGTGGAGAGGGGCTGACCCAGAGTCAGATAGCCCAAGCCGACATCGTCGAGGCCTCTTAGGATCTTCGCGATCGCCGGCTCGGTGAAGAACACCACCGCATCGGCGACACTCATCTCATAGACGTCGCTGATGGACTTGTCGCGAAGCCGATGGTCAAGCACTTCGGGCAGAAAGCGCTTGCCCTCGCAGGTCTCGCAGGTGGTGGCCATCGGGTCGAGATGGGCGAGGTCGGTAAAAGTGACGCCGAGTCCGTTGCAGTCCGGGCAGGCGCCCTTCGAGTTGGCCGAGAACAGCGAAGCATCGACCCCGTTGGCTTTCGCGAAAGCCTTGCGCACACTGTCGAGGATGCCGGTATAGGTCGCGGTGTTAGACCGCCGCGACCCCCGGGCGAGGTTCTGGTCGATGATGATCGTTTCCGGATAGGCCTTGGCCAGGCAGCCTTGGATGAGCGACGACTTACCCGAGCCCGCGACGCCGGTCACCGCCGTCAGAACGCCCACGGGGATGCTCACCGACACGTCCTTAAGATTGTTGAGCCGGGCATTTTCGACTCTAAGCTCTCCGCTGGGCTTGCGTACTTTGTCCTTGACCGGCTGGTGCCGCTTCATGTGGTTGCCGGTCAATGTGCCCGAGGTCAAGAGCCCGGCGAAATCGCCTTGGTAAACCACTTCGCCGCCCTTCGTTCCGGCGAGAGGACCCATGTCCACTACATGGTCGGCGATCGCGATCATGTCCGGCTTGTGCTCGACGATCAGGACGGTATTGCCCTTGTCGCGCAACTGCTGCATCAACCCTGCGAGCCGGCCCACGTCGTGGGGATGCAGGCCCACCGAGGGCTCGTCGAACACATACGTGATATCGGTCAGCGAGGAGCCGAGGTGGCGCACCATTTTGACCCGCTGGCTCTCCCCTCCCGACAAAGTCGAACTTTCCCGATCAAGGCTGAGGTAGCCGAGGCCGATCGTCACCAGGTTGTCCAGCCTCGCCGCGAGCGCCGTCAGCATCGGCCCTACTTGAGGCGCCTCGATCGTGCGTACCAGCTCGGAGAGGTCGCTCACCTGCATCGAGGACATGTCGGCGATACTCATGCCGGAAATCTTGCTCGCGAGAACCTCCGCCTTCAGACGCACGCCGTGGCAGGCGGGACAGATCTTGCGGGTGTAGATGCGGTCGTATTCGGCCCGAATATGGGGTTGCAGCGCCTCAGGGTCCTTGTCTCCCAGCGACCGCTTGAGCTTGGGCACCAAGCCCAGGTAGGTGAGGCTGATCTTGTCGACCTTGATCTTGCGCGCATCGTCCAGGTGGAAGAGGTTTGCGCGCTCTTCGGCGGTGTAATCGCGGATCGGCTTATCGACGTCGAACATGCCGGACCGGGCGAAGGTGGACCACCACCACGTGCCGACCTCATAACCCTTTGGTAGAAGCGCTCCTTGGTTGAGCGACTTGCTCTCGTCAACTACTGCCGACATATCCATCGCCGAAACCTCGCCGATACCTTCGCAGTCCGGGCACATCGCGCGTGGGTCGTTGTAGGAGTAATAGCCCGGCGCCGGCAAACGAGGTTCGGCCAGCCTGGCGAACAGTACGCGCAGCATCTGGGCAGTGTCGGTCACCGTCGCCACCGTCGAGCGCATGTTCCCGCCCAACCTTTGCTGGTCGACGATGATGGCCGCCGAAATGTTTTCGAGCAATTCGGCCTCCGGCTGGCCGTAGCGGGGCATGAACTGCTGCACGAACGCTGGATAGGTTTCGTTGATCAGCCGTTGGCTCTCCGCCGCGATGGTGTCGAACACCAGAGACGACTTGCCGGAGCCCGACACTCCCGTGAACACCGTGATCCGGCGCTTGGGAATGTCGAGCGAGACGTTTCTTAAGTTGTTCTCTCTGGCGCCACGGACGATGATCGAGCCGTAGTCGGGGGCGGCAGCCTGCTGTTCGTGTGTCATTTTGAAGACGTATTTAGAGCGACAGCGGCGCGAAAGAGCGCCTTCAGCGCGTTTTCATCGATTCTATCGCCCTCATGAAAGTCAATTGCTCGCCGGGTGTTTCCTTCGAGACTAGAGTTGAATAGACCCTTGGAGTCGGATAGGGCAGCGCCCTTCGCGAAGGTCAGCTTCACGGCGCTCTTGTACGTCTCGCCGGTGCATACAATTCCATCGTGGGACCACACCGGCACCCCAGACATCGAGTTGGATGGTTTTGCCCATTTGAACTCCAAAACAGCTTCGGGGTCGGCCTCATGGATGAGAGATCCGAGCCGGGCGAGCGTCTCGCCTCGCCAGTCGCCCAGTTCCTTAACCCGCGCAGCGAAGAGGTGAGAGGGGGTAGCTGCCCCCTCTCCGTCCGTCGAGCTTTTGGCGCCCTTGTTCATGTCGTTCTATTTACCAGCTTGGCGCTTCGACCTTGAACTGCGTGCTGTACTCCTTGTTCAGCCGCTTCCAGCCCTCGAAGCCCATGCATGCCGGACCGACCATGCGACCGATAGGCTCACCGCCGACCAATCGGTCGAGAACATCGAGGCAAATGTGCCACCCGGCGGCGCCCATAGCGATGTAGCGCTTATCGATGTTATGCCAGAGCGTCAAGCGTGTACCGGCGCCGTTGGGCTCGAGTTCCCATCGGATGGTGCCTTCTCCCCAGTTGAATTGGAGCAGTTTGGGTTCGTCCGCGAGCGTGATCACGGTTTCCGTAACATGCTCGGCGGGCGCACCGACGGTGGTGAGGTTAACTTTGGCTCCCGCCGTGCCGAGGCTACCATCGGCGTCAAACGGCGCCCACTCGTGCAATTGCGCCGGATCGGTAAGCGCCTTCCAGACTTTCTCCGGCGCGTGCCGTAGCTGTCTCTCAACGACGAGCGTCCAGTTATCTCCATCCTTCTCGATCTTTGCCCCGCTGGCGGGACCCGGTGTGTATTGTTGATCAATCATCGATCTTCCTCCTCTTCCATTTCTGGGATCTGTGTGGAACGGTCCATGTTGTCGAGGTGGCGTTCGAGGGCGTCCAAGTGGGTGGACCAGAACCGGCGGAACTGATCCAGCCAATCGTCGACCTCTCGGAACGGTTCCGGCTTCAGTCGGTAGACGCGGCGCTGCGCGTCGACTCTAGATTCTACGAAACCGGCCTCGCGCAGTACGCGCAGATGCTTCGACACCGTCGGCTGCGGCATACCCAGTTGTCGCTCGATACTTCCCACCGACTGTTGCGATGCGACCAGCAGACTCAATATTGCGCGGCGGTTTGGCTCCGCAATGACTTCGAACACAGATTCCACACGTTCTTTATACTTTGCGGAGTATATACGTGTCAAGGAATATACAGCGAAGCGTGGAGATTTTTCACGGAGCACGCGACGGACTCGCCTCGCGGAACTGCGGAATCCGCGGTTCGCCGACTGCGAAGGTCCGCCATGTGAGCTCGGCGGCAGGGCCGAGGGCGTTCGCGTCGGGAACGATGGTTTCACCGGTTTCCGTGAATTTCCTGATATCCGCCTCCACCCCGGGGGCATAAACGGCTCGAATCGCGGACTCGATTCCGGACACGCCCGACGGCAACTTGCCGGATTCGGCTTCTTCAATCGCCAATCGGACGGCGTCGGCCAAACTTCG
>Ga0206815_1246_pt1 | contig 11128 bp, 1 predicted proteins | sample Alteio_BWOrgCont_91_FD_152864 | JGI IMG/M metagenome (GOLD analysis project Ga0206815, IMG submission 152864) | Enriched cells from forest soil in Barre Woods Harvard Forest LTER site, Petersham, Massachusetts, United States -... | ecosystem: Environmental > Terrestrial > Soil > Temperate forest > O...
TCCCAAACCAAATACAAGCATCACCGCGAACGCAACCATTCTCCAAAACCACTTATTCATATAGCCTCCATTTAAAACTTCCACTTATGTTGAACAAACCAAGGGTTTGTGTAAAAGGTGTTGCCCAAACTATAGAAAGGCCCACCGACTCTCAGCTTATTTAAACTAACTCCAGTCGGTAATGTTCCCACCGGATTTGCGCCATTCACAGCCCATGCTAAAGCAGGACCAGCGCTACCAGGGAAATAATTATTTGCACTTCCCGGCAAGGCAGCCTTATAACTGACATCTTTTATCTTTTTAACAAACGTCAGCATTTGAGTCTGCACCGTTGCATCTGACTTCGCATAAGAGGCATAGAAATTATCGAAATTACTTTCGTTATTTGCCTGCGGACTATCCGCAAACAAAGCATCATTATCTTCATCTAAAACATAGTTATTGGTCCTAAGTTGTTGGGTCGGATTCCAGGAACTATTATTAAAGTGTTTGCGATTGGTAACACAAGCGCCCAAAGCTTCCAACTCTTTGAAGATACCTGGTTGCGCATTTTGATAGTTCTTTATACTCGTTGGCGAGTGTGATTCCACAAAAAGAATTCTCTCGATTTGACCATAATCCGTACTTGCGTCATCTAAATAGAGCTCTGTAATATCCGCGTTCCGCACTATGTTGGACCACAAAACTTCTGGTTCAGTATCAATGCCGCCATCATCATTACCAGTCGGATCGTTCTCGTTTATCGGATTATTAGAACCATAGGCATATTTATGCAATGACAATGGATCATCAGTTTGGCCCTCATACATATCCATTGAGTGGAATCTACCAATACTCGGATTCATCCATCTGGCCCTCAGGTTGTAAAAGCCAGTGTTGGCATCCAACTGTTCCCCGTCATACAAAAACACGTTCGGTGTCGTACCCGTCTTCGATATTTGATTTCCGAAGGAATCGTAAGTGTATGTGTCAGTTACATTCCCGTTCACGTCCATCAAGTACCGCACACTTCCTTGACCGTCATACCCGTAATAACTCATCGTCCAGCTACCGTTGAATTGGTCTTCCGCAATGCGGTTCAGGCCATAAACGTAAGTCTTGGTTACGCCACCTTGCAGAACATCCAACACTTGTGAATATCCCGTCAGGTTGTGGCTGTCGATCAAGTAATTGGTAGTTCCAGTGTTGGTGGTGTGCGTGACTTTGTTACCATCGCCGTCATAAACAAAGCTTTCATTTACACTTCCGCTAATGCTCGTCAATCGGTCTAACGAATCGTATGTGTAAGTATTATTTGAATCAGTCAAAGTGCTTCCATCAGCATCATAGCTATATCCCGCAGTTAACCTGTCGTTGGCGTCATAGGCCCCCGTAAAGGTCTGGCTCGTAATAGGCGTAATACCCGAAGTTCTCGTTTGTCGGTTGCCCACGTTGTCATAGGTATAACTGATGTACCCATTGTTGTTGGCTGGGTCGTTCGTAATAGATTCACTGCTCAACCGATAAAGATTGTCATAGCCGTAGGCAACATTCCGCACTAGCTCTGCCACGTTCGTTCGGTTGCCCGCCGGGCCCAAGGTGTAAACGTAGCTGGCTACTTGAGTACCACTCACCGTCGCCGCCATATTGGTCAAACGGTTGAGTTGGTCATACTGGTATGTCACCGCCTCGCCGTTGGGTAAGGTAACGGTATTCAAGTTGCCAACGGGGTCATAGGTGTAATTAGTAATATTCGCCCCACGATGGCTGTCCGTTACCACGTTCGGCCTATTCAGGGCGTCATAGCCGTAACTCATATTCGCGCCATTGGCGTTGCTCGAACCGATACTCGTCAGGTTTCCGTGGTTGTCATAGGTGTAGGTAATCGTGCCAAAGGGTGAGTGTTTTTGTAACAACCTGTCCCGTTCGTCATAGTTGTAGGTGGTCGTACCGCTGATATCCATCATGCTTTGACGGCGCAAGAAGCCGTCATAGTTGTAGGCAATGCTTCCTTCGGTGAAGGACTCGTTCAACAACAAATCATCTGTACTTCTATATGAGTAAGTAATGATTTTGCCTTTAAAGGTTGTCTTGGCTAACAAGTTGCCCGTGGCGTCATAGCTGGTATAGGTCTCAGTCTGCCCGCCCGGCAGTTCCCTGGTTTTACGCCGGTTCATATTGTCATAGGTATAGTTCGTGGTATGCAGGTTGGCATCCGTCTGGGTCAGCTGGTTGCCCAAGGCGTCATAGGTGTAGCTGGTAGCGTGATTCAAGGCATCCGTCACCTGGGTCAAATGCCCTTGGGCGTCATAGGCATATTGGGTGGTGAGTCCCCCTTGGTCACGGAAGCTTATCTTGCGCCCATCATTGTCATAGGTCGTCATTGTAGAAGAGCCGTCTTGGAAGGTGGTTTGGGTCTGGCGATTCATATTGTCATAGGCATAACCCGTGTTGTCGCCCCGGGCGTCATGCATGGTCGACTGGTTGCCGTCGTTGTCGTAGGTGAAATCAGTCTCTTGGGCCACATTGCTGTTGTAACCGGCGATAACCGTCAGTTTGCGGCTCGCCTGGTCATATACGTTGTGCGTGTCGTTGTTGTTTTCGTCAAAGCTGTCCACCACCCGGCTTTGCGGGTCGTAGGCCGAGGCCGTATGACTGCCATCCGGGTACTGCACCGTCACGGCCCGGTTGATCTGGTCATATACCGTATTCGTACTGCGCGAAGTGCCGTCTGTGCCGTACTCGGTATCTTCTACCCGGTTGCCATTGGCGTCATAGCCGTAAACACTCTTGCGGCTGTCCGGCTGTTGAACGGTGACGGGCCTTCCCATCGAGTCATAAAAGTCCAAAGTACTGCGGCCCTTCTGATCAATGCTCGAAACCGTATGGCCCAAGGCGTCATACACCGTTTGGGTATGGGTGCCATCCGGGTAGGTGGTCTCCACCAGGCGGTTACTGGAATCATACATATATGAAGTCATCAAAGTACCAGCAGATGAGGTCTGCGTCTGGGTCAGGCGGTTGCCGTTGGTGTCGTAGGTGTAAGTCGTCGTCTGGGATGCGCTAGTGCCATAGGCCACGGTGGTAGTCAGCAGATTGCCGCTGGCGTCATAAGTATTCACCGTCTCATCACCCGCCGGGTCCGTTTCCTGCGTCATGTTACCATTAGAGTCGTAGCTGTACTGTGTCGGTGGGAAACCCTGCACCGTACTAGTCGACAAGTTACCGTTCAAGTCATAGGTGTTGGTTGTGGTAATGGTACGCGGGTCCGTGGTGGTCAGCACATGGCCCAGCAAGTCGTAAGTATAAGTGGTCGTGTGCCCCAGCGGGTCTGCCTGGCTGGTGACCATCTGCGGGTTGTTCGGGTCGCTGTATTGATAAACCGTGGGACTGCCGTTGTTGCCCGGAAGGGTTTCGGTGAGCTTGTTGTTATAGCCGTCGCTGGTATAGGTATAAGTCGTCAGGTCGCCCAAGGCGTCAGTTGATTTGATCACGTTACCGTTGTTGTCATAAACATAGCTGGTCGGCTGGTTCAGGCGGTTCGTCACCGCCTCGCTGTTAGCCGCGAGGTTGTAGTTGTAAGTAATCTTGTTGCCGAAAGCGTCGATGCTGTCGATCATCCTGCCGTTATTGTCGTAGTCATTACGGATAGGCGTATCTCCCAGAGGGTCCTGAATGCCTAACAACCCGTGGGTTTGGTTATAACTGTAAGTGTCTTTTTTGCCCGCCGCCGCGCCCGCCGGGTCCTGATAGGTCGAAAGATTGCCGTTGCTGTCATAAGTGTAGCTGTAAATATTGCTCTTCGGGTCTTTGATCTGCGTAATGCGGCCCAAGTTGTCGCGGGTAAAGGTAATGCCCTTCGTGCCTCCCAATTTACCTGTCCAGGTAATTCCATTCGTTTTTGACGACAACACATTGCCGTGCAGGTCTGTCATCTGCTCAAAACCCGTGGTGGTGTTGACGATATATTTATTGCCCCGCTCGTCGGTAAAAATAAAGCGAACAGGATTGTAATCGTTGCCGTTCGCGTCGCTCCAGACCAAAGTGTCCGGTGTCGTATCGGGCGAGCTGTTGGGATCAACCACATTAATCACGTTGCCCGATCCATCAATCGGTACCAAGGTGCAGTTCGGGGCGGTGGCGTAAAGCGGCTCAAACTTGACGTTAAAGTCGCCGTCCAGAGTGGCTAAACCGGCGGTGCCCGGGCACACATCCGCGCCGTCAGCGAAGAAATGCGGCGCGAAGCTGTAAACTTTGCCGTTCGGGAAGACGATATCAATAAATTGTGACTGTGTTTCGGAGATTAAAATTTCACCGAAACCGCCTGAGAAGATATTGCCGGTCTGAATATAGGACTCATAACCATCCCCCATCACACCCGATTCCTCCACCTGAATATTATTCACGTCCAAGGTCCAACCCACACCAAAATCGCCCTGGTTCTGGTTTCTCGAATCATAAGTGCGTACCACCTGCATGGGGATGCCCGCCACGGGCACGTTCAAATCCGTGAAAGACAGGGTGAAGTTGCCGACCTTCTGGTTGCCGGTGACTGAGATATTCGCCGGCCCGCCTTCCATACTGCCGTCCTGCTGGACGATCCAAATCACAACCTGATAGGTGCCGTTCAATAAAAGCGTCGGGTCCAAGGTTCCCAAAACGCCTTCGGTGACTTCATTGTTGCCAGAGCCGATCGTCACGTAATTACTATTGGGCAACGTTGATTGATAAGTGAGGAACCAGCCGGGGGTATAATTCGAGCCAGCCGGAGCCGATTGGAAATTGCCATTAGCTGTTCCAATCAATTGAATCGGTCCGGTCACCACAGACCCATCCGCCGGAACTTGTCCCGGCGAGTTGGGGCCAGTGGCCTGGATAAAGTCAATTTCGGCGTCAGGCGGCAGAGGCGGCGGCGGAGTCGTTGTAGGGGTTGCCGTCAATGTAGAAGTGACACTATTGGTCGGCGTGGACGTATACCAGGTGCCCGTGGGTGTGGGCGAAAGCGTGGAGGTTGCGGTAGAGGTCACCGTAAAGGTCGCCGTGGGCAGAGACTGTTCGCTGATGACTTCGATCCCCGACAGGACCGCGAAGTTCTGGGACGAGTTGAGTTGGGCGTCCAATACCCCATTCGTCACCGGAACATCGTAATAAGTCTGGTTAGCCGCGTAGTAATAAGGCGCGGCCAAAGCTAAATCCAATCCAGTCTGAACGGTTTGGCCGTCTAAGACCACATTGAAATCATATTCACCCGGGGCGTCCGCGATTTGGGTCCAGTACATCGCCACTTCGTAGTTGCCGTTGGGTACGGTGAATTGATATTCCAAATTGACGCCCTGCCGCCAGGTTTGATAAAGGGTTTGGTCGTTCGTGCCGCCGATAACTTCCGAAGTGATAAACCGCGAACCCGCCTGCACATATCCATAGCTTCCGGCGGTAAAGGGCTGGTCGCCCAACCACACTTTGCCGTTCGGGTCCGTATAGCCGGGCCCCTGCACTTTCACCGGCAAGTCTAAAATATTCGTCACCACCGTACGGGTAGGCGTCACCGTGGGTGCGACTTGTAGCCCCAAAACCTGAATGGAAGAAATAGTGGAATCGCCCACGCTGGCCGACCATACCAGGTCTAAAGTGCCCGTGCCGTTGGGGTTGGAGGCGGCGACATTCACGATAAAAGTGGGGCTGTAAGCGGTGCCGTAACCGACGGTGGCGACCAGGTCCAAATTCGTCAGCACAGGAGTCCCCTGGGCTGTGACCGTAAAGACCCTTTGCCCCGGCTGGTTGTTTTCCACATCGTCCATATTCAAAGTCACTTGATACTGGCCCGGAGCGACGTCATAGCGGTATTCCAGCTGCGGCGCTTCACGGTAATATTGGAACAAAGTTTGATCCGCGGCGCCAATGATGGTGGCGGTGGTATAAAGAGGCTGACCCTCATCTACCCATCCCGCTCCGCCGTAGAAATATTCGCTGTCTGTCGTCCACAGATTGCCCGAACCGTCCGTATAGTTCGGCCCCACCACTTCCAACCGCGACACATAACCCCCCGTTACCGGCGTAAAGGTGGAAGTGGGAGAAATGGTATTGGTCGGCGTAAGGGTAGCGGTCGCGGGCGTCAGCGTGCCCGTATTCGTCACCGTAAAGGTGTTCGTTGGATTCAACACAATCGCGTTGGGCGTATTGGTAAGAGTCAAAGTGGGCGTAGACGTAAAGGTCAGGGTCGGCCCCACCGTAAAGGTTGACGTCGCCGGAGGGAAATAAGTTCCCGTGGGAGTAGCCGTGGGCAAAGGCTGTTCGCCCTGAACATGAATAGCCGAGATGAAAGCCGAACCAAAGTAACCCGGATAGGCGTTAATGGCGATGTTCAAAGTCCCCAATCCCATCGAAAAAGCCGTGGGGCCGGGCGGGGGTTGGTTTGGATTGGGCGGCGTCAAGACCACCGGAATATCATTGAACGTCAGGTCCAAAGCCGTTTCGGTTCCCGCGTTGGCGATCACGTCAAAGTTGGAAGCCACCGGCTGGCCGTTAAAATAAATACCCATAGGCCGATCATTGGGCGACTGATATTCCATGTCCGCCCACTTCAGGGTCACCTGGTAATTGCCCGGAGGAACATCGAAGTTATATTGAACCGACGGATTTTCGCGCCAGGTCTGGTAAAGAATGGGGTTTAAAGTTCCCGCCACCGGGTCCGTGCTTTGGTCGGCCAGTCCGGCGGTCGTATAACCAAAACTTCCCACCTGATAGCTTTGATCCGCCGCCCAGGTCTGGCCCAGGTTATCCACGTAAACCGGTCCGCCCGCGTTGAGGCCCTGGCTATAAGCGCCTAGCACCGGCGTTCGGGTAGGCGTCGCGGTAGGCGCGGATTGTAAACCGATCACCTGAATGGCCGAGATCGTCGCCTCGTCCACGCTGGCAAACCATTGAAGGTCCAGCGGGCCCGAAGCTACCGTCACGGTGAAGGTCACGTCATAAGCGTTGAAATATCCAGCCGTATTCACCAAGTCCAGATTGGAAACTTCCGTTTGTCCCTGGGCCACAATGCTAAAGATTCTCTGATCAATATTTTCAAAGAAAGTTTCCGCCATCTTGACAGTGACCTGATACTGCCCCGGCGCCACATCAAACTTATATTCCAGGGCCGCCGCGTCCCGGCTGCTCTGGTAAAGCGGGCTGTCTAAAGTGCCGTCTACCGTCGAGGCTGTGTAATACTCATCGCCTGGAATCGTGTAGCCATAGCTTGACCCTAACGGGCTGTTAGGCACGTAAGGCTTGTCCGCGTTCCAGGTATTGCCTTGGGAATCTACATAAACAGACCCGGCCACGGCGACACGCTGCACGTAAGCGCCCGGAACCTGAGTCGGCGTAAAAGTGAAGGTAGCCGAGGGCGAGGGAGTCAGCGTTTGGGTAGCAGTGGGGCTGATCGTAGCGGTGGAGGTCGGAGTGCTGGTGTAATAAGTGCCGGTGGGCGTGGGCGTTAAGGTCGGCGTAGCGGGGCCGCAGGGACCGAATTTTTCCACTCGGTTGTTGCCATTGTCCGCCACATAAACGTTATTCAGGTTATCTAACCCGAGACCTTGAGGACCACTTAACTGGCCGTTGCCCGAACCCGGCGAGCCAAATGTGAAAAGAAAATTGCCCAAGTTATCAAAAACCTGCACCCGGTTATTGCCATAGTCATCCGCGTAAACCCGGTTATCCCCGTCGATTCTCAAATCCCGCGGACCGTTAAACTGGCCGTTGCCCGATCCGGGCGAACCCCAATTTCTCAGCGCGGTTCCCGTCGGGCTAAAAACCTGTATCTGGTTATTCCCATCCTCTGCCACATAAAGATTGCCGGCGCTGTCCACCGCCACGCCGTTCGGCTGGGTCAAAATACCCGTTCCGAAGGTCTGCACATAAATTCCGTTCTCCTGGAACTCCTGCACCACATTCGCGTTAATGTCCGAGACATAAAGATTTCCGGTATTATCCACCGCCATACGAAGGGGTCCTGACAATTGCCCCTGCCCGCTCGTTCCGGAGGACCAGAAGGTGACCGATTGGCCCGTCGAGGGAATAAATTCCTCAATCCGGCTCGAACCTAACTCCGCCACAAAAAGATTTCCGTTAGTCCCGAATACCATCCCCACCGGTTGGTTACCGGCGGAATAACTCGTTAACGGAGAACCGTTCGGTTTGAATACCCGGATCAGATTATTGTTAATATCACTGGAATAAATGTTTCCAGCCGGATCAAGCGCCACAGCGGATGAATCGATCGCGCTGATGGTTTGAGTGAATTGATAACAAACCGTAGACAAAGGAGTTACGGAAGGCGTCGCGGTTGGCGTAAAAGTGGCCCTGCCTCCCGGTGTGGCCGTAGGCACGGGATTACCGTTGGCGAAAAAGACGCCGGAATTAAAAAGATGATTATTCTCGGTAGACTCAGCGACCGGCGAAACCAAGTTACCGCTGTCGTCCGCCGAAACCCAAATCGGTCCATTAATCGTCAAGCCCGCCGCGGACGGCAAGGTTAAGGTAACGTCCTGGAACTGGCCCGGACCCAGGCTGATGGTAGTGGATACCACGCCCAACAGCACTCCGCCGTTGTTAGGATCACCGTTGTAAAAAGCGTTAGGCACTCCCGAACCCACTGACCCTGACCCGCCGTTACCGATACGGGCGGTAAAGGTCAGGTTGGTCCCATTGTTCACCACCCGCAGATCGGAAGCGGTTAAATCCGGCGCGACAAAAATACAGCCCTGGGTTTTGACGTTCAGACGGAAGTTGTTATAGGTACTCCAATTATTTGGCTCCGCCACAGGGACATAGCCATTTTCCTCGACATTGGTAATGTGGTAGCTCTCTTCATTCCATATCTTGCGGCTGCCGACAGAGACGTTATTGGTATCCTCATACACGTAAAGACCCGATTGGCCGTTGGGGTAAAGATAAGTGTTGGCCGGAACCAGAATGTCCGCCTTGTTATTGCTGTCCAGCGTAGCCACCACAGGGCTTTCAAAAGCCGTACCGCTGGTCAAGGGCACTTGGAAAATCGGAATACCATTAGTACCGCTAAAGATGAAGAAATTCTGTTCATCGCGGTAAAGCACATCCGCCGCACCGCTTCCCGTAAAATCAAACACCGTGGAGCTGGTCATACTGGAGTTATCAAAAGATTTATGCTGCCACTTGATGGTCCCATTGGCATTCAACACGGTATAGTCCGAACCGCCCGCGACCCCAATCTCTAAATTGCCGTCGCCATTCATATCCGCGATCACCGGCGGACCGCCCATGGCCTGATAAGGCATATTCGTCAAGGACACCGGACCCCAAAGTGTGCTTCCCAAGTGGTTTAAAAGCCAAACCGCGCCCTGGCCGACGAGGACTACCTGGGGATAGGGGTCGGAGGGAATCAAGCGCGCCACGGCGTCGAAGCCGTCCGGCAGGTCGCTTCTCTGCCAGAAGATACTGCCGTCTCCGTTGTAAACCGTGTTGCCCGCCACCAGTTTGGGCAGGCCGTCATTATTGATGGCCGCCACCACGGGATAAGCGCCGTCGTCGCTCGAGTTACCGTCGCCGTTCCTGGATGCTCCAAAATCATTCACGCCTTTGCCGCCCGTACCGGTCCAGCGCAAAATGCCGTCATTATTAAAGACCTGGCGACCCACAATAATTTGGGGATAACCGGTTCCGCATAAATCCGCCAAAACAATCCCTGAAGGGGCTAAAGGGATCTCCATCAAAGAACTGGTCCACCTTAAGGAACCGTCGTTATTAAAGGCCGCGATGTGCTGTCCGTCCGCAGTGAGACCCAGAATTTCCGGATTAGGCCCGTTGTCAATACTCCCAACAGCCAAATTAGCCGTCCCGCTCAGGAGCGTAGTTGTATTGGTAAATACTTCCGAACCGTCTTTTCCATTTAATACTCTTAAATAACCCTGTATGTCGGGAAAATTACCGTCATTCGACTGACTATTGGGAGAGCTGACAAAAATAACGTTCGGCTGACCCGTGCCATGTAAATCAATCACCATTGGCGATGTCATCACGTTGGTGTAATTTGAAGCCGTGGTTGAGGAGGTCCAGGACCATTTCAATTGCGGGTTAAAGGCCTGGGGTGGCGGGGCCGTGGAGCAATTGAACCCCGAGTTATAAATATTATTGAGTTTATTGCTCTCCACAATTTGATCCGCGCTGTCCACGAAGGCATAAACAATATTGCCTGCGAAAAGCACCTGGCCCGTCACCGGCGCTGAAACCGTGAGCGAAACCCCCGCTGAAAGACCTGAAGTGGTTGTCTGGCCCAACAGATTGGAAACACCCGGATGGTACAACCCATCCCCCACCGTATCCTCAAAAAAGACCGTGGTAAAAGTACCCACCGCCGAAGCCTGCCCAATGTTGGATATCATCGCCGAAACCGTACCCGACACTTGAAGGGTCTGGTCGTTGGTCAAAACCTGAGAAGTATTCACCTGTTCCACCGTCAAATCCGGCAGCAGGGCAAGTTTGGGGCCAACCGGCGTGGGTGTAATTTGGGCGCAGAATATAAATTTCTGAACCCGGTTATTCGCCTCGTCGGCCACAAACACGTCGCCATTGGGCGCGATAAAGATTTGGTCAGGCTCGTTAAATTCACCATTGTTGATTCCGGTTCCGCCCAACGTAAACACCGGGTCCCCAAAAACATCGAACACTGAAATATTGTTATTAGTTCTGTCCGTAACATAAACCAACCCATTGCTCACCTGAACTGAATAGGGAAACTGGAATGAACCGGGCCAAAGCCTTAAGAAATTCCCATTGGAATCAAATACGGAAATTCGCGCATTCGCTTTTTCGGCCACATAAAGGTTCCCCTGGATATCCCGGCCCAATCCAAAAGGTTGGTTTAATTTGCCGTTAGTCGAGCCAAGTTCGCCGATGGTATTGATAAGTTTGCCCAGGGTTGTAAACTCGTCCACCCGGTTGTTATTCACATCGTCGACAAATAAGTGGCCATGCCCATCCAAAACCATTTCTTCCGGACCTGAAATAATTCCCTCTCCAATAGTCCGATGGAAATTTCCAGTCAGGTCAAAAACCTGTATCCGGTTATTGCTGTAATCCGACAATGACCGTGCCTCCCACTCCCTGTCTTTTCTATTCGACCCAATTCAACAGC